>OMBT01000207.1_pt1 | contig 25566 bp, 25 predicted proteins | sample 1644941 | NCBI WGS metagenome assembly OMBT01 (sample SAMEA103958156, study PRJEB25191) | human gut metagenome
ATCAGTTCATTATAAAAAGCTTAGATTTTTGTCTTGACAACTGAACCACTATATTCCTCCATATTTGATAGATTAGATTTATATTTCTAATTTGTAGCAATATCCGGCTTTATCAGTTTCTCCGGTAGGATGAAAACCAAAAGAAAGATAAAGTTTTTTTATATGTTCATTGGCGTTATCTATGCTCACCATCACTTCTTTAACACCTTGAATTTTCAGACCTCTCAAAATGTGTTCCAGGGCTTTTTCCTCAAACCTGTCGTGCCGAAATCTGTCATCCAACATAAAGCGGCAGATCATCACTGTTTTCGCATGGTTTTCAGTACGTTGGTACATAAAAAAGCCGATCAACAAATTATTGTTGTAAATTGCATTGGGATACATTTCCGAATGACATTTTGATTCCGCTATGGAAATTGCATTGCAGTATGAACGTCCTGCAATTGCTGCCCGAATATCATCTTGATCTGTTTTTAATTCACACACGTCCAATACGTTTTCTTTATCGATCGATTTTATTTTAATCATAATACTCCCTCACAAAATTTTTTTCTTTAAGATCAAAAGTCCTGCGAAAGATAAAGCAGCACTTAGTGACAGGCAAATACCAATGTGTAAAATAGCGTTGCTGTTCAGCATGATCATCTGGAAGAAACCGGACAAAATTTCTCTCAACACTGCGATTGGTGTGAAAACACAGATGATTGCAACTAAAATTGCGTCTGTCAGCCACCCATACCAATGGGACTGCATAGATAGCAGGACATGAAGAAAAATCATAACGAGCAATAAAAAGAACAGTTGCTGGACTCCGGCAATAAAAATACCATTTTCCGTCCAGTTGCACACATCCATCATATTGATAACTGCCCGCGCTGGATATACAGGGTCAATCAACAAATGAATTAATGTATTGATAAGAGAGATACTGAGAGCCAAAATGCCATAGCTGATTAGGCAACCGAAAAAGTAATCCCGTTTGCTCGCCCCCAAGTGCATTAACTTTGTGTAATCATAAAAGACAAAGAAAAATGGCGTCATGACTGCAAGCAACCAAGTGTAATTTCCGTTACTTAAAACAACATCGCCTGAAGAGGTAGCACAAAGTACCACAAGAGCCGTAATGATGAAACTGATTTTATTGCTGGCAAGTAAACGTTTTACAATAGCGAAAGTGGATTTCATCTTGCAGTACCTCCTTTATGCCCGACCATTTGAATAAAGAAATCCTGCAAGGATAACGGGTGAATTTCCAAAGAAGCAGTTTGTTCTGGCGGATTGTCAAAGATATATGTTGTTACAAGACCACCAACCGTATCTTGACCGATCACGTTCAGATTTTGGGTTGCTGCTTCCACGTCTTTTTGAAGCCCGCTGATACTAAATGCCTTTGTTTCAACCGATTGCAACGTGCCAAAAAATCGGACGCTTCCTTTATCAATGATGATCAACTTATGAATGGTTTTTGCGATTTCTTCAATGATATGGGTGGATACAATAATAATTCGGGGGTGCTTCCGAAAACTCTCTATGAGCATATCGTAAAATTCCACCCGCATGATTGCGTCAAAACCGAGGACAGGTTCATCTAAAAGCACGACGCTTTTATTACTTGCCAAACAGATAATTGTGGAAACCATTGTTTTCATACCGAGAGAAAGATGATTAAACTTCTTTTTCCCGTCCAGTTCAAAACGCTCCATCATTTCAGAAGCAAAGTCATAATCGTAGTTGGGGTTTACTTCGGAAGCAATCTGCAACAGCTTCCGTACCGGGAGATTAAAATGTTTCGCAAAGTTTTCGATATAGCTGACATCTGTATCCAAAGTAGACGTAGTGATTAGTTTATCGTCAACTTCTATCGTACCTCTTGTAATGTTCTGATACCCTGCAATCGACTTGAGAAGCGTTGTTTTACCTGCGCCGTTTCTGCCAAGCAAGCAGTAAATGCCCGGTTCGTCGATTGACAAAGTAATATTTTTCAATACGGCTGCTTGCCCGTACTGCTTAGTTACTTGTTTGAGTTCTATCATGCAGCGTTCCTCCTATCGCTTGTGGCATAGGGATTGATTTCCGTAATTTCCTATGCTAAAATGAATTATAAACTTTTGTGTTACACAAAGGTCAAGAGGTGAAATTAAAATTGAAAAAATATTTTTCGGTTGGTGAAGTGGCAAAAACAGTTCATACAACAACGGAAACGCTGCGGCATTATGACCGTATTGGATTAGTGAAGCCGAGTAAAAAAGATGAATGGACAAATTATCGCTACTATACCGAACAGGATATTGTCCGTCTGAATACAGTTCGTGCTTTGCAGCTTATGGACTTGTCTTTGCAGGAAATCAAAAAGGTTTTGGAATACGATGATCTCGAAAAAATCGTGGATTTCTTAGTGCAGGCCGAGAAAAAAGCGGACGAAAAAATTGCCACACTACAATACAGTAAATCTAAAATTCAGTTGGCAAAAGCGGACTATGAGCGAAAATTGCAGGCACACAAAAATCTAAATGGTCCATTTATCAAAGAGATCCCGGAACGTGTTATTTTACTGTCAGATACCTTGGAAGTGCCCACACTGGATAACCTTTGGAATTATCTAAGCCACTTCTATGAAAAGGTAACGCCTGCACTAGCTGAGCAGTTTTTCTTTGAGGATTTGGCAGGTATATACACCGAAAACCGATTGTCAAGGCTTTTTGCTGTCTGTATTCGTCATGTAGATATTGACGGGTTAAAGATTTTACCAAAAGGAAAATACTTGTGTGCTGATTGTACCGAAGAAAATAGGAAAAGCACATTGGACAAGTTGATATATACAGCAAAAACAGAGTATGGCGTAGACCCGACGTTTACAGTACAAATAATTGTCGTTTCGGGTATTTTGCAATGGAATTACCAAATTCAAATTCCATTATAAAACTGGCAGATGAATTTTATAGCCTACCTATTATCTTACAGCTATATGTATTACAATGCTTTAAGCATATATGATTTCTTCATTGATAATCTCTCTATTGTACACATCCGTATATTATTTATTTGCTACATCCATTCCATTGAATTATCCTTACAATCAGGCATTCTGGTTGATTACAAAAGCAAAAGGGAGACAACTTCTTTACGAAGTGCCTCCCTTAGAATAAGTTTTTTATTATATATCATATAGTTATTTCCTGTTGGATTGTATACTATTGCGGCCTCAGTTAAGCCTTCAAAATAATGAGACCTATCTACTTCAGTTTGTGTGGGTTCTTGTGATTCTATTTCAGAAAAATTCTCTGGAGTAGGATCTGTCTCTAAGGATTCTTTTGCGTCCTGTTGCATATTCTTAGTGTCAGGACTATTATGGTTCGTACAACTTGAAGATGCAAATATACCAACCCAAATTCCAATAATTAATAGATAAAAAGCCTTGTTTTATCACATTATTTCTGCCTATTCTAAAAATTAGTTATTCTATAAATGTTTCATAATCCTACAGTAACTATATAAGCTAACACTTTTAAACATTGATTATCTTGATATACACTAGTGTTAATAGGCATCAACCTCCGTAGCTTTCGGTAATAAGGTGTTTTTCTTTTTAAGAGAATAAAGAATTTAATATTTCTATAGTTATTTCTGAAGCAGTACTGCCGGTGGCATTTTCGGAATTCTGAAGGTTGGTAGCAAAACAATAAGTATTTTCACCGTGTTCAATGAAGCCAATAAACCAACCGTTTGTATTTTGTCCATTCAATGACCCGGTACCTGTCTTTCCATATAATTTTCCAATGGATGTATCAGAAATAAATAAGGCATCTTTTATTGCTTGAATATTTTTTTCCTCAAACTCCCATTTATTTTCCAGAAGTTCAGATAATAGGATTACCTGTTCTACCGGTGAAATCTTTAAGGAAGATTCGGACCAATAATCTTCAATACCAGCTGATAAATCGCAATTCCCATATGAAATTTTGTCATAATAAGAATAAAGTGTTTGGTATCCTATTTGTGTATCAAGATTTTGAAAATACCAATTAACAGAATTACGTAAAGCTGAAGTAAGGGTTTGGTCTTTGTTCCATGAATCAAAATAATAGTTTGTTCCGTCCCAGTGCTGATTAGAAGAATTATAATTGATTACACCTTCCTCTAATGCAAATAAACCACTATAAATTTTATAAGTGGAATCCGGAGAAACTCGTTTGGTGCTTAAATCTTTATTATATATTTTGTATCTATCATTTGTCATATCATATATTACAAAGCTACCACTTGTTTTACCGAAATAAGAAGATAGGTCTATGTCATCTATATTTTGGGAAGTCAAATTATAAGATGAGTCTCGTGATGCATAAACAGTTAATAAAGGACTAATGCAGTATACTAGAACACAAGCGAACACTAAGATTACTATGCTGTTTCTCTTATGCTTTTTAGAAATTTTTTGGTAATTTGCTATTTCTTTTATTCTATCTATAATGACCTTTTTTTCTCCACCTAAACGAGAGAGTGGAGAGAGAAAAGCATTGTGTTGCATTTTTTCAGCATATCTTATTAATGTATAGCCATAATCTATACAGTTGTTTTTCCCTATGATGTTAATTACTGAGTTGTCGCATGCAATTTCCCGATCTTTTTGTAATATATGAAATCCGTACCAAATGAATGGGTTAAACCAATATATGATCTGTAAAATGCAACTTATATAATTTAATGCAGCATCCTTGTGTTTATAATGCTGTAATTCATGTAAAAAGATATAATATACATCCTGTTCAGACAGTAATATATCTATATCTTGAGGAATAATTACCTTAGGATATAGAAGACCGTAAGAAACAGGGCTTGAAATATTACATGAAGCGTATAAAGCGACATGTCGTCTTATTTTTAACTTTTCATGACACGAAATGTATTGTTGGTATAGTTCTGGTTCATTTTCAGAAGTTATTAAAAAAGCTCTTTTTTGGATTAAATGAATTTTAACAATATTATATATAAAATATACTAGTGTAAACAAACACCCGATTATCCATATTGCAAATAAGTATTTATCAAGATCATACAAATTAAAATTATCTTGAGCAGACGCAAAATCAGAAGTACCTAATTGAACAGATAAATTTATATCATCAAGTTGTTTTGTAGAAATATTTACTATTTTACCCGTATCTTGTTGGAAAAAGTGTTGTAACTTTATTAATAATTGATGTGGTCCGATATTTTTGAATGGTATGAAAGGAATAATAAGCGCACATACAAAAATGTACCACAAATAATACCGACTATTGGTCGTAATATATTTTTTTAATAGTTTTTTGAGTAATAGAATTACCCCCAATAAGATACTGATAGTGAGATTACATAATAAAAAGTGAATCGAGAACATTAGGTTTCATCACCGCCATTCAATTTAGAGTCGATAAGATGATACATATTCTTTAAATCGCTGTCAGATAATTGGGCATTGGATAATAAGGAAGATAATAACGGAGCCATTTCACCATCATAAAAGCGAGATAAATAATTATGGTTCTCTTGTGATAAATATTTATTTTTAGAGATAATGGGGAAATAGTAATACATACGCCCTTTTTGTTCATAAGAAATAACATGTTTTGACACTAAACGAGATAATAACGTATGAACTGTTTTATTACTCCAATTGTGTATAGATGGAACTTTTTCACAAATAGAATTTGTACTTATTGGTGACTCATCCCATATTATTTTCATGATTTCATATTCTGCTTCAGATATTTGTGGTAATTTATCCATGTTTATTCTCCTTTAATCTTACTTTCGTAATAATTATAGAGTATTGAAATTGAAACGTCAAGAAGGCTATTGACAAAAAAGTGATAATAGAATATATTACAAACGTAAGACATAGAGATAGGAGACAATTATGAAAAGAAAAAATATTAAATGGACAGGTAGATTGATATTAATAATATTTTCTTTAATTTTAGTATTGAGCTTGATTTTTTTTATTACGAAACAGACACATAAGAACACTACTGAACAAATGCTAACGGAATATATGAATTATATCAATAAACATGAATATGAAAAAATGTATAAAATGATTTCTAAAGAACATTCATCGAATATTTCTATGGAGGAATTTGTAAAGAGAAATAAAAACATATATGAAGGATTAGAAACGAAGGATTTAAGCATTAAAATTTTAAGTGAGAAATCCAATGGTAAAGAGATTTCATATCTTATATCATTTAATACTCTTGCAGGTGAAGTGAAATTTCAAAATAAGGTAAACTTTATAAAAGAAAAATTTGAATATAAACTTGTTTGGAAAGATAGTATTATTTTTCCTCAATTAGAATCTACAGATAAAGTACGAATAGATACTGTAGAAGCAGAGCGAGGACAAATTTTAGATCGGAATGGAAAATTGTTAGCTGGAAAAGGGGTTGCATCATCAGTTGGGCTAGTGCCGGGTAAAATTCAGGATAAAGAAAACACAATAATTAAACTTGCGGAGTTGCTTGAAGTGGATATTGATGTGATAAAGAATAAACTGTCTGCAGAGTGGGTAAAAGATGATTCATTTGTTCCTATAAAAACAATTCCTAAAGTTAGTGAATTGGAATTAATGAAAATTAATCTGGATGAAAATCTTGTAAAATTAAAGGAAAATCAAGAGGAATTACTATCAATTCCAGGTGTTATGATTAACGATATCGAAGTTAGAGACTATCCTTTAAAAGAAGCAGCGTCACATTTGGTTGGATATATTCAAAAAGTTACAGCGGAAGATTTGGAAGAGAATAAAGGGAAAGGTTATGATTCCAATAGTGTTATAGGGAGAAGTGGTATAGAAAGTTTATATGAAGATAAATTAAAAGGTCAAAATGGTTGCATGATATATATCGAAGATGAATTTGGAAACAGAAAAGATATTATTGTAGATAAACCGGTTCAAAACGGAGAGGATATTCAATTAACAATTGATGCAGAATTGCAAAAAGTCTTGTATGAACAGTTTAAGGATGATAAGAGTTGTTCTGTTGCTATGAATCAATATACAGGAGAAGTTTTGGCACTGGTCAGTACTCCTTCTTTTAACTCAAATGATTTTGTAATGGGAATGTCAGATAAATTATGGAAAAGCTTAAATGAAGATGAAAGACAACCTTTGTACAATCGATTCAGACAGGTATGGTGTCCAGGATCAACATTTAAACCTGTTACTGCAGTGATAGGGTTAGACACAGGTATTCTTGATCCTGCAGAAGATTATGGAAACGAAGGGTTAAGCTGGCAAAAAGACTCGTCATGGGGGGATTATTATGTGACGACATTACATGAGACTGAACCTGCAACACTGGAAAAAGCAATGATATATTCTGATAATATATATTTTGCAAAAGTAGCACTTAAACTGGGGGAAGATAATTTAACTAGCTTTTTAGAAAAATTGGGGTTTAACAAAGAAATACCATTTGATATTAAAATGTCAATATCACAGTATTCAAATACAGAAGGAATAAAGTCAGAAATTCAATTGGCAGATAGTGGATATGGACAAGGTCAAATTTTAATAAATCCATTGCATTTAGCTTCAATTTATACCGCATTTAGTAATGATGGAAATATAATTGAACCAACGTTACTATATAACCCAAATTATAATCCCAATATATGGATGCCGGAAGTTATTCAAAAAGAAAGTATTCATACTGTTCTAGAAACAATGAAGAAAGTTATTAGTGAACCAACAGCAACGGGATATGGTTTACATAGAGAGGATTACACTTTGGCCGGAAAAACAGGAACGGCAGAAATAAAGCTTTCAAAAGAAGATGAAACAGGAACAGAATTGGGGTGGATGGCAGTTTTTACAACTGATCCTAATATTGAGAATCCAATATTACTAATTAGTATGGTTGAAGATGTAAAAAATATTGGTGGCAGTGGTTATGTAGTTCAAAAAGATAAAAGAGTATTGGATCAATATTTACGATAGGAATGAGATGAAAAAAGGTGAAAATGTTAATGAAGAAAATGTCGGCTATTATCTTGGTATTTTTAGTATTATCGGGATGTGAAAAAAATGAGTCTCAAAATGATCTTATTATTAATAATACAGAAGAAGAGAATGTGGTGATGGATGAAAATGATGATTATGAATTAAAAAATATTGAAATGGAAAGAAAAGAAGAAAAAGACATTAGTGATCGCTTAATGAAAATGGTTGGAAAATGCAAAAGGATATACAGTCAGGCAGATAAAGGTAATACGTCAAATATTGTTCTTGAAGAAGAGACAGTTCATACAATGATCGAAAGTATTGCAGAAGAGAATGTTGCCATTACCTGTGGCAGTCATGATCATAATATGTTGAATTATAAACAAGTTGATGATGCTCTTTCTTTGGCAAAAACAGGAGAAAATACTGAAACTGAATTTTTTGTAATTAATACAAGTGGTGTTTGGATATATAATAAACTTCAATTTAAAAACAAAGATTTATATGTAACATCAGCAACAGCTGCATTTGATGATAATATGAGTCCACATATTGTGCAGATAGAAAAAATTCAGGTTTATGATTGGAACTATACTGATAAAGGGTGGATTATATGGGAGAAGGCATTATCAAGAAATCAAGAAATGGATATGCATGTTTTTTATAGAATTTTGCCACTTGATGAACAGTGCAGAGAATTAGGAAATAAATATATTACACCGATTAGTTACTTTTGCAATAATCTGTTCCTTGTAGATTGGAATCAAAACAGTTTGGAAAATATAGAGTTTAATGATTTGTTTGAGTTTTTATACACAATGAAGTATGGGGAGAAAATTGATGAAAAAAAATATGCATCAGGCATTCCTAAAGTAGAATTTGAAGAAGTGGTCACAACTTATTTTGATATTTCAATAGAAACCTTGGAAATATATGCTCAATACGATGACGTGAAGGGGGTATATCCATGGGAAGCAATTGGCCCATGGAATCGAATTCAACAATTCCAACCATTTCCAGAAGTAGTAAATTGTATAGAGAATAATGATGGATCATTAACTTTGACAGTAGAAGCTATTTTTCAGGAAGAAGGCACTGATTGTTCATTCAGTCATGAAGTAAGGATTAGAAACAATGGAAATACATGGGTTTATTTGGGCAATAAAATCAATAAAGAAAATGCGTATAAGATACCACAATATAAACCAAGGAAAGCGTTTTCCATTAAATAAATATAGATAAAAGGGGTGATTTAAATTCAAAAAGTGGAATTACTTCTTCGTTTATATGAAGGAAATAAGATAAAGAGTGAAACATCCATATATCAATTAGAATATACTGATGAAATAAGGAATCAGAATTCAAAAGGAATACTGGTATATAAAGGATTAGAACTTAACGTACTAGAGAGAAACGTAAATTTGAATAAGAAACAGGTGCCTTTTACTTCAAAAGAATTTGAGATACTTTTTTTCCTGGCAAGTTATCCTGGACAGGTATTTACTCATCGACAGATATATGAGGCTGTATGGGGGAAAGAATATTTTCGTGATGAAGGAAATGTTACTGCACATATAGGCCGTATACGAAAGAAAATAGAACCAGATCCACGAAATCCCATTTTTATCCAAACAGTGCGAGGAATAGGGTACAAATTTGCAAAGAAATAGGACAGGTCTTGCTACGTCTGGAGCACCTGTCCTATTCTTTACTTGTTCGGCCTAATAAATAATCAGAAGTTACATGGAAATAATCAGCAATTACACTTAATTCATAATCTGGAACAAACCGTATCCCTTTTTCGATTCTTAAAATTGTTAGTTCTGTAAAATCAATCCCAGAAAGAGAAAGACGTGCTGCCAAAATCTTTTGGGAAATATTCTGTTTTTTCCTTAATTCTTTAACGCGAGATCCTATCACGTTTTTTCGTTCACCATTCCAATATATTTTCATAATATCCTCAACGTTTCTAAAGATGAAGTTACATTATTGATTCTAGCGAAATGGAATGGTAATATACTTCTAAAGATGAAGTTTTAAAAAATTATTTTATACAACATACAAAGTAGAATAATATAAAGCAATTATTATGTGGTTCGGAGTGAAAATAGGGGAATAATAGAACAAAAGAAAAAAAGATTTGATACGATGAAAGGAAGAGGGAAGCATGGATGAGCGAGTATGGGAAAAAACTGCACAGTTTTTAAAGGAACTTCGATGTGAGGATACTGGAAGACTTTCACAGTTACAATTACCAGAGTATCAAAAAGCTGTGAAAGAAAAATTTTCGTATCGGCCAATTTATGAACAGACAGTTTCTGAGGTGACAGAAGAACAGAAACGTATTATCGGGAAATATGTTGGCTTAACAGAAGAATGTGCGGAAGAAGAAAACCAACAAGCTTATCTGCAGGGGATGGTGGATATGCTGCTTTTATTATCTGGAAGCGGAATATTGAAAGTTCCCTTAGATATGCTGGAAAAAATTAAGCAATGGAAATAACTAAGCGGTTCATGCGAGTGCTGGACCGCTTTGCTGATTTCAAAACTAGAAAAATGCTAGAGAAAAATCGGAATAAATTTAGAATCATTCTTTAACATCAATTTGTGTGCATTCGTCCCGATTTTTAAGGAGTGTAAGGATATTTTCTAAAATGATCTGACGTTCACGCTGGGAACATTTTGAAAGTAAACGTGTAATCTCCGAAGTGGTATCATCTTTTGAGGAAAATATATAGGCATCTACGGAAAGATTTAATTCTTTGGCAATCCGAAGAAAAAGGGGAAGGCTCGGATTGCATACTGCACGTTCAATATTTCCGTAATGTGTCAGATTTACTTGAAGTTTCTCGGCAGCTTCTTCTTGGGTTAAGCCAAGTTTTTCCCGGCAGTCACGGATCATATCACCTAAACGGCTATCAGTCTGTGCCATGTGTATTATTCACCTCCATGGAATCTAGTGTATTATGCAACATTGGAAAAGTGAAAATAGTAATAGGCAACATTTAATGTGGTGTAATAAACAATAATATAATAGAGAACGAGATAAATGCACAGAATCTGTAATAAGGGATTGATGTGCAATTTTAGGCAATAGGAGGGATTTCTGGTATAAGAATACGCTAAAAAAGCCGTATCAGCAGGAGAGAAAAAGTGCGGTATTCAATATGGTACAAGACACCATATTTTATATGTTCTTAAATATGATATTCTAAAAAGAAAGGCGTTACTGTGGAGTGAAAATCTGCAGTGCGTCTTTTTCTATTGGAATGATCCCCAAATTAGAAGTCCTCCGCCTTCGATTTGATTTCCAAAAAATTTCAAATCGGAGGGAAAAAAGATGGCTTATAACAAAGCAAAAGAAGAATATAAATGGAAAGTATGGAAGGAACAAGAAGAGAAAAAATTACGTGAACTAGGCGTCTCAGAAGAGGTTATTGCAGAACTTCGTGATTATGACTGGAATTGTTTTAAACAAGAGCGTAACTACAAAAATCATCAAATGCCTGATACAGATTTTATAGAGAGAACTGAAGATGTTTCCGGAAAGTGGGAAATTCAACAGCCTGTTAACGTGCAAGACTTCATAAAATCTTTAGATGACAATAAACTAAGAAAAGAACTGCAGAAGTTGGATCAAGTAACATTGTATATTATTCTTTTAAAAACATTTGGTTATGGTATAGAGGAAATAGGGAAAATGCTTGGAATGAAAGCAAATACAGTTTCTGCACGAATGAAACGCTTGAGAAAAAAATTAAAAAAATATTTTTTTTAGCGTCATATTTTGTTGTGGAAGTTGGCTAGTAAGTAGGAGAGGTAAGTTCTCTCCTAAGTAGGAATTTTTCCTATAAATTTTCGGGAAGGTACTTAGTGCCTTCCCCTCCTCTGTTCCTTGATAATTGGATATCCGCATTATAGAAACTTTCCCATCCGGCGGAGCGTAGCAGAAAGAAACGCCATGACGATATAAAAGGATGGTTCAGCTATTACTACAACGGACGTCATCAGTGATCATCGTTTTATATAAGAGCGCCCTTTTTATTCTGCAAGCATCCAGGCAGGAATGTGACGCCATGAGCCCGGGTGGATGATAATGATACACCAAAAGATCCGAATGCAGGGATAGATAAACCTTACGTTGTAATCAGTAAGACGTTTGGAATATCTGTGCGGATGTTTTGCCAGACATCCGGCTATAATGTGCCCATTTGATATCGGGGAAGTGAGAGGACAAATACGATATCCAACAACAAAAGAAAATCAATCGAAGTGTGCTGTTGATATCAGATACATGCAGCCAGAGTAACCAAATCTCTGGCTGTATTGATGTGATATTAACACAAATATAAAGATAAGAGGGTGGAAAGATGCATCGGAACGAATATCGGAGAATGGCACACGAAGAGGTGGAAGAGATATTCAGAGAAATACTTCCACAAGCAGGAATGAAAGTTCGGGAAGAACAGATCACACTTTGCCATCAAATGCTTTCCAGCCTGTGTGGAAACAAGATTGCATTATGCGATGCAGCAGTAGGGGTAGGAAAGACTTATGCATACCTGGTAGCGTGTATTCTTTTCCGAAAATACAGTCAATTGTTATCTGGATATTTTTCTATGTGCGGTCAGAGTCAGCCTATTGTGATCTCAACATCAAGCATTGCATTGCAGGAAGCCATCCAAAGAGAATATATACCTTTTTTATCACAGGTTTTATTGAAGAAAGGAATCATATCTGCCCCTATCCAAGCAGTCATCCGAAAAGGGAAAGAACATTTTGTATGTGACAATCGATTGGAGCTTCGGTTGGATGCAGTACGAAAAAAAGCAAAAAATCCACTGCAGAGAGAAGCTTTATATGCATTAAGAGAACAATATGACATGGACTCTGTACAGCATCTGAGTGGGTTTGACCGCAGGATGGTATGCGTCCCCAAATACTGCCCGGAAACTTGTGAGATGAGAACGTACTGCCGTTATCAAAAATATTTAAAAGAAGCTACAGATGAAAAAGTATTTATCCAGATCTGTAATCATAATTATCTACTGGCAGATACACTTCACAGAGCCAATGATTTCCGTCCTTTATTAAGAAATTATCAGGCGTTGATCATTGATGAAGCACATAAATTTCCAGAAGCGGCAAGGCAGATGTACGGAAAGTCTTTCGGGCCGGAAGATTTTATGGAAATCTGTAGTCTTTTAGAAGGGGAACATTATACCCATATTGCGGCAAAACTTCGAGAAGCCTTTTCACAGCTCTTTGAAAGCCTGCCAAGACCACAGGGAGTGTTGGAAGAACAGGCACGTTTTCGCTTTGTTCTCGACAGGGAGTCCAGACAGGCATTAAGGAATAGTATCCGTTGGCTGCAGCGGGCAGAAGAACTGTTGATCGGGAATTTATCCAGATGGACAAAGAACCGGCTGGAAGAGAGCAGGGAAGTCCTGTTACAGTTTTTAAATGTGGACCGGAACAATATATTGTTTTTAGAGTATACATCAAAGGGACTGCCAGTGTTTTGCACTGTTCATCGAAAAACAGAAAGTTTGATAAAGGCAGATATTTGGGAGCGTGGCTTTCCAGCCATCCTTACATCCGGCACCTTAAAAGCAGGGGAGAGTTTTCAAAGGTCAGAGCAACTGAACGGACTCGAAGATGTCGGAAGAGTACGAGAATATCAGGCTGATTCACCGTTCGATTATGATGAAAATTGTTTACTATACATGCCAAGACGAAAGAGAAAAGCGTATGATACCTATCGTGGAGAAATCTGTTTCTTGTCTGAGCAGATTCGAAAGCTGGTATGTTCCACATTTGGACATACTCTTGTACTGTTTACCTCTTATTCTATGATGGGGAATGTATACAGAGAATTGAGAGGGAATCTCCCATTTCCGTTGCTGAAGGTATGGAAAGATTCCCAGGCAGTGATCCGTGAATTTAAGGCACAGAAAAATTGTGTGCTTTTTGCAGCTGGTTCCTGCTGGGAAGGCGTGGACTTTCCAGGAGATGTAGTATCTTCTTTGATTATTGTCCGTTTGCCATTTGCGGTACCCGATCCTGTGAGGGAAGCAGAAAGAGAACGATATCAGACTTTAAAGGAATATATTCAAAAAATCATAGTACCGGATATGCAGATCAAACTGCGCCAGGGATTTGGACGAGCAATCCGGACGGAAACAGATACTTGTGTAGTGTCTATATTAGATTCCAGAGCAGGAAGAGGAGGGAAATACCACAAAGAGGTAATTGATGCACTTCCAGTATGTCAGATTACAGACAGAATGGCAGATGTAGAAAATTTTATTCGGAACCGAAAACGAATTGAATACTATATGTAACAGATTGTAGAGAAATTGTTGGTAGTGCTAAGTTTTCCAAAGAAAATAGAGAAAAAATGTAGTGAGTATTTTAGGGGGAACCTTCCGGAATTGTTGGTATTTGTGAATAGCTTTCATAGCATAGAGTGGGTATACTGTGTATAGCGTTAGAGGAAAGGAAGTGAAGAAATGGAACATTTCATAGTGGATATGCAGACAGAAAAATCTAAGAAATACTATTTTATCCGGGAAGAAGTCAGCCAAGAAATCGTTCTTCTTCCTTCCCAATATCTAATGCATAAAATGAGGGCGAAAGGTTCGCCCAACACCATCAAGAGAAGTGCTCTTGTGATTTCATATTACTTAAACTATCTGTCTGAGAATCAATTAACGATGGAAGATGTATGGAATATGAAATACGAAAAGCAACAGGAACATTTTACAGATTTTCTTATATGGTTAAAAGCTGGGATGCATAGCAAAGATGAGTACACGAAAAAGCCATACAATGAAACTTGCAATGCATATCTTAAGGAAGTGTTTCGATTGTATAATTTCGCTGAACAGCAGGAAGGTTGCGAGCAAAGCTTAAAAGTACTATCTGATGCACAATACATCGTAAGAAATTCTGTAGGAATTCGAAAGATACTGAATCGGAGAAGTTTTCACGGATACTTAAAGGAAACAGGACATATAGGCAGAACTATAGAGCAGGACAAGATCGTTATTTTGCTAAAGGCATGTGCAAATTGTCGCGATCAAGTCCTGCTTTTATTATTAGCAGAAACAGGTTTCCGAATCGGAGAAATTTTGGGCAATCGCTATGCAACAGATATTGATTATGAAAACCATCTGATCTATGTAAATTTTAGAGAGGATAATGAAAATGATGCACGCGCCAAGAATGCAGAATTCCGAAAAGCAAAAGTCAGTGATGCGACATTCGAAATCTTAAAGTTTTATCTGGAAGAATATAAGGACCTGATCTTTCAACAAGAGTATCTTCTGGTCAATGTGTCTGGAAAATATGCAGGGAAACCAATGCAGGACAGCGGTGTACGGAGTTTGATGGAGCGTCTTGAAAAAAAGACCGGAATTAAAGTTACACCACATATGCTGCGACATTATTTCGCAAATACCAGGAGAAAGGCAGGATGGAAACTAGAACTTATCAGTCAGGCACTTGGTCATCGGCACATTGAAACAACTATGAAATATTTGAATATAACAGAGGAAGAACTGATGGAAGCAAGTGATGCATTTTACAGCCAGCACCAATCCCTGTATGGAGTTGATCATCTGTTATAGGAGGAGGCGGTTATGTGCCTGCAATCAGATTACTAGATACTGAGCATCAAACGGAATTGGCCTATTTGCATGAACAGCTTATAACGGGAGAACCAGTACAAGATAAGTCATGGAGATATGCAGAAGAATATCTGATGCAGTTAGGAATTTATAATGTGATATTAGTAGAAGAAAATGATGTTCGGAACTATAAAAGGTTTCTGCTTGAGGATAGGGACTGTACGATCAGGGAAGCAAATAGTATGACATCATTTCTCAGAAACAAAAAAGCACACTGGATCGAACAAGAATATGGTGCTCTACTGGAAGAAATTCGGCAGTGTGAAGGCATCGAAATGCCATTGACGGGTAATATCAAAAATTTTCTTATACGGGAAGGGATACACCATATCCGAGAAATCGATTATGCTATCCGAGAAAAATATGAACAGTATCTTATGAAGGAAAAGAAGCCAGAACAGGTACTTCGGTATTTAAAGACATTGGATCGAATCAAGCAATATCATATCAGACAGGAAATGAAACAATTTGCAAACACTAAAAAATTTCATTTGAGATACGAACAGCAGATCCTTTTCCTGCCATATCTGCCAGATCAGAAACTGGCTATGGAATTTGATAAGGTACGTGATAAGACAGAATTGGTATGGGATTTTAGTGTCAAGGCTTCAGAAAAGATGAAACAGCAGATTTTTCAACTACTCATACATATTCTTGAGAATGTAAAGGATCCAAAGGATCGGAGAGTACGATTCCTGCTTCCTATGCAGTGGATGTATCAATATTGCATCAAGCAAGGGATAGTAGATATAGAAACCATGGAACAGGAAGAGATTGAGAAATTAGAAGAGATAGTAAAACAGAAGGTGGTTAACTATAAAAACTCCATGCAGATTGTGGATAACAGTCGAAAAATTCTCTTTATGAGTGGAAAGCAGATCCACTGGCATGCAAATGTATGGTACATGGAAAGATTCCACCTTGCGCCAGAAAGAGTGAATCCATGCAATCCGGTGAATAGGTTATCTTTTTACCAAGTAGAAAATTTAAACAATAGAAAGCTGCTACAGGAATATGCAAGATATCAGATTGGAATCACAGGTCTGACCATTGGAAATATTCGAAGCCAGCAAAACTATGTGAAAAAATTTCTAAAGTATTTAGGGACTGACGTATGTGCTCTTGATGTAACTGAAAAACAGATAGGTGCATATTTTAAGGAAATCCAGCAACAAGAAATTCAAGCAGAAACTGTGAACCGGCAGATACTGGATATCACAAAATTCTATGAGTATCTAAAGATAAAAAAACATATTAAGGCAATTCCGTTTCACCCGGAGTACTATGAGCAGAAAGTATATCCTATACACCATGACAGGAGTGTTGAGGAAGATATTTATATGGAAATACTTCATAAACTGAATTTATTTCCAGAGGAATTGCGGTTGATCTTCCTGCATCTATGGGCAACAGGATTAAGAATTAGCGAAGTATGTACGCTAAAAGGAGATGCATACTACTGGGATGGAGAGGATGCCTGGATCAAAGTGTATCAGATCAAAATGAAGGCAGATAAAATGATTCCTATTCCATTTATGCTGTATGAGGTTATGCAACAATACATAAAGAAAAATCATATTCATGCAAACGATTATGTTTTTCAAGCTGAACAGGGTGGAGCATATAGAATAGGTTCATTTGTAAAACGTTTTCGAACGCAATGTAAAAAACACAAAATAGCAGATTGTGAGTATGTATTTAAAACACATGATTACAGACATACGCTGGCAACCCAATTTTATGATGATGGTGTACCGATACAGACAATTCGTGATTACCTTGGCCATGTAGCAGAAGAAATGACTAAACAGTATGTGGACTATATGCCTAAGAAGATTGAAAAAGCAAATGACAATTACTTTGATAAACCAGAAAATAATATTGCTTTGACAATCACACCTAAGAAACGGAGGCATAGCCATGAAAAAGGATAGAATACATATTTATGAACTGGAAAGTTATAAGCAAGCCTCAGAAGAACAAAGAAATTCTATGAGAATATGTAAGATCCGTTATTTTGATCTGGAAGGGTTGCCATCCAGGGAAGTGAAAGAAATCTTAGAAGCCTTTATATGGGAACGGGGGAAGACTTTAGCATTATCGAGCCTTGCTACTGAACTAACCACCTATAACAATATACGGAAGTTTTTGATAGAGAAGAATATAACAGTATTGCAGAATGCTGATCCGGAAAAGACTGTCAGAATTTTAAAGGGGTGGATGTTAGAAAAGGGATTGGCCTTGTCCAGCATGAAATACCGGGCTGCTTACGATATAACAGCCAGAGAAACACCAGCATTGGAAAGAAAACTGCGTCAGATTCTAAAATTTGCTGAAGTGAAAGATGAACGGGAAGAACAGGAAAAAGATATATGGGAGTTGGAGAAATTTGAATTTCCAATCAGAAGAAATCCCATAAAAAATGTGAAGACCCTTAACTTCACCGATATTTTACAGCCGGATATCAGAGAAGAGGTAAAAAGAACCATATTCTTACATTTAAAATATTCCGCACTTGGGACAATACATTCAGAGATGACTGCAGTAAAGAGATTTAGCCACTTTTTAAAGGAAAGAAAGCCAGAACTGGAATCATTGCAGGAATTGAGTCGAGAAGATATTGAAGACTATTTGATATACTTACAGACGGAGACAACGGAAAGAAAGAACTATCGTTCCGATCTGTATGGCCTAAAACGTGTGATTGAAGATGTGGGGAATATATATGAGAGAAGGCATCTTCTGCAACTTTTCTTAAATAATGATTTTCCAAGTACACCACGATATCAGTTTAAATTTTATTCAGATGCCACAATTAAGCGATTAAATTCCCACATTTTTAATATGGACGAGCAGATAGCCAGGGCATTGATCGTTCATCAGCTTTTGGGAACACGCATTTCCGATACGCTTACTTTAAGAATGGATTGTCTTAGAGAGAAAGAAGGGAGATATTTTGTCCGGATTGATCAAGTAAAATCCATTACTTATGAAAAGGCAGTTAGTAATGAGGTGGGGCGCTTGATTTTAAAAGCCATGGAATATACCAAAGAGCGTTACGGGGAAACAGAATATGTTTTTGTAAAAAAAGATGATCCCACGAAACCATATCAATATGGAATGATCCAGGCACAAGTTATGAGGATGATCCGGCAGAAAGATATACGGGATGATAATGGGGAACTGCTGAAATTCGGGACACATATTTTTAGACACTGTTATGGGAAAAAATTGACCGAGCTTCATATCGAGGATTGGATGATAGCAAGACTACTTGGACATAAAACATTACAGAGTGTCCACCACTACCGGAGAATCGGGAATAAAGTTATGGCTGATGAAACGAGAAAAACCAGAGAAAAAATGGACCTTATATTAATGGATATAATAAAAGGATGGGATGGATATGAATTATGAAAAGATGATAGCCGTGAATCGGATCGAAAGTGAGCAGAAAATTAAGCTGGCCACGATGGCTATAGAACAGTTGATAGAAAGGGGGGAATATCCATCGGTAACTCTGCTGGTGAAAAAAACTGGCTTATCAAGAGGGTTCTTTTATAAAAATCCAGAAGTGAGAAGCAGGTTGGATGCAGCCTTGCAATCGCCCAGTGTATCCTGTCGGAGAATTTGGAGTGGGAGTAAAGATTCAAAGAATGACAACACCGAGGCACTGCAGATGGAAATCATGGAATATAAGGTCAGGAACCGAAGTTTGTCTCAGGAAAATGAGGAATTGCGAGGTCAGATAGAGGAACTTAAGGTTCAAGTGGAGAAACTAAAAGGCAGGATTAAAAAGAAAGAGCTTTCTATGCTGAAAAAATTATAACTAAAGGAAAAGGTATCTGATATGAAGTACGATAAGATTGTAGAGATAAGTAAAGAAAGATCAAGACAAAATACGGAAACAGCGATTAGGGCGATAGAGGAAATGTTGAGAGAAGGGGAATGGATTACCGTTGCCCAGCTTGCCAAAAAAACAAAATTATCAAGAGCAAATTTTTATGTGAATAAAGACATTAGAAAGTCACTCGATGATGCTAGATATAGGCAACAGCGTATGTTAAAAATAAACTTTGACAGCGTGATGGAAATCGAAGATTTGCAAGAAAAATTGAGAAAACTTAATTTGGAAATGGTGAAACTGAGAGCTGAAAATCAAGAACTACAAGTAATCAACCGGAATCTTCAGAAAGAAATATAAGTGAGGATGGACGGTATGAAATACGATAAAGTAGTTGAAATGAATCAGAAAATTGGTAAGGAAAATGCCCGTATCGTGGAAAAAGAGATTGAAAGAATGATAGAAAATGGTGAAAGAGTTACGGTAGCAGCATTACAAAGATATACTGGATTTTCAAATTCATTCTTTTACAAAAATAAACTTGTTCGTGAAATTTTGTATGAAGCAATTCGAAAGCAGAATCAGTGTTATAAAAATAACCTTACTTCGATGTGTACTCAACAAGAGATAGATGAAAAGATGATAAAACAACAAAAACGAATTTTACAGCTGGAGTTAGAGAAGAGGAAATTGCTTGAGGAGAATCAAAGGTTGAGAGAGGTGTGTGGGATTTTAGGAAAGGAGAAAAGAGAAAATGAAATACGACAAAATAGTCGCTATTAGTCAAGAAAAAAGTAAGGTTAAAGCTGAGATTGCAAAGCAAGAAATTCAAAATATGCTGGATAGAAAAGAAAAAGTGACAATGGCTGCACTAATAAGAAAAACAGGATTTTCTAAAACACTTTTTTACAGAAATATAGAAGTTAGGACAGCACTAGATAAGGCATATAGGGAACAAGGCGCGTGTTATAATCCGAAGCAGATTATTGTTGATAAAGTTATGGAAGAAAAGTTAAATACATTGAAGATTGCAGTTACAAAGCTTAAGAAGGAAAATATAAAATTAACATTGCAAAATGAAGAACTTTTAAAAGAAATTGAAAGACTAAAATTGCAACTGGAAAATAAATAAACATATAAAAAAGAAAATTATGGATAATACGGTAGCTTGATTAGAGACCCAAGATTACCGTATTTCTTTGTTGGATAGAAGAAGAACCAAGGTTCATGCCAGAGGTTACAGGTTTTTTGTAGAATCTACGATGATTGTGATATAATATGCATATATAATAATATGTTTTGATGGTATTATGGAGTATGGAAATTATGCAATTTAAAGTAGTGGATTCTGTATGGTCAGGGGAAATAAATACGATATATCTTGTTAACAATAATTGGGATGATTGGTTCACCTATGAAACGGTTTTTGACGTAGTTTATTTTGATTCAGATGGAAATCGTAAAAGTATTGGTGCTGTGAAGATTGGCCAAAAGAATCAGAAGGGAAGACGACCGGTATTGCCAGCTAAATTTGGAAAAATTGGAGACGAGTTTTTTTCATTAGGAACAAGTGAATCATATTATGAAGAATTAAAGAATCAACCGTTTCGCGAGGAATATTTAAAGAACTTGAACGATATTGCTTTCAATCTAGAATTATTTTCTAAAGTTATAAAATATGATGTAACATCAGTTTCTTTGATGAGAGATATAACGAGCAGTACGGTGAAAGGTCAATTTCATCGTATGGCACATGGAGGCGCTAAACTAACAGACTATAATTTTAAATATATATTGCCGGAAAAAGATTTTATTGATGACACAAATCTTGAAATGAAGTTTGATGTTGAAATTGAAACGATGCCACCTACTAATATACACGTAGTGATTGGGAAAAATGGCGTAGGTAAAACAACAATATTAAAAAGGATGTTATATGCTCTTGAAATCGATGAAGAGAAGATGGAATATGGAAAAGTTGAAGGGTGGTCATGTGACTTTTCTAATATTGTTTTTGTTTCATTTAGTGCATTCGATAAAGCGGTTGACTTTTCAGAGTATTCGGGTAAATTGCCTATACCCTATACATTTGTGGGATTAGTAGGAAAGGATTCTATCAAAGGAGGCAAGCAATTAGCAGAGGACTTTTTTGATAGTTTATATAAAATAATTAAAGGAAGCAAAAATAAACTGTGGAAAGATACTGTCGATATATTAGAGTCGGATAATACTTTCACAGAACTACATATAAAAGACTGGTCAGAAGTTGATACAAGTAAGAGTGTTTTAAATGCAATAAAAAATGATAATCCGAAAACTGAGGGCGAAACTGTGCCTCAATATAGAGTGAGAATAGAACGAGAATGCTATAGAAATGAAATTATACCTAAATTTATGATGCTGAGCTCAGGACATAAGGTAATCTTGCTTACTATTGCAAAATTAGTGGAACTAGTTGAAGAAAAAACACTCGTTTTGTTGGATGAACCAGAAGAACATTTGCATCCTCCTCTTGTATCAGCATTTATTCGAGCTTTATCAAATCTTTTAATATATAGAAACGGAGTAGGAATCATTGCAACGCATTCGCCGGTAATTGTTCAAGAAGTTCCTAAAAAGTGTGTATGGATTTTAAGAAGATCAGGAAAATATTTGAAGATTGAACGTCCTAAAATTGAAACCTTTGGAGAAAATCTTGGTGAATTAACAAGTGAAATATTTGGTTATGAGGTTACAAATTCGGGATTTCATAAAATGCTACAAACGGTGGCAGAGAAGAAGAAAACATATAAAGGAGCAGTAAGATTTTTTCATGGTGAGTTAGGAATTGAAGCGAGAGCAATTTTGAAATCTTACATGTATGAAAAAGAGCATACAAAGGAAGAAGAGGATGATTAAGTTAAAAAAACCAATATATAACCAAGAAAATATAATAGACGATTGTATAAGCAATATGCGAGATAAAAATTCTACTAAATCTAGAGTAGTGTCAAGCAAGAATGAAATTGTTAGTAAAAGCAAGGAATATGATGAACTTGCTCAAAAAGGACAATTAGGAACATTAAGAGAATATGAAAATATTAAAGGCGGAGCAACAAAAAGTGATATGCTAATATTGTATGATCAAAAATTTGCCCGTAAAGAACAAGGTGGACGAAAATATTATGATGCAATTAAACTTCTTGCGCCGTATGGTCGCTGTCCATTATGCGGTCAAAGAGAGGTGAAAACTTTAGATCATTATTTACCTAAGTCAAAGTTTCCACTATATGCAGTTACACCCTATAATCTTATACCAGCTTGTTCAGATTGTAATAAAGATAAGTTTAATGATGTTTCTATTTGTCGAGAAAAAGAAACAATACATCCATATTATGATGATTTTACAGATGAAGTATGGATAAAAGCAAAAATGATTGAAGAAGATCCGATTACTTTTGAGTTTTATGTTAAAAAACCTAAGAATTGGGACGATTTAAAATATAAAAGAGCCTGTTATCATTTTGAAAAGTTTGGTTTGAATAAACTTTACAAGCCTTATGCATGTGAAATGTTTACAGGATGTTTACCAAGACTGCGTAGATTGTTGAAAAAATCAGGAAGAGCTGCTGTTGAGGAACATATAAAAGAATGTATTGATGAAGCAAGAGAAGTTAGATTAAATACATGGCAAGCTGCGGTGTATGAGTCAATACTAGAATGTGAATGGTTTTGGAATGAATATTTATAAAATCTAATAAAGAACTTTTAGGAAAGATTAAAAGCGTATATCAAAAAAAATAAGCCTATAAAAATAAAATAGAAAATTATGGACAATACGGTAGCTTGATTGGAAAATTAAGGCTGCCGTATTTCTTTATTCAATAGATAAAGTGACCAAGATGCATGTTAGAGACTGTGGTTACGCCCAGTATCCATGCGATTTCCAGACATGGGGCTAGATTTATGGTCGTGATCATTGCGCTCGTCTTGATATTTAAAACACAGCTGACCACACTGGTCAACGATATTTTTGAAAAGATCACAAGTGAAAGTGCGGGAATCTAACGTGGAAAAAGGGGAGATCACAGCATTTTTAAGCCTGATATTTGTACTGATGATCTCATTTGTAACAGCAATTCTGGAAAGTGCATCTGTTCAGGCAGAGAAAAATCAGGCAAGGCTGGATATGGATCGTGCGGTGTATTCGGTATTTGGAGAATATCAGAAAGAATTATTGGAAGAGTATGGAATCTTTGCGGTGGAGGGAAGTTATGAAACCGGTAATTTCTCAGAGAAACAGCTGATCGACAGAATGCACTATTATGGAGCGTCAGGAATCTGGCCGGAAGTAGAAGGGATTCAATTTCTCACAGATCAAAACGGACAGGCATTTCGGGAAGGCGCTGTCAAATATATGGAAGATCTGTATGGGATTTCGATTATTCAAGGATTGGGGGCTCTGGCAGAAAAGTGGGAACAGCAGGAAATTACCGGGGAACAGACAAAGGATGAGAGCAATCAGAGTCTGGAAGAACTGGATGATATGTTGAATCAGAATCAGAGCTCTCTTCCGATGGAAAATAATCCGCTTCCCCACATTGAACAGTTGAAAAAGTCGGGTCTGATCAGCCTGGTATTTCCGAAAGAAAAGCAGGTTTCCCAAAAGCAGATTCGAGGGGAAGAACAGGCTTCCTCCAGGGCGCTGCGGGTCGGGAGGGGGACATTTCCGGTCAGAAGTGATGTGGATGAGGTTACAAAAAAGCTGTTATTTCATGAGTACATTCTTAAAAAATTCGGAAATGCTGTGGAAGAAGAAAAACGATCGCTTGCCTATGAAGTGGAATATCTTCTGGAGGGAAAGACATCTGATCAGGAAAATCTGGAGGCGGTGCTGAACAAGATGCTTTTGATCCGGATGGGGCTGAATTTTGTATATCTGCAGACGGATACAGCAAAACAGGCGGAGGCAGGAGCTATGGCATTGGCGCTGGCAACGGCAGTAGCGCTTCCGATGCTGGAGCCTGTAGTCAAACAGGTATTGCTGGCAGCGTGGGCATTCGGGGAAAGTGTCATGGATTTACGTTCTCTGATGTCCGGAAAACGCGTTGCTCTGGTAAAAACAGCAGAGAACTGGCAGCTGTCGCTCTCTTCCCTGATGAAGATGGGAACCAGTGAAGATACACAGGAAGGGGCTGATGTAACAGATGGATGGGATTACAAAAGTTATCTGAGAATGCTGTTGTTTTTAGAAAATGGAGATCATCTTACCATGCGTACGCTGGATCGGGTGGAGCAAAATCTGATCTATGAAAAAGGACTTGCCTTTTTTCGTGCAGATGCATGTGTAACAAAGCTCAGACTGCAAAACCTTGTTCAGATCAGAAACGGGTTATCTTATGAATTTCCACTCTATTTCGGATATGAATAAACAACTCCCGCACCCGGCACAGGTGCCCGGATCTACTGCCGAAACGTCCCCTCTGGCAGAGACACTCACAAATTTTAAAGAAAGGAAAAATGATGACACAATCAAATCAAAAACCATCCAATAAGAATCTAAAACGGGCATCTGTGCCGGGGGCGGGAGGAAGTATTACTGTAGAAGCAGCGCTTAGCGTACCGATTTTCTTTTTTGCAGTAGTATGTCTGATTTATTTTATCGAGATTCATAATGTGCAGACAACCATTCAGGCAGCGGCAGTTCATGCGGCCAAGATCTGTACGGAAGATACAGCACTTGTTCCGGTCTTAAATACATCGAAGCTGGAATCGGAAATTGTCAGGAGCATTGGAGCAAAGCGTCTGGAGAACAGTATTGTGAGCGGTGGAAGTAAAGGGATACAATGTGCGGGATCATATTGTAATCCCAATGGGAATGAGCTGAATGTTGTTGTACGATACGGAATCCGGCTTCCGTTTTTACAGTTTGGAAATCTGTCTGCAGAATATAAGGAAGAAATGAAATTCAGCAGTTGGAACGGATTTCAGAAGAAAGGTCTGGAGTCAGGAGATGAACAGATCGTCTATATTACAAAAACAGGGCTGGTTTATCATGAAGATTATCAGTG
>OMBT01000255.1_pt1 | contig 21314 bp, 17 predicted proteins | sample 1644941 | NCBI WGS metagenome assembly OMBT01 (sample SAMEA103958156, study PRJEB25191) | human gut metagenome
GGGCCCAGGGTTCGAGTCCCTGGAGGTGCACCAGATATTGAACGCCAAATCGTAAGATTTGGCGTTCTTTTTTGTTATGTAACCCTGAAAAATCGGGGCTTGCACGGTCAATGCACGGTTTTTGCACGGTTGGTGTTTTCGTGGGAATCCTCTGCATGGGCTGGAATTGCTTTGAAATGCGTGGTAAATTTTGCATCAGGTCAGCAGAGCCAGACGGAGCTGCGCCTTTACTTCGGGGTCTGCATTCTTCAGCAGTTCCAGCAGAGCGGTCATAGAAATGGTCGATTCGTCTGCGGCGGGCACAGCCTGCGGGCTGGGGCTTTCCTGTTTGGCATAGAAACCTTCCTCAAACTTCTTGCCCAGTTCTACACGAGAGGACTGCTGGATATGCGCATAGGTGTTCACCAGCATATCCCGCCGTAGCGTGTCCTGTGGTGCCCTGAACGGCCTTCACATCGCCGCCAGAGATCATCAGCTGATAGGTGGGCACTGGAATGGCGCAGACCGTGAAAGACGATGCGGGGAAACTCCGGATGTGCGTTCTGCCATTCGGGATCTGATGCCGGGCACAAAGCGGTTTTGGGAGCTGAAAAAGTCCATCGGTCATGTAACTCAGAAGGTTCTGACCGCTCAGCTGCGGCAGATGGAGGAAAGCAGAATAAGTAAAAGACGGGGTGCTGTGCATTTGTGCAGCACCCCGTCTTTTATTTGTGTTCATCTGCGCCCGGCTCATAGAGCAGCTCCAAATAGGGGTGCTTCCGGATGGCGGCAACCACCTCATCCAGGCGGGTCGCGCAGAAATTCTGGCAGCATAGAGTTTGTGCCGATAGAAATTTTGCGTACAGTAGATTTTGGAAATCTTCTTTGATGCCGCGATGCCGCAAATCGTAGGCGGTGCCCATGGTTAGATAGATCTCGTTCTGCGGCAGAAGATCAATAAAATTGCGATAATAAACTATTTGCCCAGATGCCAGATGTCGCGGTCGTACTCGGCAATGGTGCGGTCGGAGGAGAACATGCCCGCTTTGGCAATGTTCACCAGACACTTGCGCCGCCAGCCCTTCGGGTCGCAGGCGTAATCGCTGAGGGCCTGCCCCTTGCGCACAACATAGGCGTTGAAGTCCGGCAGGGTCTGGAACCAGTCTTTATGGATCAGCTCGTTGTGCAGGCGGGTCAGGTTTTCGGCGTGACCGGCGGCCAGCATCTCCGGGCCGGTGAGGAAGTTGATAGCGCGGCGGATGTTGGCATCCCCCTCCACCCACTGGGCGGGGTCGTAGTCGCCCACGGCGTAGCGGTGGATGACCTGATCGGAGGTCTGGCCGAAGATATAGATGTTCTCCTCGCCCACCTGCTGGCTGATCTCCACATTGGCACCGTCCATGGTGCCCAGCGTCAGCGCGCCGTTCAGCATGAACTTCATGTTGCCGGTGCCGGAAGCTTCCTTGGAGGCAAGGCTGATCTGCTCGGACAGGTCGCAGGCGGGGATCAGCTTTTCGGCGGCGGTAACGTTGTAGTTCTCCACGAACACCACCTGCAGCCACTTGGACACTTCCGGGTCTGCGGCAATGACCTTGGACAGGGTCAGCAGCGCATGGATGATGTCCTTTGCAATGGTGTAGGCAGGTGCCGCCTTGGCACCGAAGATGCTCACCAGCGGAGCAGCGGGCAGGTGCCCGGCCTTGATCTCGTAGTACTGATGGATGAGGTACAGCAGGTTCAGCTGCTGGCGCTTATACTCGTGCAGGCGCTTGGACTGGATATCGAACACAGCATCGATGTTCACGCTCACCTTCTGGGTGCGCAGCAGCCAGTCAGCCAGTGCTTCCTTGTTGGCCTTTTTCACAGCGGTCAGCTGCTCCAGCACAGCTTCGTCGTCAGCAAAAGCCAGCAGCTTTTCCAGCTCGGTGGCATCCTTACGGAAGCCGGAGCCGATGTGCTGTTCCAGTGCGGCGGTCAGGCGGGGGTCGCATTCCAGCAGCCAGCGGCGGAAGGTGATGCCGTTGGTCTTATTGTTGAACTTTTCCGGATACAGCTCGTAAAAGCTGTGCAGCTCGGAATTTTTCAAAATCTCGGTGTGCAGCGCTGCCACGCCGTTGGTGGAGTGGGTGAAGTGGATGTCCATGTGGGCCATGTGCACCCGGTCGTCCTTGTCGATGATGGCAAGGCTCTCATCCTTGGTGCGGGTGCGGGCCAGTGCGTCCAACTTTTCGATAATGGGCATCAGCTGGGGCACCACGGCATCCAGATAGGCGCGGGGCCACTTTTCCAGCGCTTCGGCCAGAATGGTGTGGTTGGTGTAGGCGCAGGTCTTTGTGACGATCTTTACGGCTTCCTCAAATTCGATGCCCTTTTCGCCCAGCAGTCGGATCAGCTCCGGGATGACCATGCTGGGGTGGGTGTCGTTGATCTGGATGGCGGCGTAGTCGGCCAGATCATGGTAATCGCAGCCCCGGGCGGCACACTCGGCCAGAATGAGCTGGGCACCGGCAGAGACCATCAGGTACTGCTGGTACACCCGCAGGCGGCGGCCTGCCTCATCGGAATCGTCCGGGTAGAGGAAGAGGGTCAGGTTCTTGTCGATGGCAGTTTTATCGAAGGCAATGCCGTCGTGGACGATGCTCTCATCGATGGTGTCAAGGTCAAACAGGTTCAGGGTGTTGGTGCGGCCCTCGTAGCCGGTAACGGCCAGCTTGTACAGCCGGGCAGTGTATTCCTTGCCCGCCAGCTCCACCGGGTAGGTGATGTCGGTCTTTTCTGCCCAGCTGTGGGCGGTGAGCCACGGGTCGGGCTTTTCGTTCTGCACGCCGTCCTCAAAGGACTGGTGGAACAGGCCGAAGTGATACCGCAGGCCCACGCCGTCGCCGGGCAGGTTCAGCGTTGCCAGAGAGTCGAGGAAGCAGGCAGCCAGACGGCCCAGACCGCCGTTGCCCAGAGAAGGTTCCGGCTCCACCTCTTCGATATCGGAAAGGCTCTTGCCGACGGCAGCCAGTGCATCGCGGGCTTCATCGTACAGTCCCAGATTGATGAGGTTGTTGGACAGCAGCTTGCCGATGAGAAATTCGGCGCTGATATAGTACAGCTTGCGGCCGGTGACCGGCTGCACACGGTCGGCGCTCTTCTGCCGGACGAGTTCCAGCAGCGCGAGATACAGCTCCTGATTCGTGCAGTCTGCCAGCGGCTTGCCCGTGAGACCCTGTAACGTTTCGGTAAAGCTCATAAATGCATCCTCCTTTGTTAGGGTGTATCTGAAAAGTCGAAAATTTAGTCTATTTCTACAAGCACAGCCGGATCTTGCGTGAAACAGCCTTGGATCTCGCTTGTGCTTGCGAAATATTCGTCATTTTCTTTGTTTTCAAATACACCTTGCGGAAAACAGGTTTGACATCTGTACTTCCAGATATACCACATAAAACAATCAAAATCTTGCCTAAAAAGCGCAGACTGTGGTACAATCCTATCATCGGGAGGTGAAACGATGCAAAATCAGGCATCTTTGCAGGAGACCAAGCAGCATGGTGCCGTGCGGTTTCCCTTCAATCTGTATCCCTGCACCATTCCGGGGGACTTTCCGCAGGTGGCGCTCCACTGGCAGGAGAGCATGGAGCTGGTCTTTGTCAAGCGGGGCACAGGACTGGTGCAGGTGGGCGCTGAGAGCTGCCCGGCCCGCATGGGGGACATCTTTATTTTTACGCCCGGCACCCTCCATGCCCTGCGGCAGGCCGAAGGGCAGTGCATGGAATACGAAAATATCATTTTTGAGCTGGAGCTTCTGGGCGGCGCAGAGGACCTTTGTGCCGAGAAATATCTGCTTCCGCTGCAAAGCGGGCGCTTGTCGCTGCCTGCGCGGCTGACCCCGAACGACCTGTGCTATCTGCAGGCCGCCGCCTGCCTGCGGGAGGTGGAAGATGCCAACCGCGCCAAGCTCCCTGGCTACGAGCTGCAGGTCAAGGGGGCATTGCTGCGGTTTCTTGCCCTGCTCCTTGCACAGGGCCGGCAGCGGCTTGCCGCCGAGACAGCCGACACCCAGCGGCTGAAAACGCTCCTGCAATGGCTCTCGGCCCATTATACCGAGGAACTCCGGGTCGCCGATGCCGCCGGGGTCTGCTCCTTCAGTGCCAGCCACTTCATGCGGTGGTTCCGGCAGATGACCGGGCAGAGCTTTGTGGCCTTTCTGAACGAGTACCGGCTCAACGCCGCCGCCGAAGCGCTGCAGGCCACGGATGAGACGGTTCTGACCATCGCTTCCCGGTGCGGCTTTGAGAACCTCTCCTATTTTAACCGGGCGTTCAAGGCGCACTTCGGCATGACACCCCGGGAGTACCGGAAAAAATAAGCAAAACGAGGCCGTTCTGCCTCTCTGGAAATGAGAGGGAACGGCCTCGTTTTTTGCACATCAGATCTCCGGCGGCGGGCAGCAGCTCTCCCGTTGGATGAGCTTATGCGGCACGATGATCTTGGTTGCCAGAAGATTCGGGTTTTCGATATGGTTGATCGAGCTGTTCCGTGCCGTGGAGCAGGCATTGGGCAAGCGGGAGATCATTGCAGAGGATCTTGGCTACATGAGCGACACCGTCCGTCAGCTGGTGCGGGACAGCGGTTTCCCCAGCATGAAGGTGTTGGAATTTGCCTTTGACTCCCGCGACACCGGCAGTGCCAGCGACTATCTGCCCCACAACTACCCGGTGAACAGCGTGGCCTATACCGGCACCCACGACAACGAGACGCTGGTATCGTGGTACCAGACTGTCACCGATGCCGAGCGCGCCATGGTGCGGGACTATCTGTACGACTACGCCACCCCGGAAGAGCAGCTCTATAAAAGCATGATCGCACTGATCCTGCGCAGCGCAGCGGCGACCTGCATCATCCCCATGCAGGACTGGCTGGGGCTGGACAACTCTGCCCGCATCAACAAGCCCTCCACCGTGGGCCAGAACTGGCGCTGGCGGCTGAAAAAGACCCAGCTGACAAAGAAGCTTCAAAAGGAGATCTGCCAGCTGACCACCCGCTACGGCCGGATGAACTGGGCGTGACAGTATAGTGTTCTGGACTTGATTTTGGAAAGTTTATTGCAGAATAGTGGAAGAAGTAATACTTGTTCAAAAATAAAAATGACAAAGAGCAAATAAAAAAGTACAGAATATGGATCGGCCCGGTCGAACAGCTGGTTCACATAGTCCTTCTGGGGGATGCCGATGGTCCACAGGCTGTACTTGTCGTCCATAGGGAGGATGCCCTTTGCCATCATGGTATTCACCACCGGGATGTGCAGCCGGTCGGTGCCCACTTGGCCGGTGATGGCCACCAGCGGCGCACCGTCCGGATAGGAGTGCGCGAGGCGCACCACAAAAAAGCACGAAGCAGCAATGCTTGGTGCTTTTTCTTTTTGACATGTGCCGCGGGATGCTTTATAATAAGAATGATTTCAGATGCCTGCGGGGCGGTGCGCCCTGCGGTAAAATTACGGCAAGCAAAAAAGGAAACTGCTATGAGAGAAGAAAAGGCCAGCGCATTGCCGCTGCTGCTGGACGTGCGCAGAATGGACGAAAATAACCGGGCTTACGCCTACCGTATGCTGCGCAAAAATATTATGACCTTGCAGCTGCAGCCGGGCTGTCAGCTGAGCGAGGCCGAACTGTGCGAACAGCTGGCCATGAGCCGCACACCGGTACACGAAGCGCTGATGATGCTGAAAAGCGAGTGGCTTGTGGATGTTCTGCCGCAGCGCGGCAGCATTGTGTCCAAGATCAGCGTTCCATACCTGAACGAAGGCTTTGCCATGCGCCGCATTCTGGAACCGGCGCTGCTGCGCGGGCTGGCCGGAAAGCTGACAAGGGAACAGCTGAACGAATTTCAGGAACTGCTGAACCGGCAGAACGAAGACCTTTATCTGGATCAGGATGCAGCAGATGACTTCTTCATCTCGCTGGATAACGACTTCCACAGGCTTTTGTACCACGATTCCGGCTACGACCGCATCTGGGAGGCTATGCACAACGTTACTTCCCATATGGACCGTGTGCGGTATCTGGACTCGGCCCTTTGCCGGGGAAATATTGCCTCGGTGCAGAAAGAGCACGAGCAGATCTTTGGCTACCTGCGGGACGGCCTGCCGCTGGACGTGGACGTAGAAGCTCTGTTTGAGCATCACCTTGGCATGTACCGCGAGAATTTCCAGAAGATATTGGAACGGTTCCCGGATTTCTTTGTACGGACATAAAGCAAAAAGAGCGCCCGCTGCTGACCCTTACAAGGCCATGGCAGGGGGTGCTTTTTTGGTTCAATACGGATACGGCTTTACGCCGGGCTGCGGATATCAATTTACGACGGCAGTGTTTCTGATGGATTTTACACCAGAAATGCTGCTTTTTCTGTTCAAAACCCGGAAAAACAGCAGTTTGTGCTCTTGAATTGCCCGAAAAGCTTGCAGGAATGCAGGTTTTTGTGGTAATATTTAAGATGTGTTCCCGTTGAGGGGAAGAAAGAGAGGGGTAATCAAATGATCAATATCTGCATCATTGCCACCATTGTGATCTATCTGGTGGGAATGCTGCTGGTTGGCTTTGTCTACAGCAAATCCAACGAGGACAGCAGCGATTTCTACCTCGGCGGCCGCACGATGGGCCCGCTGGTCACGGCTATGAGCGCTGAAGCCAGCGATATGTCCAGCTGGCTGCTGATGGGTATGCCGGGCCTTGCATATCTCACCGGCATCGCGTCGCCGGGCTGGACGGCCATCGGCCTTGCTGTGGGCACATGGCTCAACTGGCTCATCGTGGCCCGCCGCCTGCGCCGCTACTCGGCCAATCTGGATGCCATCACGGTGCCGCAGTTCCTTTCCCTGCGGTTCCATGACCAGCGCAACCTGCTCAACGCGCTGGGCGCGGTCATTATCATCGTGTTCTTCATCCCGTACACCGCTTCCGGCTTTGCCGCCTGCGGCAAGCTGTTCAACAGCCTGTTTGGCGTGGATTACATGGCGGCCATGATCCTGTCCGCTGTGGTCATTGTGGGCTACACCATCATGGGCGGCTTCCGCGCGGTGTCTACCACCGACCTGATCCAGTCCGTTGTCATGAGCATGGCGCTGATCGCAGTGCTGATGTATGGTGTCAGCGTGGCAGGCGGCTGGGACGTGGTTCTGGACAACGCTCGCAGCCTGCCCGGCTACCTGACCATGGCTGCAAGCCACAATGCGGCAGACAACACCGCTACCTCCTACAGCCTGCTGGACATCGCGTCCACGCTGGCATGGGGTCTGGGCTACTTCGGCATGCCCCACATCCTGCTGCGCTTCATGGCCATTGAGGACGAAAAGAAGCTGGTGCTCAGCCGCCGCATTGCAAGCGTGTGGGTGGTCATTGCCATGACCGCTTCCATCGTCATCGGCATGGTGGGTCTGGGCATGACCAAGGCGGGCGCACTGGAGTTCCTGAGCGGTTCTTCCAGCGAGACCCTGATCGTGCGCGTGGCCAGCCTGATCGCTCAGCACGGCGTGCTGGCAGCCATTCTGGCAGGTCTGATCCTTGCCGGCATCCTTGCCGCTACCATGTCCACCGCCGACAGCCAGATGCTGGCAGCGGCCTCCAGCGTATCCCAGAACATCCTGCAGGAGTTCGGCCACATGAAGCTGACCGAGAAGCAGAGCCTGTTCGCTGCCCGCCTGACCATCATCTGCATCAGCGTGGTGGGCGTGGTGCTGGCCCGCGACCCCAACTCCAGCGTGTTCGGCATCGTCAGCTTTGCATGGGCCGGCTTCGGCGGCGCCTTTGGCGCGGTGGTGCTGTGCTCCCTGTTCTGGAAGCGCTGCAACTGGCAGGGCGCACTGGCCGGTATGCTCTCCGGCGGCCTGATGGTCTTTGTATGGAAGTACATCATCAGCCCGCTGGGCGGCGTGTTTGGCATCTACGAGCTGCTGCCTGCCTTCCTGATCTCTCTGGTGGTCTGTGTTGTGGTGAGCCTTGTCACCCCGGCACCCTCGGCAGAGATCGAGGCAGAGTTCGACGCTGCCAAGTAAAAACGATTTAAAATGCCCTCCGCTGCGCTCTGGGCATAGCAGCGGAAAAATGATTGATGCTTATGCAAAAGAGCAAAGCCGGCGGGCTTTGCTCTTTTGCTTTTTCACGGGTGGGGACGCAGAGGAAAACGGCATTTAATTCAAAAGGATCAGCCATGCTTCGCAGCATGGAAGCAGAAATCCAAAACAGAAAAAGAACAGAAGATCCAGCACGAGCCGCATCAGACGGGTAAGCGGCGTGCCGAAAGACATGGCGTGAATGATAAAAAGATTCACCTCACCCCAGCGCCGGTAGTAACCAGTTTGCTCAAAATTGTTCCAGAGCTCAAGAGATAGAAATTCAAATCCGGCAAACAATGGAAAAATGACCAGGGAGGACATCCAGCCGTCGGCCTGAAGCGAACCATCGCTGAGAGTCCGCCAGTGTACAGCTAATCTGCCTGGACAGGCAAAAATTCCCCACAGGGCAAGTGCAATGCTTAATGCAAGAAGAGCAGTACGCACAGAATGCCAGTCTACAGTGTGCTGGCGGCGCAGCATGGTGAAAAAATCTTCCAGAGGAACGGGAGGAGTGTCATCTTTTTGACGGGAGTCATGACAGTGCATCAGGTCAGCGAGGGTCAGGCCCAGCACATCGGCCAGCGGCTCCAGCGTGTTGATGTCTGGCAGCCCGATGCCGCGTTCCCAGCGGCTGACGGCTTTATCCGTAACGTGAAGCTGCTGAGCCAGTTCGGCCTGCGTCATGTTCCGCTCCCGGCGCACTTGTGCAAGGAATGCACCAAATTCTTTTGCATCCATTCTGCTCACATCCTTTTCCACAGGATAACACAGGAATGTGGGAAATACAACCGACGGAACGTTTACCTGCCAGTCTGCAAAACAAAAAGGACGTGCTCCCTTGCGGGAACACGTCCTTTTTTATCGCTTCAGTATCAGGCGGAGATCAGCTTACAGCTGGGGGCCGGCAGAGACCAGAGCCTTGCCGTGCTCGTTGCCCTCGTACTTCTTGAAGTTCTTGATGAAGCGGCTTGCCAGATCCTTGGCCTTCTCTTCCCACTGGGAAGCGTCAGCATAGGTGTCGCGAGGATCCAGAATGCCGGTGTCCACGCCGTTCAGCACGGTGGGAACCTCGAAGTCGAAGTAGGGGATCTTCTTGGTGGGCACATTGTTGATGTCGCCGTTCAGGATGGCGTCGATGATGCCGCGGGTATCCTTGATGGAGATGCGCTTGCCGGTGCCGTTCCAGCCGGTGTTGACCAGATAAGCCTTAGCGCCGCTCTTCTGCATCTTCTTGACCAGTTCCTCAGCATACTTGGTGGGGTGCAGCTCCAGGAAGGCCTGGCCGAAGCATGCAGAGAAGGTGGGGGTGGGCTCGGTGATGCCGCGCTCGGTGCCGGCCAGCTTGGAGGTGAAGCCGGACAGGAAGTAATACTGGGTCTGCTCCGGAGTCAGGATGGACACGGGGGGCAGCACGCCGAAGGCGTCGGCAGACAGGAAGATCACGTTCTTGGCGTCGGGGCCGGCGGACACGGGACGCACGATCTTCTCGATGTGGTCGATGGGGTAGGAGACACGGGTGTTCTCGGTGACGGAGCTGTCAGCGAAGTCGCAGTGGCCGTTCTCGTCCACGGTGACGTTCTCCAGCAGAGCGTTGCGCTTGATGGCGTTGTAGATGTCGGGCTCAGCGTCCTTGTCCAGGTTGATGACCTTGGCGTAGCAGCCGCCCTCGAAGTTGAAGATGCCGTTGTCGTCCCAGCCGTGCTCGTCATCGCCGATCAGCAGACGCTTGGGATCGGTGGACAGGGTGGTCTTGCCGGTGCCGGACAGACCGAAGAAGATGGCGGTGTTCTCGCCGTTCAGGTCGGTGTTGGCAGAGCAGTGCATGGAAGCCATGCCCTTCAGCGGCAGGAAGTAGTTCATCATGGAGAACATGCCCTTCTTCATCTCGCCGCCGTACCAGGTGTTCACGATGACCTGCTCCTTGCTGGTGATGTTGAACACAACAGCAGTCTCAGAGTTCAGGCCCAGCTCCTTGTAGTTCTCAACCTTGGCCTTGGATGCGTTGTAGACAACGAAATCGGGCTCAAAGTTCTCCAGCTCCTCAGCGGTGGGCTTGATGAACATGTTGGTGACAAAGTGTGCCTGCCATGCAACTTCCATGACAAAGCGGATGGCCATGCGAGTATCCTTGTTGGCACCGCAGAATGCATCCACCACGTACAGGCGCTTGTTGGACAGCTCCTTCTGAGCGATGGCCTTCACAGCAGCCCATGCTTCCTGAGAAGCGGGGTGGTTGTCGTTCTTGTACTCGTCGGAAGTCCACCACACGGTGTCCTTGGAGTTCTCGTCCATAACGATGAACTTGTCCTTGGGAGAACGGCCGGTGTAGATGCCGGTCATAACGTTCACAGCACCCAGCTCGCTGACCTGGCCCTTTTCGTAGCCTTCCAGACCGGGCTTGGTCTCTTCCTCGAACAGCTGCTCGTAGGAGGGGTTGTACACGATCTCAGTCGTGCCGGTAATGCCATACTTGGTAAGATCCAACTTTGCCATATTCGCTATACCTCTACTTTCGTTTGATCCATACGTCCTGTATAGGGCACAGCGTTTCCCGGCGGGCCGGGCGCTGCGCAGAAGGCTTGCAGTTTGTAAATGCAAATTCTCCTGTATACCATTATACATAAAAGTATCCCGAAATCAATAAACGAATCGTGCTATTTGCAGAAAAGAAACAAATTTCATTAAGAAATTTAACTGCCTGAAACAATTTCAGGAAACAAAAGCAGGGGGCGAAACCTGAAAAAATAAGGTGGAACGGCGGGAAAACAATTTTTTGATAAAATTTTGACGAGCTGGGATGCATGAAAAACCGAGCACAAAAACGGCCCTTCCCGCAAAACGGCGCGGCAGGGAAGAGCTGCGGTGCGTATACAAGGGTACACTGGCCGGCCTGCCGCAGCGCCAGCAGATGGAATTTGACCAGAACGATACGGTGATCAGCGTATATCTGGGGCTGGCGCTGGGCCTGTTCCACACCGGCGCAGCCCGGGTGCGGAAGATTTTTTGAAAAAATTGAATTTTTGTGTTGACAAAGCAGGCGTGCTATGCTAAAATAGCCAAGTCGGGAGCGAACACCCGATGCAAAATGGACGTATGGCCCGTTGGTCAAGCGGTTAAGACAGAGGCCTCTCACGCCTTTAACATCGGTTCGATTCCGGTACGGGTCACCATTTTATAGTAGTAAAACGGTCATGTGCCGTTTTATATAGATGCCTCTTTAGCTCAGTCGGTTAGAGCACCTGACTGTTAATCAGGGTGTCGCCTGTTCGAGTCAGGCAAGAGGCGCCAGAAGAAAAGGCAATGTTCCACAGAACATTGCCTTTTTTGTTTGTCCCATACTACACCCTTTTTCTGTACAGCCATGCAGTCGTGTTTCTCCTCTGTTTTTGGGCTTCTCTGTCCCAAAAACACAGCATCCATGCGAAAAAAGCATCAAGCATAATGATTTCTTAAAATTTGACTACTTGAAGAAGATGTCACATTGTGGTATACTGCTTATAAGCTTTGGGAATTTGTATCTGTTTTTCCAAAGTCCGGCACACAGATCAAAGGGTAGGTGCTCCCTTCTTTTGATAGCAGCCGACCGGTGTTTTGTCATGGTTCTCCGCAGGACAGGACAAAGCACCGGTCTCTGTGCTGTTGTTTCAGGCTCCGGCTCTTTTCACGTTGTCAGATCTGCGGCAGGCCGCTTCTTCAAAACGCCTGCCGCTGTTTGAATAAATTTGTATATGATCAAAGGAAGCATCTATGCGTTATACCTATGTCCGGCAGCACGACACCACTGACTGTGCGGCTGCCTGCCTCGCAATGGTGTGCCTCCATTACAAAAAGGAAGTTACCATCACCCGCCTGCGCGATATGATGGGTACCGACCTGAAAGGCACGAACCTTGTTGGTTTGCAGAAAGCCGCTAATGAGTTGGGTTTCACCACTGCAGCGGTTCGCGTAGACCGTGAAAATTTCCTCAGCGATTTCTCGCTGCCCTGCATTGCGCAGGTCATCACCGATCAGGGTCTGGCCCACTTTGTGGTCGTCTTTAAAAAGACCACCATCAAAGATGACGGTGAGCGTCGTCGGCACATGCTGAAAGAAGCCGAAGCCGCCAAGGAAGATGAGAAGAACGGCAAAAAACACAAGTGCAAGGATTATGTCGTGATCGGCGACCCCGGCAGTGAGCTGAAAAAGATCAGTCTGGATGAGTTCTACAAGAACTTTACCGGTGTTCTGCTGCTGATGAACCCCACCTCGGAGTTCAAGGGTGGTAAGATCGAAAAGGGCGGCATGTTCAAGCGTTACGTCGACCTGTTGCTGCCCCAGAAAAAGCTTTTTGCCTATGCGATCCTGAGTTCTCTGATCGTTACGATCCTGGGCATTGCCTCCTCCATGTTCAACAAGATCCTGATGGACGAGGTCTTGCCATATGGCCTAGACAATCTGCTGGTCACGCTGATCCTTGTGTTCAGCATGGTCAGCATCACCAATACACTGGTGGGCTTTGTCCGGCAGTGGGTTCTGATCCACCTATCCATCAAGATCGATATTCCGCTGATGCTGGGTTACTTCGGGCATATCTTCCGTCTGCCCATGAAGTTCTTTGCCACCCGCAAAACTGGTGATATCACCACCCGTTATTCGGATGCAAACACCATCAAATCCATCTTCACCAGCATTGCGCTGAGCCTGATCATGGATATCTCGATGGCCATTATCACCGGTATCATCCTGTTCCGCATGAATGCGATGCTCTTCTCGATCTCGCTGTTCATGGCTCTGGTCAGCATTCTGCTGGTGCTGATCTACAAGCAGCCTTACAAAAAGATCAACGAAGAGACCATGGTGCAGTCCGCTGCACTGAACAGCCAGATGATCGAAAGCCTGCGCGGCATTGAGACGGTCAAGTGCAACGCCAACGAGGATACCGAAATGGAGAACCTCGAGCGTGAGTACATCAAGAGCCTGAAGATCAGCCTGCGCTCCAGCAAGATCAGCACCACGCAGGGCCTGATTTCCTCCTTCATTTCCACCGGTTTCAGCATGCTGACCACCTATGTGGGTATCAGTCAGGTTCTGAAGGGGGAGATGACGCTGGGCGGATTCATGGCCTTCAGCACGCTGTCCTCTTACTTTACTTCTCCGCTGAGCAACCTGATCGGTCTGCAGATGCAGATCCAGGAGGCCAGCATTTCCATGAAGCGTCTGGGCGAGATCATGGATTATCCCTCCGAGACGGTCGGCGACGAAGACCGCACCGATCTGGACAAGGTGGAGGGCGATATCGAGTTCAAGGATGTCACTTTCCGTTATGGCAACCGTGCCCCTGCACTGGATCACATCAGCTTTACCATTCCGGCCGGTAAAAAGGTCGCGCTGGTGGGTAGCAGCGGCAGCGGCAAATCCACGATCACCAAGCTTCTGCTCAAGTATTATGAGCCGGAAGATGGCGAGATCGACTTGAACGGTGTGAATCTGGCTGAATACACCAATGATTCTGTCCGCCGCGCAATTTCTTATGTGCCGCAGAACGTTGAGCTGTTCAGCAAGACCATTTATGATAACATCCGCGTTTCCCGTATGGACGCTACGATGGACGAAGTTAAGGAAGCTGCCAAGAAGGCAGATGCTCACGACTTTATCCGTCATCTGCCCCTGCAGTATAACACCTATCTGGAAGAAGCAGGCAACGGCCTGTCCGGCGGTGAAAAGCAGCGCATTGCGCTGGCACGCGCTTTCCTGAAAGATTCCAACCTCTACATTCTGGATGAATCCACCAGTAATCTGGACTTTGCTACGGAAAATTTGATCTTCAACATGATCTACGATCAGCTTGCAGATCGTTCCATGCTGATCGTAGCTCACCGCCTGTCCACTGTTCGTGACTGTGATCTGATCCTTGTGATGGATCACGGCAAGATCGTGGAACGCGGCACGCACGATGAGCTGCTTGCCAAGGAAGGCAAGTACTACGAGCTGTGGAACATGCAGCAGGGTATCTACCGCAGCAAAAAGGCAGAGCCCAAGCAGTCTGTCATGCAGGCCGTGGTGGAAGAGGATGACGACGGTGAGTCGATCACCTATTGATGTGTTGCAGCCGGGTGCGTACCCGGTTACATATGAAAGGGAGTCATTCATGATGGATAGCTTGATTTGACATAGTTTTGCTGTGTCAGATAAAAAGAGCTAGAAAGACTTTCTGTTTAGTAGAAGTAGATGGTGTTATCCTGAACAGGCCCCGCCTGCTCAGGTAACTATGCCTCACTATGGTGTGCCCGGAGGCAAAATGCCTCCGGGCACATTTTATTTGCAAGATCCCTATTACTTTTATAAGTAGTAGGCGATCGGGAGCGGAGAGGAAGCTGCTCTCTGCAGCGATTTTCTCCCCTTTCTCGATTGCCTATTACTGCCTCTTCTGAGGTAAATCTGAAAAGGAACCGAGGTATTCAACATGAAAGAGATCAAAGTAGCCGAGAACAAGACCCTGAAGCTCACCAATGTGCTCTCCCGTGAGATCCATCCGGAAGAGATGGCCAGTCTGCCCGTGGTGCTGACCCAGATGCACAACTTTATCAAGAGCAACAACGCACAGCCCATTGGCCCCATTGTGCAGGCCATGGTGGTTGGTGAGGACCGTCAGATGCACCTGTACATGATGCAGCAGGCTACCCAGTTCATCGGCCAGATGGAGCAGGACTACCATATGGATGCTATTCTGCGCGTGAAGAACTGCCTGTATGCCCACTACACCGGCCCCATGCCCGAAAGCCAGCTGGCTTCCTACAAGCTGCAGGTCCACGCTTTTGAGAATGAGCAGAAACTGACCGGCACCTCCTATACCATCTATGTCAATCAGGACGAGGATGATGCCGTGGTCGATGTCTTTATGGAGACCAAGTAATTATGACGATTAAAGTTCAGAACCTTTCGGATCTGCAGGACCGCCGCATCATGATGGAAAAAAAGCTGCCGCCTTATGGCTACGCTTTTGTCATTCTGGTGGGCATCTTCATGCTGTTTCTGGTGGTGTGGAGCACCCATACCAACCGCATTTATGTCAGCCAGAACGCAGGCACCGTGCAGGCCAGCAATAAGACCTATATCATGTCCAGTTATTCCGGCTCCATTACCGAGATGTATATTTCGGAGGGCAGCTATGTGAACGAGGGCGACCTCGTGGCCCACATCAAGAGCACGGATATCGACATGCAGCAGGATAACCTGGAAAGCCAGCTCAAGATCTACCAGACCCAGCTGGACCAGTACAACAAGCTGCTGCAATGCGTGCAGGATGATACCAACTACTTCAGCGAGACAAACCCTGAAGATCAGCCCTACTACTATCAGTACGAGACCTACAAGAGCCAGGTCTCTCAGAAGACCTTTGATGCCACGGCCTATCAGGCTGCCGGTTACTCCGATGCTCAGATCAAGACCATGATGGAGCAGAGCCAGAGCGAAGTAGAAGCTCTGTACTACTCCACCATGCAGTCCATCTCCCAGAGCATTACCAGCGCACAGAGCAACGTGGACAACGTTCAGGCTCAGCTCGATGCCTTGAACACCGGTGCCAACGATTACTACATCTATGCCCCCACCTCCGGTGTGATCCACATGGATACTCCTTACAAAGAGGGCATGGTGCTGAGCGCAGGCTCCCCGCTGGCCACTGTTGCCAGCGAGAACGACGATCTGGAGATCGTTGCCATGGTCACCGTGAATGACCGCCCGCTGCTTCATGTGGGTGACCCGTGCAAGATCGCCATTACCGGCCTTTCGGAGTATTCCTATGGCACCCTGACCGGCACTGTAACGGCCATTGACAGTGACGTGACGGCCAGCTCCAACGCTTCCTACTATAAGATGACCATTAAGCCCGATGCCACTTATGTGGTGAGCCGCAGCGGCGACAAGGTGGATCTTTCCAACGGCATGAGCGTTACTGCCCGCGTGGAGTACGATCAGGTCACCTATTTCGAGTACGCAATGGAAGCCCTGGGCGTTCTGTTCCGCTAAACCGGAGCTGTGCTGACTGCCAGCCGCCGTTATATCACCCAAAGAGGTACACTTACTATGAAATCAACCGCAAAAAAACTGGCCGTCTGTGCGGTAGCGCTCTGCCTGCTGGCCTGCGGCACAGCTGTGTCTGCGGCCGCAGCAAGCCCTGTCTCCGGCCTTGCCCTGAGCGGCGTTGCCATGCCCTGGGATCAGGACGTGCCTGCCGAAAGCATTGAGGCCGGCAGCTATACCGCCAACATGCTGCTGGGTTCCTCTCAGCAGCTGTCTCCTGTGGTGCGTCCGCGCAACTCTACCGACTCGGTTGTCTTTATCTCGGACGATACTTCCATTCTGACCGTGAGCAACTCCGGTGTCGTGCAGGCTGTGGGCGTAGGCACCACCCGCATCACCGCTGCCGCAGGCAACCAGATCTGTGCCTACACCATCGTTGTCTCCATGGATTCTTCCATGATCGTTACCGAGATGGACCTTTCCCTTTCCTCCAACACTATCTATGTTGGCAACTCGGTCTCGGCACAGCTGCAGGTGCGGCCTACTTCGGCTTCCAACTATGCCACCGTCGCCCTGACCTCTTCCAATGAGAAGGTCGCCACGGTGAACAATTTCGGCCGTGTTACCGGCATTGCCCCCGGCACCGCCACCATTACCGCTACCTGCGGTTCGGTGACTGCTACCACCAATGTCACGGTCATGAGTATTCCCAACTCCGGCACCAGCACCGCCAGCACTGGTTCTTCCAACAGCGGTCAGGTCGTCACGGTGAATCCTTCCTACGTTGTGCTCAAGCCCGGTGCCACCCGCACCCTGACCGCCAGTGTCAAGCCTTCTTCCGCTTCCCAGAAGTTCACCTATAAGTCCGCCAACAGCAACATTGCCACGGTCAGCCCCAGCGGCGTGATCACGGCTGTGGGCACCGGCGCTACTTCCATTACCGTTTCCAACGGCACTGCATCCGCCATGGTCACGGTCATCGTCAACCGTTCGGCTGCATCTTCTTCCGATAATTCTTCGGACAGCAGCTCCACCGAATCGGATAACGATACTCCCATCGAGATCGATCCCGTTGTGCAGGCCATTCAGGACAGTGAGGACAACGAGATCGTTTTCACACAGGCCGAGGTGCCTACCGTGACCGGTGATATCCTCAATGCGCTGCGCACCACCGGCAAGACCCTGTGCGTGGTGGGTGATGGCTACACCATGCAGATTGCAGGCAGCGGTGTCAAGAGCACCACCAGTGAGCTGGACACCATGCTCATCCTGACTGAGTCCGATCAGGGCATCGAGTTTGAGCTGGACAAGGGCAAGGCTCTTCCCTGCTCGGTGCGCATCGATCTGGATGTGAGCACCTATACCCGCCTGTATCTGTACAACGCCGTCTCCAACAAGTGGCAGTACCTGAACAGCTACACCGACGGCATCATCACTGCCGATACTGCAGGCCGTTATCTGCTGACCAACCAGAACCTGAAATTTGCCAATATCAACTGGACCTTCTTCATTGCCGGTGGTGTTGTAGTGGTTCTGATCGGCATTGCATATGTTGTGCTGAAAAAGCGCTACTGGTTCTGGTAATTTTCAAAACCACTCTTTCATGAAACAGTAAGACCCTCTCTGAGTGTGATATGCTCCCCCTAGAGTAGACAGAGTAAAACAAAAACTCTGCGTACTCTGGGGGTATTTTTATATCAAGAAAGAACAATCACTTTTGCACAAAAAATTCGCCGTTTCCTTGTGGAAACGGCGAACAAAAACTTATATTATTTCTCTGTCTACTTGACGGAGCGCACTTCAATGGAACGCCTGGGCTTTGTTTGCATTATGATGTCTGCCTTCGTTACTTTTCAATGGGCTGCGAGGGCTTCCAGTCCTTGTAGTTCTCGTAGCGGCTCTCGCGGATCTTGGTGTGGGACCAGATCTCGTCCGCCGTGGGCTGCCAGTTGGCTGCATAGTTCTTGCACTTCTCGCACAGGTGCTCCACGCTCTCCGGCGACTGCAGGTCGGTGCTGTGGGCACCGGTCTCGTGCACCATCTTCTGCAGCAGTTCGGGGTTTTCCAGCATCGGGCAGGGACGCAGATGGTTCTTGTTGAAGGGCTGGCCGTTGTGATAAGCCATGAACAGCGGGCTGTGCAGAATTTCCAGAATGCTCTGATCGTGGATATTGGCATTGGAGTAGTGGATGAACACGCACGGCTCTGCGTCACCGGCAGAGTTGATGTGGAAGTAGTTGCGTCCGCCGGCAATGCAGCCGCCCACGAACTCGCCATCGTTCTGGAAGTCCATCGGGTAGAACGGGATATCGCACTCTTCCGAGCGCAGATAGCGGATGCGGTCGATCATATATTTACGCTGCTCCGGGGTAGGCATCAGTTCGGGCGCTGCGTCGTTGCCCACGGGCATGTAGTGGAAGTAGAAGCCGAAGTGTGCGCCCTTCTCACACAGGAAACGCATGAACTCATCGTTGGTAACAGCTTCGATATTATCGCGGGTGTAGCAGATGGACGTGCCGAACACGATGCCGTGCTCCTTGAGCAGATCCATAGCATGCATAACAGCGGCATAGTGCCCCTCACCGCGGCGGGCATCGTTGGTCTCCGGGGTGCCCTCGATGGACAACATGAAGGCAATGTTGCCCAGACGCACCACCTCTTTGCAGAAGGGCTCATCGATGAGGGTGGAGTTTGTGTAGATGGCAAACTGCACATCATTGTGCTTCTCGGCCAGCTTGAGGATATCAGCCTTGCGCACCAGCGGCTCGCCGCCGGTCAGCATGTACAGGTATACGCCCAGCTCCTTGCCCTCGGTAACGATCTTGTCCATATCCTCAAAGCTGAGGTTGTTCTTGTTGCCATACTCGCCAGCCCAGCAGCCCACGCAATGCATGTTGCAGGCAGAAGTGGGGTCGAACAGGATCAGCCACGGAATGTTGCACTGGTACTTCACGCGGTTTTCGCGGATGGTCTTGGTGCCGCGGAAGAAAGCCTCGTAGCCCAGATTCAGCGCCATGGTGCGGGCCACGTTGGGGTCGGTCTGATCCAGCACACAGTTGATGAGCTTGGACCATTTGCTGTCGGGGTCGGTCAGGGTCTGTCTGGCGTGTTCGTAGGCTTCATCGCTGAACGAACTGCCATAGAACTGCTTTGCAACATCCACCAGCTGTCCCACGGTTTTCTGACGGTCTTTATCGGCATGAGAAAGCACCACGTCCACCATTTTACCAACGGCAGCACGCTGCATTTTATGAGTCAGGCTCTTAACAGAAGTATTCATTATCCTTTTCCTCCAAACGGTATTTTTCGGAAATCTCTTTTTCTATTTCTATGCCATTACTCTACCATTCTATCCCATAAGTTGCCATAAACAGAAAAAGCGCCGTGATAGAAAACCCATCACGGCGCGGATTATGATAAAATTTTGTCGTTCTTCCGGTTCAACCGTCCTGTTCCAGATGGATCTTATTGCTGGCAAGGCGGCATAACGCGCGGCGCAGATCGCCCTGCAGCATCCGTCCCGTACGTTCTACCATCAAGGCAGGATCCGTTTTCATGTCCCGGCGGATCCATTCCAGCCCCACGCCCACCAGCGCATATTTGTAAAAATCCACCACAAACTGCTTGTCATCGTCCTGCACGGTGATATCGCGGCATTCGCGATCTGCAAATTCCTTCAGCATGGGGTCCAGAAGCTTGTAGAGATACTGCTCCACCTGTTCACGGCCCAAAGAGCGGTATACGTTCAGCACCAGTGCTTTGTTATCCCGGATCTGGTGCAGGATGTCCAGAAACGCTTCGGTCCATGTATCAAAGCTCTGGCAGCCTTCCATCGCCTTGGTTGCATCTTCCGTCAGGATCCAGTCCACCAGGTCGTAAATATCCTTGAAGTGGTAGTAGAAGGTCATGCGGTTCACGCCGCAGTCCTCGGTGATATCATTGATCGTAATTTTGTTGAGGGGCTTTTCCTTCAGCAGCTTTTTCAGCGATGCTTCCAGTGCCCGCTTCGTTGTTTGTGACACAAAAGCCTTCCTTTCCCAACCGTAGAAATTTTTCCTGCTGCGTACGGCGATTGGCAGCTTCGTACATTATAATACCGCAAAAGCCGTTCCGATTGCAAGCATTGATTCTGTCCATTTTGTAAACAAAGAATGATTTCCTGCGTTTTCACTCCGGCAGTTTCTCGCTTCAAGAGCCGTTTCTCAGCCCCCCAAAAGACCCTTCCGGCGGTGCGCAATGCCTGCAAAAGCGGCTTCTTCCGGCAAAAAAGCGGAAAAGGCCCTTGATTTTATATTCCTCTACGCTTAGAATGGGAGCAGACGACTGTGAATTAAGTGCCGTTTTGAGGGAGGGTACAAACTATGATGGATACCATTGGTTTTCTGGGCTGCGGCAACATGGGCGGAGCCATCGCCCGTGCCGTTTGCAAAGCTGTTGACCCTAAGAAGGTTTTTCTGGCAAACCGCACTGCGGCCAAGGCGCAGGCACTGGCCAAGGAACTGGGCTGCAAAACAGCCACCAACGCCGAGGTGGCCGGTGACTGCGATCTGATCTTTCTGGCGGTAAAGCCCCAGATGATGGAAGCTCTGCTCCAGCCGCTCAAATTCACCTTTGACGAGCGCCCCAGCCGTTTTGTGCTGTGCAGCATGGCAGCGGGCCTTTCGATTGCCCGTATTCAGGAGATGGCCGGTGAGGACTTTCCTGTGATCCGCATCATGCCCAACACCCCGGCTTCGGTGGGCGAGGGTATGATCCAGTATTGCTCTTCCAACGTTACCGCAGAGGAAGAGGAAGCGTTCCTCCGAATCATGGCTCCTGCGGGCCGTCTGGACGCCGTGCCGGAAAGTCTGATCGATGCCGCCAGCTGCGTTTCCGGCTGCGGCCCGGCATGGGTGTACCAGTTTATTGAGGCTCTGGCCGACGGCGGCGTGGCCTGCGGCCTGCCCCGCGCCAAAGCGCAGGAATATGCCGCGCAGATGGTTCTGGGCAGCGCAAAGCTGGTGCTGGAAAGCGGAAAGCATCCCGGCGAACTCAAGGATGCTGTGTGCAGCCCCGGCGGCAGCACCATTCAGGGCGTGCGCGTGCTGGAAGAGCACGGCCTGCGCGGTGCGGTGATGGATGCCGTGATCGCCTCGTACAATAAGACAAAGGAAATGGGAAAGGGTTAAGGATATCATGCGCATCGTTGTAAAAGTAGGCACTTCTACTCTGGCATACGCCACCGGACGGCTGAACA
>OMBT01000260.1_pt1 | contig 20971 bp, 19 predicted proteins | sample 1644941 | NCBI WGS metagenome assembly OMBT01 (sample SAMEA103958156, study PRJEB25191) | human gut metagenome
ACACTTGCACATGCCTCACGGTCACTTCTATTTAGAGGAACATCATCTTTTATATAAATCTTATAGCCTTCTGCATCTTCTTTGACCGTCTCAATATAATTCCGGATTTTTCTTTTCAAACAGACATCTGTGACTAACCCAAGTCCACTTTCCGGATCAATCCTCGGCATATTCCCCGCGTCCGGATCCCCGTTCGGATTTCCATTTTCCACATCAAATAAAACTACAAATTCATACCTGTTTTTAATCACTTCACTCATCTATTTTTCCTCCCTTTTTTCATATTTTTTCTGTTTCTGATGATAATAACCGATTGCAAACATTCCCTGCTCTTCCAACGACAATCGTTTTGGAAAACCTTTCTGACAATCTATCTTCCACATAAGTTCAGCTAAAAGTTTTTCATAATATTTTTTTGCTCCGTCCTTCTCTCTTCCTATTTTTTTTAAATGACTATTTTTGAGCTTGATCAAAATAGGAAATACAGATGCAGGTGTTCCGCATGCTGAATTGTAATACCGGTCTCGAATTGTCGCCTGGATATCTGGATTTGCTTCTATCTGTATCGCTTCCAAAACAAAAAACAGCCTTCCAAGTACATACGCAATATCATTGCTTTCTTCATTCAATCCCATATAATCCTCTCCTTTCTCCCAGTTACGATTTCTCATTAAATATGCCTTTATAATGGCGATCCTTCTCCAATTAAGTTTTCCTTCATCTTGCTCTGCACGGATGCGAATCAAGGTATCTGAATACAAGCGTTCCGGATATCTGCTGCCTGATAAAATTGCCCGAAAAGTCATGGCAGCCATGTTTGATACTGGCTTTTTATCCGTTGATTTTTTATTAACCGTTTCAAACAGCATTTCCCTCACGCTCAGATACTCTTTCTGTTCCCATTTGGGTCTGATTAACTCCATCCTCTTATAATGGGCAAAAATATTTTTCAAAATGTTTCCAAATGAATTTTCATAGAAAAACCGCACGGATAATCTTGCCGCATTCGGCGCTAATCCAAGAACATAAAACCTTTGTTCTGGATCCAATTCATTTCCCTGATATATTACAGGCTGTCCTAACCGTATCCGTTCAAAAAGGCTCTTTAATTCCTCCTGATTATCTGTAGGTGAATCCATACATCCCATAAATACAGCCTGGTAATCTGTCTCTGCACTTTCTGCCCAGAAAACAACCATCGTATCCCCGATCTGTAGTGAATATGTTCTGTTCGATAACAAATAATTCAGTGCCGTTGTATAAGCAAACTCTCCATAGGTTCCTACCGGAGCATTATAGCTTTGCTCCTTTCCATATGACTCAAACGCAGGTGCATTAAAGGAAACCAGTGCCGCTCCACTTGACTGCGCACCCGGAACACCTTTGATTCCTCTGTGGATTCTTGCTATTTCTGCTCTTTCTCCCGTCACAAGACAAATTCCCTGGACATCTTTACTCTCCCCGGAATTATGACTGTCCCAAGCCACCTTGACCTCTGTATCATCCTGAGCGTAATCCATGTCCATTCCAAAAATCAAATTGCTTCCATCTGTAATTTCTTCCCAATTATCTCTGATTTCCGGATGTTCCATTGCTTCTTCAGGATTCCACTTTTCAAAAAATAAGTATACTGCCTTGGCCATCGTACTTTTTCCCGGAGCCAATATAGATAGATGTCTTTCCCTTGCAGCATCAAAGCACTCTTTTGCTCTCTTTTTGCTTTTTTCATCTGTTTCCTGGCTGATCCCAAGTAAATATTTCGCATTGTCACACAAAAAATTAGCAGATACACCCGAAGATCTTGTAACCATCTCAGGTACTAAAAACACTTGAGGAACCTGAACCGTTTTCTTTCCCCGCTCTTCCTCTGTCTTCAAACAGCTGATTCCCTTTACATCTCCCTCTTCAGACAGATTGATTTGATAAGATACTTTTGCACTGCACCATCCAGGCTTAGGTACCTTTCCCTCCTCTGCCAGGTTTTCATAATATTTCGCAAGCGCCTGCAAAATCATCGTATCACCTCGCAATTCTGCAAATCTATGACTCCACGCTTCATAACCGCCCTAAAAAACATTGGACTGATATTTTCTTTATCGCTATAATCCATATCAAACAACATCAATCCGAAATCTTTTTCAGGCACATCGTCAAAAGCGGTCTTAATTTCCTCTTCCTCACATAATGCAAAGTTTGCCGGAAACTCTCTGCATCCAAAATATGGCATATGATAACACTCTCCTCTTCTCAGACGTCTCATCATAATATCCTTAAATTTCCCTGGATTATCTGTTTCATTTGCCTTCTCTGTCATCTCAAAGTGTGCTTCGATTACATACTCCACATTCGTCAAAATCATAGAAGCTCTCTGAACGATTTCTTCTTTACTGCTTATATAAAGAGGTTTCTTGCCCCCATTATACGCTGACAGTACATTACTGGCTAAAACCTTACTCTTCACTTCATTTCTTCGTACACTTGTAAAATGAATCGGATTTTTTACATATATCTTATCAATGATCCACCGCATCCCCGGATGCCAGTAAATAGCTTCCAAAATTCCTCTCGCCGCCGAAGGTGTCATTACGTCATAAGAGTATCGTTCTACTTTTAACTCAGGACGTGAAAATAATGCATAATCTCCCCAGACTTTTACCTTTACTCCCATTCCCATATTCTCACCTCTTTTTTCATTCTCATTATAAGATCACTCCTTCCTCGTAACACGCTGCAATATAATCTCGTGGCTGATAATAAAAATCTGTATTATAATCTGAAATATGCTCATCAATCCATGAATGATATACCTCCCAAATTCCCTTTATAACTTCCTCATCGCCATAGGAGTCTTCTATCAAACGCTCATATACTTCTCCTATATTCCAGTAATCAGGGACTAAATACTTACACTCCTTCTCATTATCAAAATTTCCCAATGTTATCTTACTTTCCTCTATAAATTCATCCGCCACCTTCTCAATTGGCTCGCAGTGGAACACATCTGCATACTCATAAATTCTCTCAATCCGTTCTTCTCCAAGAAAATCTACTACCTGTTTTCTCGTTCTTTTCACTTTTCTTCCAATATATTCAATCAAACTACATGTAAAAAATAGGTGATTGTTATTTTTTCTTGCCATATGACACCTCACATCCTACAAATTTCAGTGTATCCAAAGCAGAAATCGTATGAAAGCTAATCTGATGAGTAGGATACTTGAATTTTACCAACTCCCAAAATGCAGCCCTTGATATTTTCCCATCAATAAAATTCTGTATATAATTATAAATCGTATCATCTGCCATTGGTCCTTCCACAATATCATATTTGTGTGATTTCCCCTGACGACACGCCACAATAAAATCCAACCATTCTTCTGTCATTTCTTCAAATAAAAGGTAATTCAATTTTTCATTTGGCTCATATTCGTATTGATTAACATATCCCTTTTTTCCATATCTCGTAGCCCATCGTTCTGCTTGTTCCTGATATCGTGTGCAATAAAATCCAAAATAAAAATCTTTGTTATATTTCGCTTTTCTAATCTCAGGATATTCCACTATCGCATTACTTCCATGATATAAAATCATCCACATACTCCTTTATCTATTTCACCTTATTATTCTCATTATTTTATCTATTCTCTTATATTGTCAATATATCATACTTTTCCTCACTAATCAACCCTAAATTCATTCCTGTTAAAATACTTTTAATGAAATTTTCATTATAAGTATTTTAACGATTTCCAAAACGTACTCATTGAGTATGCAAAGGCTATATGCTATACTTACCTTGTCGGATTTTTCTGTGGATTGAAATATTAGTAGTAGCTTTAACTACTGCAAAAGAAGCAGTGTTTATGATAGAACTCCTCAAAGTTCTGCATATTCACTGCTTCTTTCATTCCCATTCATTCTATTTCATAATTCTTTAAAAAAACAATGCCATCCCATTATCAATTTCTAATTCCAGCCCCATCTCTTCTGTATATCTGCTCTCATCTGTCAATTCATAAAAATCTTCCATATTTTCCGCTATTGGTTTCAGCATGCCGGCGCCATACATCTTGTCAAATGTCTGATCATACACTGTAACGCAATATTGAGTTGCATTTCGCATCCCAGATCTGGTAAATCCTTTCACTTTTAATTCTCGGAGAATCTTATCTGCTTCCTCTTCACAATTTATAAAAACTGTTTTTGTATTTTGTTCAATCAATCGGAAGTCTTTTCCTACTTGCGCAAACCGATATTTTATTTTCTTATTTGTAAACTCGTCCATGATTTTTTTCTTATCCAGACTTTCTCCCTTGATATGATACAGCATTTCAAAATATCTTGTAATAGTCTCTCTATCTGAGAGATTCCTTCCATCTGCTATCAGACTTTTTGTTACATCGATCTGCTGACGCTGTCCTAAAATGTTCTCTTTTTCTTCAAATCTAAAAATCAACACTTTACTCTCTTCCACCTTACGCTGCCCTTCTCTGTTGCATCGTCCTGCCGCTTGTATCATGGAATCCACTCCTGCCAGTTCTCGGTAAACTGACTGAAAATCAAGATCTACGCCTGCCTCTACAAGGCTGGTGGAAATGAGAATACATTTTTTATTTTCCCCGAGCCTTTCTCTTATCTCATTTAAAACCCGTTTTCTATGCTTCGGATACATACTTGTGGATAAATGGTATACACCGTCTTCTTTTAACTCTTTGTAAATATTTTGTGCTCTCTTTTTCGTGTTGACAATACAAAGTGCCTGATATTCCTCCGTTAGCTTGTTCATCAGACAATCTTCCGTCACTGTTCCGATATTTTCAAACAATGTTCTCTTAAAAAAATGAAATTGTTCATCCATTCTAGGACACAGCTCTGTTGCTAAGACTTCACTCTGGAAAAATGATTTTAAAGCCGGCTGAGTTGCTGTACACAAAACAACACTCGTCTTATAATTATTGAGAAGTTCTTCTATCATTGCAATGCACGGTTTCAGATAATCGTTTGGCAACATCTGCGCTTCATCAAAAATAATCACACTATTTGCAATATTATGTAATTTTCTGCATTTGGAAGGCTTATTTGCAAATAAGGATTCAAAAAACTGTACGTTTGTTGTAACAACAACCGGTTTATCCCAGTTCTCAGCTGCAAGCTGCATTGGCTGAAGTTCTTCCGCTCTTTGAGAATCCACTTCATAAGCAATATTACAATGATTTTCCAGCACATTTTCGTCTCCTAAAATCTCTCTGAACACCTTCGCATTCTGTTCAATAATACTTGTATATGGAATGACATAAATTACCCGATCCATTTGATTTTCGACTGCATGACGTAATGCAAACGCCAAAGAAGCTATTGTCTTTCCACCACCAGTCGGAACTGTCAGACGAAACAATCCTCTCTCAGATCTTCCTTCTTCTAAACAATGCTTTAAAATTTCTGTTCTCCTTCCATTTACTGTATCCATGTCCTGATTTTTCAGCCATTCTGAAACATGCTTTTCCAATTTTTCAAGAAGAACTCCCACCGGTTCCCCAGAATTTCTTACCTTTTTCCCACGACTCATAAATGCCTCTGTATCTAGGAAATCAGCATCGACCAGACAAGAATACAACATTCTTATAAAAACACTCATGGAAAAATCTAGATTCACTGTCTTCTTGAAATCAAATGGATCCGTTACGATTTCCGGAATATCAATTTCTGTCTGATATACCTGATAATCACTGATTTTTTTCTTTCTTCTCCCCATTAGCGTAGGATCACCTGCATTGTCATAATTACTGCCATAATCCGGAAGCCCGGTATGATGCCCACCGATGCAATATTCTAAAAAACGGTACTTTCCACCTTTCTCCACGCAGACCCTCGCTCCTGCCGTAGAGTGATCCACCCTCTGATTACTTTCCCCTGTGATCCTTTTCAGGAAATCCACAGAATACTTTCCAATATCATGTAGCATCCCATTACAGTAACCCCAGTCTTCTTTCCCAAATTTTCCCGCAAATTCTCCTGAAAGTTTTGCCGTTCCTTCCAAATGATTTTTTACTGTCTGTATCCTTTTTTTATCTTTTTCATCGATATGTGCTATATATTCCATAATTTTCCTCTAACCTTCCCAATGCAGATTTCATTCTCCCACCTTACCAGAATACGCTTTCACTCTTTACAGATATTCAGTTACTTTAATATAAGGAACAACATTCCGTTTTGTCGCCCTTCCATGCACTCTATCATATTCTTTCAATGCCCTTCTGAAAATGCCTACCAAGGTTGCTGTATTGAAAGGAACACGCGTAAATCTTTTCATATTCCTTCATCCCCTGGACTTGCCAAAACATATCATAAAAACTTATCTTATAAGCTCTCAGCCAATCCCACATAATCTCCGGATCAGCAACATTTGGATTATCCAGATGACACCTACTGCATAATAATACATGATTTGATGGAATATCTTCTCCTCCAAGTGATTCTGGAACTATATGGCATCTCTAAAGATGTCTCTTACATCCACTTCTCGAGCATCTCTCATGTGCTTCTGAAAAATCCACACTCATCCACTTCTGCTTCCCAGTACTCTACAATTTGTTCTTTTGTCGTTTTGATCTTCTTTCTTTTACTCATATAATCTCTCTTTTCTGTAGACAACACACCGTCTCAACGATACTTTCATTGTCCCAACAAAGTTCCTGTGTTTCCCTGTCTCCAAAATACACCGGAAAACGGAACTTTATGTGCTTCAGGAATCTGCCATCTGGCTGCTCCTGCTCGTAAATGTCCACCTGTTCTACAAAGCTGTTAAGAAATTCTTTCTTCTCCAGGTCGGTGAACTTATCATATAGTTTATCAAAATATAAAAGAAATTGATAGACATTTTCTTCTGATATTTTCTGTTGCCGGATATTCAACAGGCGGTTCTTGACTTCTTCTATACTGTTCTCCACGCCTTCAATCTCATCATACAAACGGTATAACCTTGTCTCCATATCCTGATATTTCTTCTCATAAAATTTATCCATGATATCCAGACTGTCCATCTGCTGTCCAAGTCTTCCTTTTGCTCCAGTCAACTGCCTATGCTGTTTTTCCAGTCTTTCAATCTCTTTTTCTATTTCTTCTGTATCTATTCTTGAACCGATTTTATTCAGAATTGCTTCTTCAAATTTCGGATTCTTCACCAGCTTCCGAATAACTTCTTCCACTGCATTGTTAATCTTCTCTTCGCTCCATTGTTTACGATATCCACATTTATGACCATCTACCAGGCGACGATGTTTGCAGGCATAATAGAAATAATCCTTATATAAGGTTCCGTCTTTCTTTTTCTTTCGGTTCACGTTTCCATACATACCGCTTCCACATAACGGACATCTCAATATTCCGGATAAAATATGCTCATGATCGAGGCTATGTGTCTTTTCATATTTCACACCTGTTTTTTCCCGTTTTTGATGAGCCAGCTCCCAGTCTGTTTCTGAAATAATCCCTTCGTGGATACCATCGTGCAGCATATAATTTTCCTGCTTTACAATGCGGTATTCATTTCTTGTACCAGAAACTTTCTCGTTTTTCCTTCGTCCATAAGCCAGCTTTCCACAGTATACCGGATTATCCAGAACGCCTTTTATAAATGAAGCGGCAAATGCGTCCAGTGTGTTATTCTGTCGTTTTTTCTTTTTATATCCATGCTGGTTCAGCCATGTAGCAATCGCAGAAATTCCCATATTGGTATGAATAAATTTATCATAGATCAGACGAATAATCTCTGCTTCGTCCTCTGCGATCTGCAATTCTCCATTTACCAATTCATAGCCATATGGAGCAAATCCATCGTTCCATTTTCCTTCCCTGGCTTTCTGCTTACGTCCCTCCATTGTCTGAACAAGGATATTCTCTCGTTCAATCTCTGCCACCGCAGACAGAACAGAAATCATCAGCTTTCCGCTATCTTTTGAGCTGTCAATTCCATCTTCTACACAGATCAGATTCACTCCAAAATCCTGCATCCTCTGCAAAGAATTTAAAACATCTGCCACATTATGCCCGAATCTGGAAAGCTTGAACACCAGTACAAACTGAACCTCATCTGTTCCATTCTCAATATTATCCAACATTCTCTGAAATTCCGGTCTGCCCTCTACGCTCTTTCCAGACTTACCTTCATCGGAATACTCATTTACGATTTCCATATTCTGAAATTCTGCATATCTCTTAAGTTTTTCTCTCTGGGCATCCAGACTGTAACCATCTACCTGCATGGTTGTGGATACCCTGGTATATATATCGCATTTAATCTTTTTATTCACTTTTCCTCCCTTCCTCAGAATATCCCAAAGCAATTTCCAACAATTCAGTTGCAACTTGTGAATTTCTGATACGCATTAAGTTATCCCAGACATCAGCTTTTCCAAGTAGATTCATCCCGCCATGCCATACTATTTCATCATCAATAACAGCAAAACATTCTTCTACTTCTGTTCTTGTTATCACATTTATTCCTACCAATTGCATTGCTCTGATTAATTCATAACATACATCTGACTTTCCGTAAGTAATATCTTCCGGATCTGTTGTAATAACTGTGACCTTTACCCCTACTTCTTGTCTCTTCTTGACTAGTAATAAAAATCTGTCAATTTTATCCTGTCTAATATCCGGACTGGAAATTACCACCATTTTTTCTGACTCTACAATATCTTGCTCGAATTTTTCAGTATAATTTACAGAATCAAATATTGCATTTATTATTTGTTTAGGTTGCAACTCTTGCGTCCAGATTGAAAATCCCATCTTCCTGTATGTTCTCAATCTTTTTGCATACATTTTATCAAAATAACGCACATGCGAATCGATATAATCATACACATAAACGGCTTCTTTTCCGACATAATCTCTGTTTAATCTACCTACATACTGTTCCAGGCGTCCTTCAAAAGATACAGGTGCTGCAAGCATTAATACATCCAGTCTTGGAAAATCAAATCCTTCTCCTATCTTCTGACCGGTTGCCACTAATACAAGTGATTCACTTCCAGGTACCTGTTTTAATCTTCCTCTTATTTCTGTATTTTCCTTATCAGAATTATCACCATATAAAAGGAATACATGATCAGCTTTTCCCTTCAGGGCATCATATAAAAATTTTGCATGTTCCTTAAATCTCGTTAAAATTACAGGAGTCTGTTTTCTCGTAATACAGGTTATAACATCATCTACAATCATTTCATTACGCACCTTACTGGTACTAATCAAATTATATGCTTTATTAATATTATCCTTGCTTTCTACCGTATCAACTACTCTTGTGTATCTTGGGACAAAATAATGTCCAATCCCCTGTTCCTTAGCCCTCTCCAATGCAGTAAATCTATGTCTCAAAGGTCCTAACAGCATATAGATGATCCGATCAAGACTGTCACCACGTTTAGGTGTAGCAGAAACACCATACACGTATTTTGCATTTATTTTCTGCAATAATTCCATAGATGTGTTAGAAGCTGCGTGATGACATTCATCCATAATTACCATTCCGTAATAATTAATCCGTTCATTAAATTTTCCTCTGCTGTACATTGAACCAACCATTGCAACATCTATAATCCCTGTCAATGTATTTTTATTTCCGTGCAAAACGCCTATCACACTATTTCTTTTTTTCTTTCTTCCTGTTTTTGTTTCATATTCCGGTGGTTCTTCTCTTATCTCTAAAAAATGATTCAATTCATCAACCCACTGATTAAGCAAATCTTTACTTTGCAGCAAAATGAGCGTATTTACTTTTCGCTCTGCAATAAGGTAACTACATACTACAGTCTTTCCAAATGCAGTTGCCGCACTCAGAACCCCATCTGAATGTGATAATAATTTTTCTGCTGCTAATTCCTGTTGCATTCGCAAATCACCTTTAAAAGATACTCTGATAGGTTGTCCTGTTTCTCTTTGATCTGAAACCTCAACTGAAATGCCTGCTTTTTCACATTCCTGTATAATATTTTCCCGCAGTCCTCTCGGAATCTGTATATATCCATATATATCCTTACCTAAATATACAGCACTAAAATTATAATAATTAGAATATCCCAGCCTTTTATTTTTGTAAAATTCCGGATTATCAAATGCCGCCAAACTACGAATCTGATTTTGTATTCTTGGCATAAGATTCAGAGTATCAACATAAACTCCATTGCCCAATACCATGTGAAGCTTGCCCACAACATCTGACTTACAAAACTCACATTTCTTCTTCCATGGTTTCGGTCTGACATTCTTCTCAATATTAGTAAGCATTCCTCTGACTTCTGCTAATTCTCCCTGCCATTTTGCCATGCATTGTTCAACATCTTCTATTCCCAGCTTTCTTGTTTTATTGAAAAGAGCATCCCATTGATCAGGATAAGCATTCCAATTTTCATCTACAAAAGCACTATTTCCATTTTTAAGAGCCTGCCCCTGTAATGGCAATGCAATCAAATTACCTATGCTGCTTGCCACATCCTGCGAAGGATACATTCTATCATAATAATGAAACGATTTCAGATTGATAAAAGTCGAACCCTTGTCTAACAGGAGAAATCCAAAATTCCTTGCTGTTGCCGCAGGTATTGCCTTTTTAAAGAAAATCCATACATGGGCACCTTTTCCAGATCGAGATCTCTCAACTAAAGGTCTGATACCATTAAGCTCACACATTTTTCTAAGCGCATCCACTTCTTTATGCCACTCATTATCCGTATTTGCAAAGTCCGTAACCTCTGCTCCTTTTTCGTGATTATCAAAATCAAATACAATAAATCTGCATGTACCATTTGGCAGTAAAGGATATACACCTATTACATCTGATCCATCTTCTTTTGTGCCTAACAAATGATCAATTATTTTTTTAACATCCAAACTAATCCATTTGGTATTTTCACATTCATCACACAATACCTTCTCTTTACGTTGTTTAGGGCAAAGCCGGTCATTCCAACGATTCGCACATTGTGGAAAATAGCCCCCGTTCTTTCCTCTTCTGGCATATACATCTTCTCTTCCCCAAAACATCGAAAAGAAACGTATTGCCATTTTCTCTGTAATATACGGTGGATTTACAATACGATTCCCTTGATCCAGGTCATATTCTTCTGCACTTTCTATTTTTTCTTCAAAAGGATTCACCTCTTCATATGAAATGCCTGCTTTCTTCAATTTATCTTTTAATATCTTGTTCTCATATTCAAGCAACCTAACCATCTTTCTCAATGAATCTGCATCATATGCTTCTATGTTCAAACCTTCCACCTACAATTCTTATTATCTCGTAACATAACTTCCATTCAATGTCCCAACTTTATTTTAGTATTTGTTCCAAATATTTTCAGTACTTATTTTTCTTATTGACGCACTTCTCTGTCAATCGTATAATTAATACACAAAAAAACGAAAAGAGGAGGTGTTCGTATGGCTACTTCAAGTATTACTCATAATTTTGTCATATCCAATCCAAATAGCGTGAAACATTTTATCGCAGCGATTGATGAAGCTGACCGTGACCGCACACCAAAGCAGACACTTCCCGGACGTCAGTTGACAAACCCACAAGAAATCTTAGCTTTAATGTCAAAGAGGAAAAAACAAACTCTTAAATATTAAAATCCTTCAATAAAAAATCCTCTAAAACAATAGGTATTTCACTATCTCTTAGAGGATATTTCTTTAATTTAAATGGTATCTGGTAATATTTTTCCAATTTTTCGGGAAACCCATTTTATTCAATAATTCAACTTCACTTATATGCTCTACTTCTCTGTTTACTCGGTCAATCTCTTTTATGAGCTTTCTTTTAAATTCCAGAAAATCTTTTCCAGGTAATAGATATCTAAAAGCAATCACCACAGCAAACAAATCTTGTTTTCCTTTTTCGTACTGATTACCGCTCTGTGGTAATGAAAGTTTTTTATGAAGCGGTGTATCCGCAATAGCATCTACTGTTCTGTATGTAAACAGTCGTTCCCCATGGGCACATACATTCCTATACTTAGTGAGAACAGATAGAAACTGTTCCATCTGATGCTGATTCAAAGGTTCAAAATTTTTTGATACTTTTGATTTTAAGGACTGCGGAAACACTCGGAACATTTTTGATAAGTTTCCAAACGTAAGTACATTTGCCAAAACCCATAATGGAATTTCACCATATGTCTTGCGGTAATAGTTGATATATGTATAATCTGTGGTCGTTGTTGCCCGTTTCAAGGTCACTATCAACTTTACGATTGTTGCATGATTTCTTTTTGTATTATTATAATTATTAGCATCCAGGTACTGCTTCTGCTCTGCTCCATACATTTCAGTAAAATAGTATGACATCAAAGAACGCATCTGTCGCTCAATCTGCAGTAAATATTTAAAGAACAACTCTCTAAGCTCTGCATCAAACTTATACAGACTGACTATTTCTTCAAAACTTGTTCCTGCTTTATATTTTTTGTGTTTGATATTCTAAAAAGATGTTTATATCCTCCCATAAGAGGAAAATATCCTATTTGGCGTAACATCTCTTCCGCATATTCTCTGTCTTTTATTTTTATTCCCTTTTCATCACTGATCCAGGAAACCTGGTCACTAAAAGAAGAGAATTTTTTCGGTGTCTGCATCTCATTTCTCCTTAAAACAAAAGAGGGAGAGACCCGCAGGCTCTCCCCCGCCTGTAGGCTTCTCAAGTTTCTACAGAACGATCACTGAGCTTAGTATACGTCATTTTAAATGTCCTGTCAATATGCCAAAACATTCTCTGTCATATCAGCTCAAAATTATTCTATGCTATTTTTCTCCAAATTATCATTCTTTTTTATCAGCTTTTAAAATTTATTTGATTTAAAAATACATGAAAAAGCGACAGTCTGATTTACATTTTGTATTTCAGGAAACTGCCGCTTCTTTTTCTTCCTTATTCTGTTTTTCTTCCTCCAACTCCCGGAGGACTTCTTCGCCGTACTTATCAATCATCCGTACCAGAAAATCAATGCACCGCTCAAATTCAATATTCTGTTGCATAAGCTCCTCCCGTTATTGTTTTGATCTGAGCTTATTTTACAGAACCTGCCGGAAAACCACATTGAATAGAAATTGATTGTAAATTGACACAATCACTTTAAAAATATCCGTATTTTCTTGAATCGAATGTATGTTCGTGTTATGATAGATATACTTAATCTTAACTACGAAAGGGGAATTTCTATTGAATCGATGCGATTTTTCTTCTATTAGCACTTGCTTAAAAAATCATATCAGCGAAAGTAATCAAATGAGTCAGCCTGATTTTTTATACGAATTATTTGAAGATTTTATGGATGATCCGACAAATCAGGATTTTTCAATGGACAACGGTCTGGTTTGCCGCTGGATGACTGGTCAGGCTAAAATCAGTCCTAAAATATCCGCTTACTATTCCAAGCCATCCAATCAGGAAAAATTAGCCCATACCATCCACCAGAATCTTCTTCCACTGATGTCTGACTGTAATATGGCTATACAAGATATTTACACTTTATTCATTCAGGATGACAGCATCTCAGATGCGAAAAAGAAAAATCTGACTCCCTTATATAAACCAGCCAGTTCAAGACTGCTGTTTCTTGCAAAACTGATTTCTTTTGGCATGGAACGCCAATTCATCAAACGTAATACCCAAAATCAGAAGCTACTCGCCAGAGAATCTTTATCCCCCATTGTGCTGGAATGATCTCTCGGAATCTTCGGCCCAGTAAAATCAAGGCTTTCTGATTCCTTTTTATTAAAATCCCCCACTTTTTTTGCCAAAAACACTTGACAAATCGCTCAAAATTTGCGACGAAGCCGATTGAATATATTTTATTTTATCGACTGGAGGGCGATTTTTATGTTACCTGTTAACCCCGGCGGTCATGCCGCCTATCAGAACTTTGTTGTTACAAATCTTCGTAAATATTATCCGAATCCAAATGCCTTTTCACGGGTTACCTGGGATATCATTAAACGTTTCTGGAATCTTGATCTTTCTTATACCGATGAACTTCTACGTTCAAAATACTCTGTCTTTGGTCCAAAGCCAAGAACCCCTTCCTGTATGCAGCATTCCTATCTGCTGTCCATTCATTTCAAAATTCATTCACTCACAGACTGGGCTGCTCAGTTGAAGATCAATCCCCTTTATGCTATCCTCAGTGGTTTCGAATTCGGGGATACTCCCGGCATCGGTATCTTTTATGACTTTCTCAACCGTCTTTGGAATTCTGAGGTTCCCAATCTTTCTCCCCATTTGCGTCCTGCAAAAAGAAAAAGATTAAAAAGCCTGTTCGTAAAGGTGACAAAGCGGAATCTGTTGAAAAGGTTTCCGTTGATCAGTTACTGGAGCAGCTGGAATCCACATCTTTTGAGTTAGATGAACAGCCCTATGCTTCCCTGTTTAAGATCTATCATCGGGAATTCCTGAATCGTTCCATAACCAAAGGACTGATTGATCCTTCGGATCTTTCCATCGCCGGTGATGGGACATCTGTTGTCACTTCCGCAAGGGAACGCAGTCATCCCCTCTGTAACTGTTCGGAAAATGGGATCTCTGATTGTTCCTGTGACCGTTTCTTTTCCCAGCCTGACTGCGATATTGGTTGGGTTTCTTCCAGAGACCGATTTTATTTTGGCTACGACTTATATATGCTTGTCGCCACTAACTCCGAAAGTGACCTCCCCTTTTTTCCTCTGTTGAATCCTGCCTCAAAACATGATTCTCATGGATTTCCGGAAACCTGGTTCCGAATGAAATCTTTCCTTCCTGATCTTCACGTCAGCAAGTGGCTCCTGGATTCTGCCCATGATGCAATGCCGTATTATCTCTACTGTCGTAAGAACCACATTCAGCTCTTTATTGACTTGAATGTGAAGCGGGGCATGGCATGTTTCTCAGCGGTTCATTGCCGATTTGAGTCTTATGAGTGCCATTTCGGGACTATTGCTTCGGAAGTGTCTTTTCTTCCAGAATCAAGACATCCCAGTCTTTTAGCCTGATCACATCTCCCTTTCGATAAGAGGTTTCGCTTACAAGATCTGCAGCAGATTCATATGGGCATGTGATTTCCCGCTCCTCACTACTGTAATGGAGAATGAAATGAAGTTGAGTATTATCTACAGATGTTGCGTTTTTGATTGTCACTGGCCATCTCAGATCCGGTACAGGGATGGAAGCATCTGCAAAGGCCTTTTCATAAATATCCTTGAGAACGCTTTTGTCCGTATAGCATCCTATATAATATGCTGTCCCATTTCCGTATTTATGGCGTGTGATTCCGGAATAGTTCCCCCAGTATTTGTGTTCGTACTCCGCGAGACTTTCTGCCTTATCTGGTATCAGCAATTCAGCCAGATATTTTACCGGATATCCAAAAATTCTGATTGTTCCCGGATAGGTATATTGATTGCAGTTAATACCAAAACATTCCTGAAGGTGATGAGGTTGGGTATCAGAAAAAACTTTGACATATTCATCTGTTATAAATGATTTAAACGAACTTATGAGGACACCGCCGTCTTTGACAAAGTCATTCAAAATCTTCAATTTCTCTTCTGTGATACAGTATAATGCCGGTGTGATGATCACTTTATATTTGGAGATATCAAGCGCATTGATATCGACCACATCACACTCTATGTTCATTTCATAAAGGCTGTCATACATCCAGCGAACCACATCGTTATAGCTGAGATCTTTATCAATGGGAAACCATTCAAATGCGGTCATAGAATGATTATCTACTATGAGAGCAACTTTGTTTGATTTTTTCAGACCGCCCAGCTTTCTGCCGAGTTTTTTCCACGATTTTCCAATCTCACATGCTTCATAGTAAGTGGGATTAGGTCTGAGATCATGGCTTAGAAGTCCTTTCCAGTATGTCTCGTATCCGCAATGGATAGAATGCCAGTTCCAATACAGGATTCCAAGTGCTCCGGATGCCAGATGGCTGAAGGCATGAAGCCTAAGCTGACCGGGATATGGAGTCCAATATTTAAATGCCTGCGCCTGGCACTCCATCACAAGATAGTTATTGTCCTTCAGGCTTCTTGTAACGTCTCCTCCGAATGATATTTCAGCACCGGTCAGCTGGTCCTGCGTCGGATGATAGATATCCGATGCTGCAAGTGTAAGAGACTGTGAGGCTTCGTAAAAATTAATACTTCGTTGTACTCCGTATGAGTATCCGTCATGGGCTATGGGGGTTCCGAATTTTTTCCATGAAAAACCCAGGTTATTTGTAATAAACTGATCGGGACGTTTATAATCACTGATGATGTCAGCCTGCCATTTCAGAAAATCCGCTGCCATAGAGCGTTGGAATTTTTCAAATTCTGACATTAATCCACCGTTGATACATCCTTTCAAATCTGGAAGATCATCCCAACTTGAGATAGAATTGCTCCAGTAAGCGAGGCCAAACGTATCATTAAATCGGCCTGTAGTAATATATTTTTGTTTCAGATAATCGAGAAACAGCTTTTGGATTTCCTTGCCCATATTACCGTGGTGTTTTGTCTCATTATCAATCTGGTAACCTATTACATTTTTTTTATCTGCAGTATGTGCCGCGAGTTCACGGATCATTTTCTCAGCATGGCTGCGATAGGTGGGATTTAGCAGATTGATCAGCTGTCGGTATCCATAGCGTGCTCTTCCGTCTTTGGTGTCTACGAGAATGTCCAGATCTTTTTTAACAAGCCATGGCGGTACGGCATAGGTGGGGGTTCCGATAATGACCTTCATTCCGGCTGCCTCCGTTTTCTCAATAACACGGTCGATATAGGAGAAATTGAAAATTCCTTCCTCCGGCTCAAGGGTGCTCCATGTGGATTCGGCAATACGAACTACATTCATTCCCGCCGACATCATCATGTCAATATCTTCATCCATCCTTTCAGCGGGAAGATATTCCGGATAATAAGCTGCGCCAAACAGCAGTGTTTTGTCCATTTACTTTACCTCCTGCAAGTTTTTATGATAATGATGATACAGGAGAAATATACAATTTTATATTAAAGATTTTGGGATTTTATCATAAATTTGCGAGAAATATGATAGTATTATAAAAAATAAATAAAAAAATACGAGGAGATAAAATAGTTGAATGACCGTTATCTTTTACAATATGTAAGCAAACAGCTGAAAACCATCATACGTCAATATACTTTAGAAGGAAAGATTACAGAAAAATTCACATATTGTGATCAGATGAAGGATGAATTCGGGGAGATGGAAATTTATAATTTATTTATTTATAAAAAAAATCGTCCAGTATCTCCAGTACTTTTGTCAAGCGGATATCAATTGACATATGCGTTTATACCGACAAAAAGTTATGACTGTATTGTTGGTCCTGTCAGAATCTATCAGCAGAATCTGAATATTAAAACTGCCGAAAAGGGGGAGGATACAGAGAAGACAGATGTGTCCCTGCCGGTAGATCAAAGTTTCTTAGAGGACCAGATCCTGCTTATTTATAATCTCTATCGCGATCATCCTGTTGACCGCGGAATTTTGTATATTGAGGAACGGCAAAATGTTGCATCGGCCAATAAGGTGAAGAAGTATTTTTCTGAGCTGATGTTTCAAAACCGAGAAAATGAGAAAAGACATAATCCTTATGATCAGGAAATGAGAGTGGTTCTTAGTATTGAACACGGTGATATAGAAGGATTGAAGCGGAGTATTGCGGAGGACTATAAAGGAGAGATCGGAACTCTTGCAAAAGACCGTATGCGTCAGGTGAAAAATTTGGCTCTTGTAATACTTACTCTTGCCAGTCGTGCCGCGATCAGAGGCGGAGCTGTCCCGGAGATGGCATATTCCCTGTTTGACTCTTACAGTATCCAGATTGAGGAAAGTCAAAAAAGGGATGAGGTAATCGGGCTTTTTCGAGCGGCGGAATTCGAATATGCCTATATGGTGAGGGAACTCAGGAGTAAAAAAGAAACCATGCCATATCCTGTCGGAAACCCGCATATCATTAAATGCAAGGATTATGTTTCGGCGCATCTTAATGAAAAAATAAGTATTGGCAGCATCGCGGAGGCGCTTCAATTAAATGCCAGTTATCTGTCTGGGCTTTTTAAAAAATGTGAAAATATGTCTCTTACGGAATATATACGTGGAGAAAAAATACGGCAGGCAGAAAGTTTTTTGATGTATTCCAAGTATTCTTACAGTGAGATTGCCGCTTATCTGGGATTTTCGTCTCAGAGTCATCTTGGGAGATATTTTAAGAAGGAAGTCAATATGACAATGAAACAGTTCCGGGCGGCTTATGGAGTTAAAAAGACAATAGACTGATACAGATTACCGGGAGAAGGCTGTATCCACAAAGTTACTATTCTTTTTTATTCTTATCCACACCGAGGACACCCCTCATAGTGGATGAAGCTACATGAAAGCGGTTGGCTATTGCTATATCTGTAAGCACCGTATCATCCACCGCTGAACCACAAACCACAAGAATTCTGGATCTTCTTAACATATCTTCTGACATATCCATATAATCCTTGTACTCATCTGCATTACTGGTATCAATTACCTCCGGCAATGATAAAAGCGGACAGATTGGTGTGTAGCCTGCTTCATATAATTTTCTGCAATATCGCTTTGCAGACCTTTTGGCTCTGCTCCTGTCTGCACTCCAGGCAGATGTTACATACGCCCACGGTTTGTTATTCATCTGCCGCCTCCTATCCCAGCTGGTATGCCTGAATTCTGTATTTTCCAAGTGCAAGCATTGTCATCCTGCTTTTCAAAGCACCGATCACATCCGCAATATCCTCCTCATCAATCGCCTGTAATCCATTACAGGACTTCATGACCAGATACCCGGACGGAAGGTATGCCTCCCCGTCAATGATCAGCTTTCTGCTTGCGTCATAGATCAGAATATAATCTGACTTTCCAATCATTACTGACGCACTGTTATTTCCAAATCCATCAAGGGATCCTTAATGCTTCCCTGGTACTGATATAATTCACCTTCTGTTCGCCATCTACATAAATTGCCCCATCAGAAGGCATACTGTCACATCCGATTGCACAAACCAGTCCTGTTTCAATGCCTCAATATTGAGCTGTTCCATGAAATATTTCTCATATCCCATCCTATCCTCATCCGCTGATAAGATAGGATTACGATAACCTATCTTTTCAGCTGCAAATTTTCTTCTGTGGCCCGATATGATCTCATAAGTTCCATCCTGCCTCGGTCTGACTATCAGAGGATTTAATATTCCATACTTCTTAATACTCTCCTGCAATTCAATCATCTGACTGTCCGCCTGAACCTTGAATGGATGGTTTACAAATCCCCGAAGTCTTTCCAGCTCAATCTCTACAACTCTTTCATCCTGATCCAGCAATTCCTTCTTTTCTTCCATAGGCAACTTCCTTTCTCTGAACGCAAAAAAGCCCGTCCAGAATAGATTGTATTTATCTAATCTGAACGGACTCTTCCGACAGGCCTGATATCACAGACAAGAATATAGTGTTTTGTTTCACTGCTTTTCCTAATTTTACACCCTAAAACTCATCCTACACTGTAGTTAATCCCTCTGGGTGACGGCTAGGAAAGTGTGAATTGGTGACAAGCATCCATCCCCGCTGACAAAATCAGTATATTTAACCCTGTTTCGCTGACAAATTTGTCACTGAAATTGCAATTCTGCATGAAAAAAGCGGCAATGAAACTATCTTCATTACCGCTAAAAATGAGCGTCTCCTATAGGAATCGAACCTACAATAGAGTCTTAGGAGCTCGAGATACCACTGTAAATACATACAATGATTAGTCAACCTAAGTCAAGGAAATCCTTGGTTTTCCTAACTATTCTGTTACTCCCTGTCAAAATAAGAAAACTTGTTTTCATCTCTGTAAAGCACCTTTCGGTGCTCGTCCGGTGCTCGGAGCACCCGGAGGATATAACCATTCCGTTCCATCGAGTTCACTCAGTTGGCCACCATTACGATTCAGCTTCGTAACAATGATTACTTGATTTTCTTATTAGATTAACTATATTATAACGTGCTGTAGGTCGGATGTCGATGATTTTTTGACCATATTTATTGTTTTATATGTTTCTTCTCTATCAATTCTGCAAATACTAATTTTTAGACATGACAATAATTTTTCGTCAAAAACTATTTTATAAGCCATCTTTCCCCGTTCGGCATAATACGAATATCCCCCGGAAACCTTTCCAGAATCGTGCCGTCATGCAGAGAACGCACCACCGTTTCTTCACGATAGTCTGGGTCTTCATACCAAACATTGAAGTAAAGTTTGTCTCCATCACGGAAATTAAGCGCTTCTCTATCATTGATTGCGAATCGTACATGTTCTGGCCAGATAATCTCGAATGTACCGTCATTTGGCTGTCGAGTCAGCGATAACGGTGATGTATGAAGCATCAGATTGTAGCAGTCCTTCACTGCAGATAACGGTAGCCGCGCTACTTCCTGTACTTCCACTTGTTGATGCAAGAACCTCATGATGCGGATAACACTCTCTGTAAAGCTCACTACCAGTAGCACAACAGAACTGCCATCATACACTGGTGTGCCAAGATATTGTCCGTCTGCAGAATGCACAGGCTCATAAATCATGCCGTCTGGGTAATGGATAAGATACAAACGGTTGCTCCGCACAAGGTGTCCCTGTCGGAATAGTTCTTCTGCCTCATAGAGATCGCCGTGAATATAGTCCGTTGCCCAGTACCATTCGGCGATTCCTCCACGAATAAGTTCCATATTGGTCATACCATGTATATCAATGTTCTTCATGAATACACCTCCCGTTCCACAAATATATATTACTACAATACTTCGTAAAATTTCGATTTTCTTAATTCTACAAGCTGGAATTTCTATTTGTATTGCCATGTCATTACATAATCTTTTTCTCCGGTAGCCTCATCTAAGCCACTATGC
>OMBT01000386.1_pt1 | contig 15187 bp, 5 predicted proteins | sample 1644941 | NCBI WGS metagenome assembly OMBT01 (sample SAMEA103958156, study PRJEB25191) | human gut metagenome
ATGAAAAGGGATAAACATTATGGATCACATTTGGACGATAGAAAACTGGGAACAGAACATTGATTTTATGGAAGAGGGTCATCGGACGGGCTTCAGGCTTCGGTTTGACAGTGGGATAGATCCGGAGGTACGAAGGGCATGTAAAGAGTTTGCGGCATTTTTGAGAAAAGAATATTTCTTTCCCCTCAGAGTTGTTGCCTACATAAAGAATAAAAAGAAAATACGGGCAATGGACGGGGATCTGGTATATGGGACATTCTGGAGTATGGAAGATGATTATACAGTGGAACCGTATATCCGGGTTGCGGCAGGAGACTATTTAGATTTATGTGACAAATGGGGAAAGGACAGTGCATTGACGGCAATCTTGCTTACAATAGGGCATGAACTGACACATTATTTTCAGTGGATCAACGCATTGGAATTAACCCCGATCGGGATGGAGCGTCAGGCAACAAAATATGCAAGATATGTGTTAGACGATTATGCAGAAACAAGGGAGCATCCTTGAGTGAGGATCGAATGAAAAAAGGAAAAGAAAAATGAGTGGCAGAGTAGAACATTCTTTGAAAAGAATGCCGTCTATTCTGCTTTTTTAATTGAAGGTGGTGAAGGATATGAAGCAAATGGTGACGAGCTTGTTTGGAATGTTTGGGAGTGCAGTTGCCCTTTTATTTGGCGGATGGGATATCGCACTGCAGACATTGGTTCTTTTTATGGGAATCGACTGGATCACAGGCGGGATTCTTCTGCCGGTGATTTTTAAGAAAAGTCCGAAGTCAGAAAATGGCAGACTGGAGAGTCGTGCGGGCTGGAAAGGGCTGTGCCGAAAAGGAATGACACTGTTGTTTGTTTTGATCGCAGTCCGTCTGGACCTTTTGATGGGGACAAATTATCTGAGGGATGCCGTGTGCATTGCGTTTATCGCAAATGAAGCATTGTCTATTCTGGAAAACGCGGGATTGATGGGGATGCCCATTCCAGAAGTACTCAGACAGGCAATTGATATTTTGAATGGAAAAGCAGAGAAATATACAGAAAGCAGGGGAGAGCGATGAAGAAAGAGGAATTTATTCAGAAAATTGCAGGATATGTAAAGAAATATGCGGCTGCATATGAAATCAAAGTATGCAGTCCGATTATTGCACAGGCAATTTTGGAGTCCGGCTGGGGAGAATCCAGGCTGGCGAAAGACTATCACAATTATTTTGGATTGAAATGTGGAACAAAATGGCAGGGAAAGTCTGTCAATCTGGCAACCTGGGAGGAATATGAGGCCGGAACGGCGATGGTGATTTCCGATTATTTCCGGATATTTGACAATATGGAAGAGGGGGTGAAAGGATATTTTGAACTGCTTCAGCTTCCACGTTATCAGAATCTGAAGGGAATCACAGAACCCGGACAATATCTGGAAACCATTTGGGCAGATGGATATGCGACCAGTTCCGTCTATGTGCAGAAAAATATGGAACTGATCGAGCAGTATCAGTTAATGAAGTATGATGAAAATGCATCGGGAAGAAGCGCTCAGGATGTATTGAACGTGATGCGTTCGTGGATTGGCTACAGTGAAGCGAATGGGAAGTTCCGGCAGATTATTGATCTGTACAATTCGCATCAGCCGCTGGCAAGGGGATATGCTGTGCAGTATACCGATGAGTGGTGTGATACCGCAGTTTCTGCAGCAGCGATTCAGGCAGACTGTGTGGACTTGATCGGAACAGAATGCGGATGTGAAAAGCATATTGAGATTTTCAAAGAAAAGGGAATCTGGATCGAAGATGGAACCATAGTGCCACTGCCCGGAGATATCATTTTGTATAACTGGGATTTCCAGGTACAGCCAAATGACGGGTATTCCGATCATATCGGGTATGTAGAGTCTGTTTCAGGACAAATGATCACAGTGATGGAAGGAAATTATAATGAGGCAGTGGCGAGAAGGCAAATTCCGGTGGGCTGGGGTCAGATCCGCGGCTATGCAAGACCGAAGTATACAGAAGGTGTGACAGGGCGGCCCTCCAAAAGTATTGAGGAAGTTGCCGGGGAAGTGATACAAGGAAAATATGCAAACGGTAAAGAACGAAGAAAGAAGCTGTGTGATATGGGATACGATCCGGATACTGTTCAAAGGGAAGTAAACAGGCAGTTGAGTCAGAATGAGGCTCCGGCGGAATATTATGTTGTGCAGGAAAATGATACTTTATCAGAGATTGCAAAGCGTTTTGCAACAACTTATCTGGAACTGGCAGCATGGAATGGAATTGCAGATCCGAACATGATCTACGTTGGACAGAAAATCAGGATTTGATGAAGAAATATTGGCAGAAATGATTGAAAAATTACCGTAAAAATTTGATGTGAAAACGTAAAATGTAAAAAATAGACAAAATAAATGAGCAAAATCTATTGTGATAGTAAAGAAAGTACAATTTCTGGTAAATATATTCCATATTAAAGGAGGGAACAGTATAGTACTCTAGAATTCAAGCGGGAAAATCCCAGACATGTAAGGAACCAGAAAAAAATAAAACATTTTCTGGTTTTACTTTCATGTGGAAGAAAAGGAGGAAAATGAGGATGAAAACCAGAAAAGAAGGGAGCAAAGCCAGATTACTCGGACTGTCATGCATGGCGCTTGTGCTGACGGCATTTGGGGTAACAGGAGTCCGTGCAGATGCGGCAGATGCAAAAAAAGCACCGCCACTGGTCAATCTGGCAGAGGAAAAGGATGTCAAAGTCACAGTCGGGGAAAATATGGATTTGAAAAATGCGGATTTATTAACCGACGGTGACAAATATTATCTGCAGCATGATGCTACAGGTAATAAAGAGGGAAACAACTGGGAGAATTATCAGGAACAGGGAACAGAAGTCACCAGCACTGCAGAAGGGAAAAAAGGTGTGTGGGTGCAGGTGGATCTGGGTGCATCCTATCCGTTGGAAGTCATCAACCTGAAACGTCAGGTATATGATGGACAGGCGACAATCGGAAATGGAAATCCGAGTGGTCAGGGAAAACGTCTGAAAGGAACCAAGATTTCTTATAAAAATACTGCCATTGTGATTGGAAATGAAGAGGATTTATCGGACGGTCAGATCGTTTATTATGAAGGAAATCCGACACTTCCGGATGGGGTGAAACAGCCGGAGAATGTTTCAAAGCCATACGAAGAAGCGATGGGCGGACAGTGGTTCTATATGGATTATGCAAACAAGAATGGACTTGGGGCCACAGAGCTTGGAACAACAAAAGAAGCACGTTATATCAGAGTGTATACAGAGAATCCAAAAGGTGCCGCAGTAAAATTCATGGAACTGGGTATTTATGGATATGAAAATGAGCAGGATGTACAGTCACAGGATGGTCCAAGACGTGTGATCGATAACGAACATCCGATGATGATCGCAACAGCGTATTCCAACGATGTCTATGAGATAGGACAGGAAGAAGGACCAGAATTACAGGGATCTAACACAGTAGACGGAAGATGGAATGCTATTCCGGATGATCTGAAAGAGAATAACGTTTTGCTGTTACATACAAACAACCTCAGACAGTTTGCTCCGGATCATATCGGACAGGCTTATTTACAGGCGTTTCATGAGCATGGGCTTCAGATTGCATATGAACAGGGAGCGCCGATTATGCTTCTTGGATTGACAGCAGCTGCAACACCGGAAAATGGAGGAACACAGTACAATATTACAGCGGATATGGATTACGGCTGGTTGGATCTGATGTACCGTATGTATCCGAATATGCAGGGTGTGTTCAATACAGAGAACTTCTGGGCAGGTATTCATCCTCCATGCGAAGGAAGCGCTAAGATGCTGGAGATTGCTGACCGATTCGGTGGATTCTTTGTATGGTCAGATCAGGATCACGGTTCTACAGTGACGAATATTGTCAGCAATGCAAATATGAAAAAGGCACTGGAAAAACACGGAGATGCATTCTACTTGATTTATAAGAACACAAGTTCAAATCAACCGGATGATTTGAAAACAAGCAGTTTCTTCCAGGGAAGCTGGCTGGCAGGATATACCGGAGGCTGGGGAATGCTTTCCGATACCTGGGCATGGGACAAGCAGTTCTCAAAACTCTGGCAAGGAGCTGGAAGCTATAACAACTGGCAGAGACTTTGTGGAGAACCGGAAGCATTGCTTGGAATGCAAATGATGAGCACCTATCTGGGCGGTGGTGTGATCTACACGTTTGAGTTCCCGGAAATCGTATATGGAACAAGCAACACGAACAGTCCGGCAAATACACATGTCCTGACAGAACTGTTCCGTTACATTGTCAATCATCCGGCACCGTCCAAAAAAGAGATCATGGAAGAGACCAAAGCGGTTCTCTATGGAAATGTAAGTTCTGATTTTTACAGTGGTTTATCCGGAAAACCGACAGGATTCCAGATTTATGAAACAGGACGTTATGGCATTATTCCGGTTATTCCGGCATGGGGAACCAGAGCGGAAGTAACAAAAAAACTGATTCAGGAAGCAGACAAACTGGGCGTAACCCCTCCGAATGTACTGGATGTCAAAGACAAGAATCTGTCCGGACAGGCAAAACAAAAGTATTTCAAAGATCTGTATCCAATCGAATATGTAGGAAATGCATTTGCTGACAAATGGGAGGGCACATGGTATCTCTACAACAATAAAGTTAATACAAATGAAAAGCAGCATGCAATTTTACCTCTGGAAGGGGAAGAAGAAAGCGCACGTCTGAAAGTAGAGATGGAGCCTCACGAATTTATGATCATGAATGAATCTGGAGACGGAACAGCGATGGATATCACGCTGAATAACTACAGGGTAAATAAAGATGAGATTATTTTTGATAATAAATTCGGCTTAACGTGGACAGGTGATTTTTCACCGGGACAGACTACAATTAATGGAAAATTATCAGTATATAAATATATGGATGAGTACAATGTGGTAAATGCGCCGGAAGGAAAATTGTCTCCGGAAGATAATGAGCTGCGTACCACTACATTTGAACTGACAAAACTGGCGAAGGAACCAAAAGTGCAGGTTGTAAAGGGACAGCAGCCGGACACAGACGGACAGCCGCAGTACACAGAACCAAAAGTAGAATTTAACGAAGAAACAGGAAAAGCAGTTATCACGATCCAGACAAACGGCTGGGTGGATCTTTCCATTACAGGTCTGGAGTTTGTATATGATGAGAATGCACAGAAAATAGAAGATGAGCCGATCAAATCTGAGAGAACCAATCTGGCAAGAGGCAAAAATGTGAGCTTTTCAGAAGATGCAAGTGAAGCTTCCAGAAGAGACGATGCTGTAGATGGAAATAAGACGAATCCTGATAACTACTCAGATCCTGGCAGAAATAACGGAGGTGCACAATGGCTGCAGGTAGATCTTGGTGGGTTACATCATGTTGAGGAAGTGAACCTGTATCGGTATTGGAATGGAACGCGTAAATATCATGATACCGTCGTACTTCTGTCACCGGACAGTTCCTTTGATCCTACTAAAACGTTGGTGCTTTGGAACGGAAATCGGGATGCAGACAGAGAGTGGCCGGCATCTTTAAGTGGAACACAAGGAGAGACACACAAACTTCCAAAAGGCGAAAAAGAAGAATACATCGAGACAAAAGATGGAAAAAACATGAAAGTGTATGGTGAAGGTGTATCTTGGTTAGATACGGACACAAAAACACCATTGCCGAAAGATGGAGAACATTTTGATGCGGGATACATCCGCGTATATATGAACGGAAGTACAGAAGGAAATACAAACCACGTTGTAGAACTGGAAGTAATGGGCGAAACAGGGGATGTGGTGATCAAAGATGAAGAAGCACCAACTGTGCCGGGCAATCTGAGAGTCGTATCTCCGAAGGCATCGGAAGCAGAAATTCGTTTCCTTCCGTCAGTAGATAATACAGGAGTCGAAAAATACAAAGTAAGCTGGAGTAAAGGCGGAGAACAGGTTGGTTTCCGTGAAGTTACACAGACTGCGCTGATCTTAGATCCGTTGGAGGCTGGCAGCGAGTATACTGTTCAGGTAAAAGCTGTGGACAGATATGACAATGAATCTGAAGCGGCAGAAGTATCCTTTACAGCAATGGATATTCAGGTAAGCGCAGATGTTGCTTCCGGACAATATGATTCTGCACAGCAGGTGACATTGACAGCAGGTGAAGGAGCAGAGATTTATTATACTCTGGACGGCAGTCAGCCATTTGAGAAAAATAAAGAAGTTTCTGAGTCCGCTAAAAAATATGAAGGACCGATTACAGTCGAGAAAAATACAATTCTGCGGGCAGCAGCAAGAAAAGATGGGGTAGAGTATGGAACAGGTTCCTGGTATTACCTGATCGGAGCGCAGAGTCAGGACAACTGGGAAACACCGAAAGCTCCAAGCGACGTGAGAATTGACAGCAAATCTTCGTCTTCTGCAAATATCAGCTGGGCTGCGGAAGAACCGGGATGTACATACCGTGTGTATGCAAATGGTAAGATGGTATGGGAAGGAAAAGAAATGAATCAGACGATTCAGGAGCTGACCCCGCTTACTACATATCAGGTTTATGTAACTGCAGTAAATGAGAGAGGAATTGAATCTCTCCGTTCAGAAACAGTAGAATTCGTCACTATGGCACAGTAGATAGTAGGAGGGAAAAAGATGAAAATAAAGAAATTAACTGCGTACCTGCTGATGTCCGGAATGATTTTAGGAACGATGGGCAGCGATTTGTATACGATCAAAGCGCAGGCTGTAGAAACAATAGAAGAAACAGAGGATAAGACACCGGAAAATGAGACACCTCAGATACCGGAAACTCCTGAACAGCCGGAGACAGAACCAGAGAATGAAGAAGTGACGGAAGCAGCACCGGTGGGAGAAATTGAACTTTCTGCAGAACAGTTTCCGGATCAGGTGATACTGACATTTGCAGGAACCTGTGACAAAGATGGAAATGGAAGCCTGTCGGAAGCAGAGTGCATGGAAGTGGAAGAACTGGCAATGCCGAATGCAGGAATTACCGATTTAAAAGGTGTGGAGAATTTCCGAAATTTGCAGCGCGTGGATGTCAGCCAAAATGCGATTGGGGATTTTACACCGGTAAAAGATCTGTCATCTCTGCAGATTTTGAAAGTAAACGGAAATCCGGCTTCCGTGCTGGATGTGACAGGATGCAGCAGTCTGAAAAAGCTGTATGCTCAAAACAGTACATTTTCAGAGCTTCATGTGACAGGACTTGGAAGTCTGGAAGAAGTACGGATTGAAAATAATCATCTTACAGATCTGGATCTGACAGGCCTGACTTCACTGCGTGCATTAAGCTGTTATGGAAATCAGCTGCATACACTGGATGCAAGACCGGCAGCGGCTCTTGAAGTGCTTCAGGCAGACAGTAATGGAATGGAAAGCCTTCTCGTAGAAGGACTTGGAAATTTAAAAACACTTCATTGTCAGAATAACAACCTGCAGCAGATCTCACTCTCAGGTCTGGGAGCATTGGAGGAATTTAACGCAGCAAATAACAGTCTGAGAGAACTGATCGTGGATGAAGCAACTGCATTAAAAACGGTTCTTGCAGGAAATAATCAGTTATCCGGAGAGTTCCGTTTCGGAACAGCAAAACAGGTCAGTGTGGAAAACAACCAGATCACAAATCTGATCGGGGCAGAAGAAAATATTGCATACTTAAATTTTAACAACAACCAGCTTACCAGTCTTAAGATGGACAGTGCTGCGCCGGAAAGTGTTTATGGAAACGGAAATAACCTGTCACTGCTGCAGTTTGGAGATGTTTCAAACCTGAAAACATTGTATTGTGCAGAGAATCATCTGGCATGGACAGAGTCAGGAAAGGCTCTGGATTTACAGTTATCTCCGCAGACGATCGAGTTAAAACGGAAATATGACGGTGAAAAGTACTGGACAGATTTAAATGAGGTACTGACACCTCAACAGCTGCAGAGAACGGAAGTTCTGATGGGAGAAAACAGTCAGATTGCTTCATTTGACAAAGAGAGCGGAAAAGTATTCTATACAGGACCGGCTTCTGCACTGGAATATTATTTCACAGCAGGTGATGTCGGAGAAGACGAAGGAAATGCACGGATGCTGGTGCAGGCAAAACTGACAGAAGAAACGCACGTTCCGGGTGCACAGGAAATCTTAAACGACATCCTGGCAAACAATAAGATTCCATCAGAAGTGAAAGCAGGAACAGAAAGACTGGTTCTGCCGGAAGTTCCGGAAGGAAGTAAGATCGAGATCGTGGCAGTGAATCCGGAAGGAATCATCGGACTGGATGGAAAGGTAACAACACCGGAAAACGATACGGATGTGATCGTGACCATTCAGGTAACGGATACAAACGGAGCAACAGCCAAAGCTGATGTGAAGGTTCTGGTAAGAGGAGAAAAAGCAGATCCGGACGACGATAACAACGGAAATGATAACAACGGCGGAAATGACAACAACAGTGGAAACAATAACAATGGCGGAAGCAATAACGGCGGAAATAACAATACAGGAAACAATGGTGGAAGCAGCAACGGCGGAAGTCATAACAATGGAAGTACATCCGGTTCACACTCTCAGAGTGTGCAGACAGGAGACAATGCCAATGTGATCATGTGGGCAGTACTTCTGGTGGCAGCAGTAGCAGCTGTTGGCGCAGTAGTGATTATCAGAAGAAAGAAAAAATAATCAAAACAGAATCGGAAACAAGATATACGGATTCCTCATATATGGGGATTCGTATATCTTACTTTTCAGAGGAAATTTAAAACGGTATAAGTTGAGAAAAGGAGCATTATGATTAAAAAAAGAATCAGACAATTCCTTGCAGGTATTTGCACTATACTGGTGTTACCAATAGGACCGGTATGTGAAGTTTTTGCGAAAGAAGAGAAACAGGAGAATTCGGTATCGACGGAGTCGATTAGTCAATCACTAAAATTATGGTATACGTCACCGGCAAATATCAATACACAGGAAACTAATGGTGGAGAGTGGATGCAACAGTCATTACCTTTGGGAAATGGAAATCTGGGTAATCTGATTTTTGGGGGAATTTCGAAAGAGCGAATACATTTTAATGAAAAGACGCTCTGGACAGGAGGTCCTTCTCCGAGTCGTCCGGGGTATCAGTTTGGGAATAAGGCAACAGCATATACGGATGAAGAAATTGAAAATTACAGAAAACTTTTAGATGATAAATCAACAAAAGTATTTAATGATGATCAAAGTCTCGGTGGATATGGTATGGGAGCACAGATCAAATTTCCGGGAGAAAATAATCTGAACAAAGGAAGTTATCAGGATTTTGGAGATATTTGGCTTGATTTTTCTAAAATGGGACTTCAAGACCAGAATGTAAAAAATTATCGGAGAGAGCTGGATCTTCAAACTGGGGTTGCATCAACAGAGTTTTCTTATGAAGATGTGAATTATAAAAGGGAACACTTTGTAAGTAATCCAGATCAGATCATGGTTACAAAGCTTTCAGCATCAGAAAGTGGAAAGCTTGATTTGAGTGTAAAAATGGAGCTTAATAACAATGGATTAGAAGGGAAAACTACATTTGATCCGGAAAATCAAACCTGTACAATTGAAGGAAAAGTTAAAGATAATGATTTAAAATTTTACACAACAATGAAACTTGTCCTCGAAGGGGGAGATCTAGAGGTAGATGAGAAAAATCAGGTCTATCAGATTGAGGATGCAAACCAGGTCATGATTGTAATGGCGGCAGAGACGGATTATAAAAATGATTATCCAACTTACCGTGATAAAGAGAAAAATCTGAAAAAAATGGTAGATGACCGTGTCAATAGCAATGCCAAAAAATCATACCAGAAATTGAAAGAAAAGCATATTGCAGATCATCAGAAATTGTTTGATCGAGTGAGCTTAGATTTAGGTGAACAGCGCACTAACATTCCGACAAATCAGCTTGTAGATGAATATCGAAATGGAACTTACTCTCATTATCTGGAAGTGCTTGCATTCCAATATGGACGCTATCTGACGATTGCGGGGTCCAGAGGAACACTTCCAAGTAATTTAGTTGGTTTATGGACAGTAGGGGATTCTGCCTGGACCGGGGATTATCACTTTAATGTCAATGTGCAGATGAACTACTGGCCGGTTTACACAACAAATCTGGCAGAATGTGGAGTTACCTTTGTTGATTATATGGATAAGCTAAGAGAGCCGGGGCGTTTGACAGCAGAGAGAGTTCATGGAATTGAAGGGGCAGTGGAAAATCATACTGGTTTTACAGTGCATACAGAAAATAATCCATTTGGGATGACAGCACCGACAAATGCACAGGAATATGGATGGAATCCAACAGGAGCAGCGTGGGCAATTCAAAACCTTTGGTGGCATTATGAATTCACTCAAAATGAAGATTACTTAAAAAATACTATCTACCCGATTATGAAGGAAGCTGCACAATTTTGGGATTCTTATCTTTGGACATCAGAGTATCAGAAAATCAATGATGAAAGTTCGCCATATAATGGACAGGATAGATTAGTGGTAGCGCCAAGTTTTTCTGAGGAACAAGGACCAACGGCGATTGGTACGACTTATGATCAGTCACTTGTCTGGGAATTATATAAAGAATGTATTCAGGCAGGTAAAATTGTTGGGGAAGATGAAGCATTATTAAAATCTTGGGAAGAAAATATGCAGAAGTTGGATCCGATTGAGATTAACGAGACAAACGGTATCAAAGAATGGTATGAGGAGACTCGTGTTGGGCAAAAGAATGGTCATAATCGTTCATATGCAAAAGCGGGAAATCTGCCGGAAATTGAAGTGCCAAACAGTGGATGGGATATTGGGCATCCGGGAGAACAAAGGCATTCTTCTCATCTTGTTGGATTGTTCCCGGGGACATTGATCAATAAAGAAAATAAAGAGTATATGGATGCAGCAATTCAATCGCTGACAGAGCGTGGGGAGTATTCAACTGGCTGGTCAAAAGCAAACAAAATCAATCTTTGGGCCAGAACAGAAAATGGAGAAAAAGCATACAAGCTTTTAAACAATCTGATCGGCGGAAATTCTTCAGGGTTGCAGTATAATTTGTTTGATTCTCATGGCTCCGGTGGTGGAGAAACTATGAAGAATGGGAATCCTGTATGGCAGATTGATGGAAACTTTGGGTTGACATCTGGTGTTGCAGAGATGTTGGTACAGTCTCAGTCTGGCTATACGCAGTTTCTTCCGGCAATTCCAAATGCATGGGAAGAAGGAAATATCCAGGGATTGAAAGCACGTGGTAATTTTACCATTGGAGAAAAATGGGCAAACGGAGTAGCCGAGACATTTACAGTACGTTATGATGGTGAAAACGAAAGCAATACATTTACAGGTTCTTATAAAAATATTACATCTGCAAAAGTATATGAAGATGGAAAAGAGATTTCTGTAAAGAAAGATGAAGAAAAAGGACGTATTTCTTTTAAGGCAGTTTCAGGCAGAACATATACCATTGATATGTTTGAAACAAATATGGATGAATTAAAAGAACAGGCAACAGCATTTTTGAAACAGATTCATCCAGATCTTGTTAAAGTAAAAGAAGAATTGGGGACAGCAATCGAACAGTCTTCCAAAGAACTGGGAAGCGTTTTGACAAAAGCAAAACAGATGGAACGATTGTATCGCATTTATCTGGAAGAAGCAGAAAAGGTTTATTATCTTACGGATAAGGAAGGCTTGACATATGTTCGGATTGATCAAATCTATACGCAATTAAGAATGTTGCGCAGGACGCTGCTGGAAAATACAGGAGACCTTGAGTATTATAAAAATGAAGAAAATCAGTTTTCAGCAATTGTCAATCAACTGAACAAACAGATGGAAAACAGAGAGGTTACATTTAGTAAAGATTCTGGAATTATTGATGCAGCCAATCTTACACTGACTTTGAGTAAAAGCGAACGGGCATCGGATTATGACATTCGTTATACAATAGATGGCAGTATTCCAAGGAAGAGTTCTTCGCTTTATGAGCAGCCACTGCAGTTGAGCAAGGAAACGGATTCTGTTGTCAGGGCGGCATTATTTTATAGAGGACAGAGAGTAAGTCCTATATATACGAAGACATATGTGACACAGGCAAGTCCAATTCAAAATGTAGAGGTATCCCATGCAGATGTTTGGGGAGAAACCTATACAAAAGAAAAAATGATTGACGGAAATTCTACAACAAGATGGGCATCTAAGAACGTAGATTCTTCTAAGCCGATGGAAATTACATTGACATTTGAAGAAAAAGAGGTACTTGCTCAGTTGGTGTTTGATTTATTTGTATCAAACAATAATGGAATCGGATCATTTGAAATCCAAGCGCTGACAGATGGAGAATACCAGACAGTGTATGAGGGTGTTAAAATGGGAGATATAGGGGATAAAGTAGGGGATATGGATGGTTCCAGTGCAGGATATCATGCATATTGTCTGGCAAAATTCCCGGAAGTTTTAACCAATTCTTTAAAAATTGTATTGAAAGAAGGATTTGTAGGAGAACCTTCATTGTATGAAGTGACAGCATTGTCGGGAAATGAAAAAACAGATAATGTAGGTGATGCATCAGAGTTAGAACGTATGCTTGAACTGGCTGAGGCAGCAGACAGGACATCGCAGGAATATGAAACTGCTCCACAGGAACTGAAGGGAGCATTTGAAGAAAGTATTTTAGACGGAAAAGAAGTAAGAACTGCCACACAGGATGTCATGGATTCCAGAACGGAATTTCTTCTGAACAGATATAATCGACTTGGATTTGGAGAAACGGATAAAACGATATTGGAAGAACTCATCGCTAAGGGTGAAGAAGCACTGAGTGGTGAATACACAAATGAATCTCTCTATCAGCTAAAAAAAGTGCTGAAAGAAGCAAAAGAAATGATGGAAGATAAAAATGTAAAACAACCTGCAGTCGATAAAATGGTACAAAATCTGAAAAATGCATTGAATAATTTGGAACAGGGAGGATTTGAAGAGATACAGATTCCTTCCACAGATTTACAGGGAAGTGGGAAATGGATCCAGGCAGGAAACTTTAAAGCAACGGAAGATGAGAACGCAGGAACATTGACTGGTAAGTTTAAGGGACATTCTATTCGTGTTGCGACGGTAAAAGGAAATGATCATGGAGTTATACGAATTACAATTCTGGATTCATCTGACAGACAGATTTATCAAAAGGAAATTGATACTTACGCGCCAGAACGAGAAGAAAGTGCAGAACTTATGAATGAAGAATTTGAAGAGGGAACTTATACAATTCAGTTTGAGCGTGTTGGAAAAAGTTCACAGGCGCAGGAAAAAAGAGGATGGGTTGAAGTTGGAGCGCTTACAGTTCGTAAGGAAAAGAAAGAATCAGTAGACAGGAGTAAATTGCAAAGAGAAATTCAGATTTGTGAAAAATTAAATTCTGAAGATTATACAAAGGAAAGCTGGGAGAAGCTCCAGGCAGTCCTTGAAAGTGCAACAGTGCTTTTGAAAAAGGCAGATGAAGAAACGTGTACTTCTGAGATGAACGATAAGGCGGTAGAAGTAAAGACAGCGAGAGAAAATCTTCAAAATGTTACGGTAGATACCGATGCATTGAAAGAACTGCTTCAAATAGCAAAAGAAATTTCAGAGGATGGATACACAAAAGAGAGTTTTAAAGCATTGCAGGAAGGTATTCAGGAAGCCGAAAAATTGTTGAATGGTACTTGCACACAGGAAACAGTAGATAACATGATAGCTGTTTTGAAACAGCGTATTCAGGGGTTGCGTGCAGATAAGACAGAACTTCAGAAAAAATATGACGAAATTAAAGATGTGACACAAGGACAGGTGACAGATGCATCCTGGAAAGAATTTGCAGAACTTAGAGAGCAGTCAAAGGTTATATTAGATAACGAGAATGCAACACCAGAAGAAGTAGCAGAAATTCTGGAAAAGTTAAATCAGTTTGAATTTGTATATCAGGAGGAGACATTCCACGTAACAATCAAAGCCAATGACAACAGTATGGGAACTGTAACCATTGATTCAGCAGACGGAAGCTACAAAAAAGGAGAAAAAGCAGAAGTTATCGCAGTGGCAAACGAAGGATTCCGTTTTGTAAACTGGACCGATGCAGAAGGAAACGTGATCAGTGAGTCCAATCCATATGTATTTGAGGTGACAAAGGATCTGGATCTGACTGCAAACTTTGAAAAGATCCCTGCAGAAAAATATACATTCTCTGTTGCAGCAAATGATGAGAAGATGGGAAGCGTTGCAGTAGAACCGCAGCAGGATACCTACGAGGCAGGAACCGAGATCAAGGTGAGTGCAGTGCCGGCATCCGAGGATTATGAATTCGTAGGATTCACAAAGAAAGGAACCCAGGAGATTGTCAGCAAGGAGAATCCGTACGTATTCCAGATCCAGGAAAATATGGAACTGACTGCAAACTTTAAAGAAGTAGAGCATTCCTACCTGATCTATGTAGAGTCACCGGATCCGCAGATGGGAACGGTCACAATGGATCCTGCAAATGAAGGAAACATCTACAAAGAGGGAACAGAGATCACGGTGAAAGCAGAGCCGAAGGATGGATATGAGTTTACCCAGTGGCTGGAAGTGACAGAAGCAGATGGAGAAGAAGTTCTGACACCAGTAGAAGGCGCTCAGGCAGAATACAAATTTCATGCAGAGTCAGACCGTGTACTGCGTGCCGAGTTTAGACTGGCTCCGGTTCCGGAAACATACTACCGTGTTGTGGTACAGTCCAATGATGAGAACATGGGAAGGGTTTCCATGGATAAAGAGGATGGCACATACAAAGAGGGTGCGACAGCATCTGTGAAGGCAGAAGCCAAAGAAAGATTTGAATTTGTGGGCTGGAAAGAAAAAGGACAGACCGAATATGTATCGAAGGATGCAGAATATCAGTTTAAAGTGACAAAGAACATCGAGCTGACCGGAGAATTCAAAGCCGTGGAAGTGCCGCATATTCCGAGTGCACAGGAAATCTTAGATGACATTCTGGCAAACCATAAGATTCCATCAGAAGTGAAAGCAGGAACAGAAACTCTGGTTCTGCCGGAAGTTCCGGAAGGAAGCAAGATCGAGATCGTGGCAGTGAATCCGGAAGGAATCATCGGACTGGATGGAAAGG
>OMBT01000398.1_pt1 | contig 14715 bp, 9 predicted proteins | sample 1644941 | NCBI WGS metagenome assembly OMBT01 (sample SAMEA103958156, study PRJEB25191) | human gut metagenome
ATGCATTTATCCTTATCTCCCACGATATTCCGTTTCTGAATTCTGTTATCAATCTGGTTTATCATATGGAGAATCAGGAACTGAACCGTTATGTCGGGGATTATGACCATTTCCAGGAAGTGTATGAGGTGAAGAAGGCTCAGCTTGAGGCTGCTTACAGACGCCAGCAGCAGGAAATCAGTGAACTGAAGGATTTCGTCGCAAGAAATAAGGCCAGGGTTTCTACAAGAAATATGGCAATGTCCAGACAGAAGAAGCTGGATAAGATGGATGTGATCGAGCTTGCTGCCGAGAAGCCGAAGCCTGAGTTTCATTTTAAATACGGACGCACTCCGGGGAAATATATTTTCGAAACGAAGGATCTGGTTATTGGTTATAATGAACCTCTTTCCAGACCTGTTACTCTCTCTATGGAAAGAGGAAATAAGATTGCGCTGGTTGGTGCAAACGGTATCGGTAAGACAACTTTACTGAAGAGTATTCTGGGGTTGATCCCGTCTCTGAAGGGTTCCTGCGAACTTGGGGAGAATCTTCAGATTGGATATTTTGAGCAGGAAGTAAAGGGCGATAACAAGACTACCTGTATTGATGAGATCTGGGCGGAGTTTCCGTCTTATACTCAGTATGAGGTGCGGTCTGCTCTCGCCAAATGCGGTCTGACTACCAAGCATATTGAAAGTCAGGTACGTGTACTGAGTGGCGGGGAGCAGGCGAAGGTGCGTCTGTGTAAGCTGGTAAATAAAGAAACGAACATTCTGCTTCTGGACGAGCCTACCAATCATCTGGATGTGGATGCAAAAGAAGCTTTGAAGCAGGCATTGATCGAATATAAGGGAAGCATTCTCCTGATCTGCCATGAACCGGAGTTTTACCGCGATGTGGTTTCTCAGGTATGGGACTGCAGTAAATGGACTACAAAAGTATTATAATAATTGGTACATGAAGGGTTATTACAAATGAGTAAAGCAAAAACTGTGGATCTGACTTCCGGTCCGATCCTGAAAACTCTGGCAGAGCTGGCTCTGCCTATCATGATTTCTTCCATGCTGGGAACAGCATACAGTATTATGGATATGGCATGGATTGGACTGCTTGGTGCGAAGGCGGTTGCAGGCGTGGGAGTAGGCGGAATGTATGTCTGGCTCTCCCAGGGGCTTGCATCCCTGTCAAGAATGGGCGGACAGGTAAATACAGCTCAGGCATGCGGGCGCAAAGATTATGACCAGGCACGTTCCTATGCTGCCGGTTCTCTGCAGCTCACTGCACTGTCCGGCATTTTGTTTGCTGCTGTCTGTGTTATTTTCATACAGCCTCTGCTGGGATTTTTTAATCTGACCGACGCAGAAACTTATACTGCTGCCAGATCTTATACATTGATCACCTGTGGACTGATCCTTTTTTCTTATCTGAATCTGACGTTGACCGGACTCTCTACTGCACAGGGAGATTCCCGCACTCCCCTGCTTGCAAACTTTATCGGGCTTGCAGGAAATATGATCCTGGATCCGCTGCTGATCCTTGGCATCGGACCTTTCCCGAGGCTGGAGGTTGCCGGAGCCGCTATTGCGACAGTAAGTTCACAGATTCTGGTTTTTGTAGTGATGGTTCTGCGTATCCGGCATTCCAGACTGGAGCCCAATGTTTTACAGCATCTGAATCTGCTGTCTGTTTTTCCAAAAGAATATTATAAGCACATTTTCAGGATCGGGTTTCCCACAGCTATACAGGGAAGCATTTACTGTTTCATCTCCATGATTCTGACCCGTATGGTTTCCGGTTATGGTGCTGCCGCTATTGCAACGCAGCGTGTTGGCGGACAGATTGAATCCGTATCCTGGAATACTGCTGATGGTTTTGCTTCAGCACTGAATGCTTTTATTGCCCAAAACTACGGTGCACGAAAAAAAGACCGTATCCGTAAAGGTTACAGTCTGTCATTTCGCGTTCTCACAATTTGGGGCCTGTTTGTCACTGCAGCTTTTGTCTTTCTTCCGGAACCAATTGCCAGGTTATTTTTCCACGAAAAAGAAGCTCTGGATACTGCTGTCAATTATCTGGTCATTATCGGATTCAGTGAAGTCTTTATGTCCATTGAGCTGATGACAGTGGGCGCATTATCAGGACTTGGACGCACCAGATTATCCAGTACGATCAGTGTGATCCTGACAGGCTCACGAATCCCGCTGGCATTGATCCTGACACATGCGGGAATGGGATTAAATGGTGTATGGTGGGCGCTTACAATCTCTTCTATCGTGAAGGGAATCGTGTTTACACTGACATTCCGGCATATCAGCAGGCGGTTGCCTGAAAAGGTCTAAAGGTCTCTTAATATAGCTGGCAAACTCAAAAGAGGACTGTTCAGAAAAATTTCTGTCAGTCCTCTTTTTACTGTTTCTATTATTTCGCAACAAAGTTTACGATCTTGTTCGGTACATAAATCTCTTTGATAAGGTTCTTACCTTCCAGGAAGGAAGCAATTCTCTCGTCTGCTTTGGCGATCTCGAATGCTTTTTCTTTTTCGCATCCGTTAGGGATTACGATTGTTCCTCTTACTTTACCGTTTACCTGTACACCGATTTCAACGGTCTTGGCAATTGTTTTGCCTTCATCGTATTTCGGCCATTCGGAAACTGCCAGTAAGCCTTCACCTCCGATGAATTCCCAGATTTCTTCGCAGATATGTGGTGCAAACGGGCTAAGCAGTTTGATAAAGATGGTAAGGTCATCTTTGCTTAAGTGTCCTTCTGCTGTGATCTCATTAATGAGTGTCATCAGGCTGGCGATCGCTGTATTGAATTTCAGGTTCTCGATATCAGAAGAAACTTTCTTGATGGTACGGTGGAGTTTCATCTCCAGTTCATCAGATACGGATTCTTCAGAAAGGATATCTGTCAGCCCTGCAACACGGTCCAGGAACTTCTTGCAGCCCTTTACAGAGTTCTCGCTCCACGGTGTAGCTGCGCCATAGTCACCCATAAACAGTACATAGGTACGAAGAGTATCTGCACCGTATTCTTCTACAATATCCAGTGGATCAACTACGTTGCCCTTGGATTTACTCATTTTATCTCCGTCCGGTCCGAGGATCAGTCCCTGGATGGAACGTTTTGCATATGGTTCCGGTGTATTTACTACGCCAAGATCATACAGGAAATGATGCCAGAATCTGGAGTAGATCATATGTCTGGTAACATGCTCCATACCACCATTGTACCAGTCAACAGGCATCCAGTATTTCAGTTTGTCCATATCAGCCAGTGCATTTGCATTGTGCGGATCTGTGTATCTTAAGAAATACCAGGAAGATCCTGCCCACTGAGGCATGGTATCTGTCTCACGTTTCGCTGCAGCACCGCATTTCGGGCATGTGCAGTTTACGAAAGAATCAATCTTTGCAAGTGGGGACTGTCCGTCTTCACCCGGCTCGAAGTCCTTTACATCCGGCAGGCGCAGCGGAAGTTCGTTCTCCGGAACTGCCACAACACCGCAGTTTGGGCAGTGGATAAGCGGGATTGGCTCACCCCAGTATCTCTGGCGGTTGAATGCCCAGTCTTTCATCTTATACTGAACACCGGCTTTACCGATTCCTTTTTTCTCCAGTTCTTCCAGCATACGCTCAATAGAATCTTTCTTCTTTGCATATCCGTTCAGGAAATCGGAGTTTACCATTTCGCCGTCGCCTGTATAGGCTTCTTTGGAAATATCTCCGCCTTTGATAACTTCGATAATATCGATGCCGAATTTCTTTGCGAAATCATAGTCACGCTGGTCATGAGCAGGTACTGCCATGATAGCCCCTGTACCATATCCCATCATTACATAGTCAGCAATGTAGATCGGGATTTTCTTACCGTTAACCGGGTTGATTCCCTCAAGTCCCTGGATTCTCACACCTGTTTTATCTTTTACAAGCTGAGTTCTCTCAAACTCTGTTTTCTTTGCACACTCATTACGATATGCAGTGATCTCATCCATGTTTGTGATTTTATCTGCATATTTGTCAATGATCGGATGTTCCGGTGCGATTACCATGAATGTTACACCAAACAGAGTATCCGGTCTGGTTGTATAGATTTCAAGTTTCTCATCGATTCCGTCAACATCGAAGTTAACGAAAGCACCTTTTGATTTGCCGATCCAGTGGATCTGCTGCTGTTTTACATTATCCGGATAATCTACATCTTTCAGACCTTCCAGAAGCTTATCTGCATACTGGGTGATCCTTAAATACCATACATCTTTGGATTTCTGAACAACATCGCTGTGGCAGATATCACATTTACCGCCCTGGCTGTCTTCATTGGAAAGGACTACTTTACAGTGCGGGCAGTAGTTAACCAGTGTTCTGTCTCTGAATACAAGACCTTTTTCGAACATTTTCAGGAAAATCCACTGTGTCCATTTATAGTAGTCTTCATCTGTTGTATCGATCACACGGTTCCAGTCAAAGGAAAATCCAACTTTCTTTAACTGGTTTGAGAATCTCTTGATGTTCTCATCTGTGATAATACGTGGATGTGTTCCGGTCTTTACCGCGTAGTTCTCTGTCGGGAGACCAAATGCATCAAATCCGATCGGGAAAAGTACATTATAGCCTTCCATACGACGTTTTCTGGAAATAACCTCCAGACTGGAATATGCTTTGATATGTCCTACGTGCATACCGGCACCGCTTGGATATGGGAACTCTACCAGACCATAGAATTTAGGTTTGTCACTGTTATCTTTGGCTTCGAAGACTTTGGCTTCTTCCCATTTTGCCTGCCACTTAGGCTCGATCTTTTTAAACAAGTATTTCATCTCTATACTTCCTCCAACATTTTGCTGTATGTGAACTACCCGGCAACAGAGTTACCAGGGCATCTGACTTAAGGCGAGATACCGTCTTTTTCAGGGTGCGTCCATGACACCACTACTGTTTGCTCCACTGAGCTACACAGCTGCTTTTATTATTTCCGGCGGTTTCAGTCCGATTATGGACATCTTATCCTAAAAATTTATTTTAATTCAACAAAGGCTGTTTGTCAATGTAACGTTTTGCTGTATCTAGTGTTTTTGCTGTAAAAATGGCACTTATTTCGCATTTTCGAGTAATACACCACTAGAGTGTGTCTGAAAAATCATTCCCGCAAATTGTGACGCACATCTTGCAGAAAGCCTTTTTCAGACACACTCTAGCTCTGTCAACAAAACGTAAAAAACAGGACATTCCGCATCTCTGCAAAATGTCCTGCCATTTTTATTTCTTAGCTATATTTTAATTACTGCGCTAACACAAATTACTGCTCTATCAGTAATTACCCTTTTTTTATTCTTCAGCTTTATCCACTTTGCTTGCTCTTGCTTCAATCTCTTTTGCCTGGATATCGTTCGGAGCCTGCTCGTAGCGTGCGAATTCATAGGAGAATTCTCCGCTTCCGCCTGTCATGGAGCGCAGATCTGTGGAATATCCATAGATCTCAAGCTGAGGTACATCTGCCTCAATGATCGTATTTCCCTGATGGTCAGGAGTCATACCCAGAACACGGCCACGGCGTTTGTTCAGGTCACCCATAACATCACCTGTGTATTTATCCGGAACTGTTACTTTCATGGATACGATTGGCTCTAAGAGTACAGGTGATGCATCCATGAAGCCTTTTTTGAATGCAAGGATGGTAGCCATCTTAAATGCCATTTCAGAGGAGTCTACCGGATGATAAGATCCATCATATAAGGTAGCTTTCACACCAACTACCGGATATGCAGCCAGAGGTCCTTTTAATACGCATTCCTGAAGACCTTTCTCAACTGCCGGGAAGTAGTTCTTCGGAACTGCACCACCAACTACAACCTGTTCAAATTCATAAGGTGTCTCCAGATCGCCTGATGGCTCGAAACGCATCTTAACATGTCCATACTGTCCATGTCCACCGGACTGTTTCTTATGTTTACCCTCTACATCTGCATTCTTACGGATCGTCTCGCGGAACGGAACCTTCGGTTTGCTCAGCTCAACATCTACTTTGTAGCGTTCTTTTAATTTATTCATAACGATATCGAGATGCTGATCACCGATACCATAGATAAGGCTCTGACGGTTTGCACTGTCATTTACTACACGAAGTGTCTTGTCTTCACTCATCATCTTCGCAAGTGCCTGGGAAATCTTATCCTCATCACCCTTCTTCACTGCTTTAAATCTCTTGCAGGTATATGGTGTGGAAAGGAGTGCCTTCGGATAAAGAATCGGATTTGCTTTTGTCGCAAGGCTGTCACCAGTCTGTACGCTGTTTAATTTGGCAATTGCACCAATATCACCGGCATGAAGTTCCGGAACCTCGATCGGTTTGGATCCTTCAAGTACATATAATTTATTCAGACGTTCTTCTTCGCCTTTCTCTACGTTTAATAAAGTGTCATCGGATTTGATAACACCGGAGCATACTTTAATAAGAGAATATTTGCCAAGGAACGGGTCTGCAATTGTTTTCCACACATATGCGGATTTCACTTTCGTGAAGTCGTAGTTTGCTTCAAAGATCTCATTTGTCTTCTGAGCGATTCCGTTGCAGGAGCGTTTGTCCGGGCTTGGGAAATATCCGCAGATATCATCCAGTAAGTTGGATACACCACGAAGATTGATCGGTGAGCCCATGCATACAGGTACGATAGATGCTTCCTGTACGTTCATTGCAAGTGCTGCGGAAACCTCTGTTACCGAGAATGTATCACCTTCAAAATAACGGTCCATGAATTCCTCGCTGGTCTCTGCAACAGATTCCATAAGGATATCGTGATATTTCTCCAGATATTCATCCAGGTATTCAGGAATCGGGCATTCCTCTTTCTTACCTTTATCTATGTACTTACGTCCTGCCTGTTTTACAACATTTACATATCCTACAAATTTGCCGTCTTCACGAATCGGGAAGTGAAGCGGTGCGATCTTCTTGCCGTAGAGTTCAGTGAGCTGTTCTACTACTTTACGGTAGCTGACATCATCTACGTCCATATCTGTGACAAAGATCATTCTCGGAAGTTTATATTTCTCACATAAGTTCCATGCCTTCTGTGTTCCAACCTGAACGCCTGCTTTACCGGAAACTACAATGATCGCTGCATCTGCTGCGCTTACTGCTTCTTCTACTTCGCCTACGAAATCGAAATATCCGGGAGTATCCAGCACATTGATCTTTACCTTATCCCACGGTACCGGGATCAATGTGGTAGAAATGGAAAAATGTCTCTTAATCTCTTCTTTGTCATAATCGCTGACAGTATTTCCGTCTTCTACTCTTCCGAGACGGTTAGTCATTCCTGCTAAGTAAGCCATTGCTTCTGCCAGTGTAGTTTTGCCAGCGCCCCCATGACCTAAAAGGACTACATTTCTAATTCGGTCAGTTCTAAATACATCCATGTTGCGTACCTCCCTGTTTGTCTGTTATGTTATTGCCGCCTGCAACGTCCGCAGCAACGATATGGCTATATATTACTAAATTTTTTTATATTTTTCAAGTATTTTATGAAATTTTAACATCTTTTTTTATGAACTTCTTGTAAATTGATGAGCATTTTATATATTTTCAGTAATTTTCACGGATCTCGACTGTGAATTTTATCTCAAGTGCACAGCTGGCTGACTGATTTTGATTGTACGAATATTTATAATGCATCGTTTTTTCAGTTGACTATAGCAGTCCTAGAGTGCGAAAGACATGGAAGATATCTGCATATGATACGGCGTTCGCTTTGTCGCTTTAAATTATTTATGTACAAAAGTGTCGTATGAATTGACTTTTCAAATCATATCCTTTAAAATAGTAAATTATGAAATCATGTAACTGTTCCGTATTTTCACAGTTACGAATAATGTTACCTGAAAGGATGCAAAAACCACTATGAAAACTATCGGTTTTATCGGTCTCGGACTGATTGGCGGATCAATTGCCAAGGCCATCCGAAAATACCATGAAGACTACCGACTTCTTGCTTATGATCAGGATCGGGAAACACTTGCTGCAGCAGTAAGCAGCAATATGATCGATGCTGTATGCGAAGAACATGATGAACGTTTCAGGAGCTGCGATTATATTTTCCTGTGTGCTCCTGTAGAATTTAATGTAAAATATCTTGAATATTTCAAAGACAATATCGGTCCTGACACAATCCTCACAGATGTTGGAAGTGTCAAGGGCATTATCCATAAAGAAGTAGAACGTCTTGGAATGGAATCCCGTTTTATCGGAGGTCATCCAATGGCCGGTTCTGAGAAGACCGGATTCGAAGCTTCCAGTGACCGTCTGATTGAGAATGCTTACTATATTATTACTCCGGGCGGTGAAGTTGCACTGGAACGCCTGACAGATTTCACAGAGATGATCTCTTCCCTTGGTGCGATCCCGATGGTCCTTACAAGTGAAGAACACGATTTCATCACTGCCGGAGTCAGCCATCTGCCTCATATTATCGCTTCTGCACTGGTAAATCTTGTCAATATGCTGGACAGCGATCAGGAATACATGAAAACAATTGCAGCCGGAGGTTTCCGTGATATCACACGTATTGCTTCTTCTTCTCCGATTATGTGGGAGCAGATCTGTGTGGAAAACAATCAGAATATCTCCAATGTTCTGGATGACTACATCCGCCTGCTGGTTCAGATCAAGTGTTTTGTAGATAACAAGGACTCCAGGAGTCTGTATCAGATGTTTGCAAGTTCCAGGGATTACCGTGATTCTATTGATGTGGTAGACAATGGTCTGCTGAAAAAGGCTTATGTCCTGTATCTTGATATTGCGGATGAGGCCGGCGGTATTGCTACGATTGCCACTATCCTTGCGATGGAGAAGATCAGCATTAAAAATATCGGTATCATTCACAACCGTGAATTCGAGGAAGGTGTCCTCAAAATTGAATTCTACGACGGAATCTCTATGGAAAAGGGTGCCGCACTCCTTAAAAAAAGAAATTATATTGTCTACGAACGCTAAACAGATCACCCTTTGACATTCATTTCAAAAATATTTTGTCAAAAGCAGATTGCTATAAATAGCTGCAGGGAAATACAGAAATATTATAAAAACAGGCAGGAATCAAACATGGAAATAAAAAAACAGACAAACCTCAGAGGAGAACTCACTGTACCCGGAGATAAATCCATTTCCCATCGTGCAGTCATGTTCGGTTCTCTTGCACAGGGTACTACAAAGATCACACATTTTCTTGAGGGAGCTGACTGTCTCTCTACTATCTCCTGTTTCCGGAAAATGGGAATCGATATTGAAAGAAATGCTTCCGAAATCCTCGTTCATGGAAAGGGACTTCACGGACTCAGTGCTCCGTCTGAAACTCTGGATGTAGGAAACAGCGGGACTACCACAAGACTGATCTCCGGAATTCTGGCAGGACAGTCTTTTATCAGCGAATTAAACGGTGACGCTTCCATTCAATCCCGTCCAATGAAAAGGATTATGACTCCTCTTCTGTCTATGGGCGCTGATATCGTAAGTCTGAGGGGCAATGGATGCGCACCTTTGCGTATTACAGGAAAGTCTTTGCATGCCGCTCATTATCAGTCACCGGTTGCTTCCGCACAGGTAAAATCCTGCGTGCTTCTGGCTGGTATGTATGCAGATGGGATCACCAGCGTTACTGAGCCGGTACTTTCCAGAAATCATACGGAGATCATGCTGAATTATTTCGGCGCAAATGTGACTTCCCAGGGAACAACTGCTTCTATTGAACCGGAGCCTGTGCTGAACGGACGCGAGATTAAAGTTCCCGGAGATATTTCTTCTGCTGCTTACTTTATCGCAGCAGGGCTTCTTACTCCCGGAAGTGAGATTCTTCTTAAAAATGTAGGCATTAATCCAACCAGAGACGGAATGCTTCGTGTATGCAGGGCTATGGGGGCTGATATTACTCTTCTGAATGCAAGTACAGAGGGTGAGCCTACCGCTGACCTGCTGATCCGCACAAGCAGTCTTCACGGAACCACTGTTGAGGGTGAGATCATCCCCACACTGATCGATGAAATCCCGATGATCGCTGTAATGGCAGCTTTTGCAGAGGGGACTACTGTTATCAGAGACGCACAGGAGCTGAAGGTAAAAGAATCCGACCGTATCGCAGTGGTAACAGAAGGACTGAAACGCATGGGAGCTGATATTCAGCCGACTGATGACGGAATGATCATCCATGGAGGAAAGCCACTTCATGGTGCCGAGATCAATTCTTATCTTGATCACCGTATTGCCATGTCCTTTGCTGTTGCAGGTACAATTTGTGACGGTACACTTACTATCAAAGATGGGGACTGCGTTAAAATTTCCTATCCGGAATTCTATGAAGATCTGTACTCTCTCGGAAAATAGCAACTGTCATTTATAATTATGCTGCTGTCAACATATCATTTTTTTATGTTTGTTGACAGCAGTATAATTTTTACTGTTCACCAGTAATATCCCGCAAAATGTTTTTTATCCTGCATATCTTTTGTCTTTCTGTACATACTTTTCATAACAAAGCATAATTTGCAATTCCTATTTACAGTATCTTCATACTCTCTCAGATTGTATTTTTATAGATACTTGAGAAATTTTATCCAAAATAGCCTTTTCTTTTTCCGATAAATCGGTTATAATGTGAATCGTCAGAAGATTGTTATTATTTTAACATTATTCGATTTGTTTTACTATAGCAGGATTTCACACTCTGATGGTCTGGATTAAGATGCATTATTTATGAGGATTGCTATAAACACTGATATTATAATTTTCACGGTGAGTATACCATACAGGTATACAGCCAGAGAGGAGCTAACATTTATGAAAATCTTATTTTACGGCACAAAAAACTACGACGAGGAATTTTTCGAGAAGCTTCTTCCTTCCTATCCGGGAATTACAATTAAATTTACCGAAGCAAATATTCACGAAGAAACTGCTTCCCTTGCAAAAGGATATGAGGCAATCTGCGCTTTTGTAAACGCTGATCTGAGCACTCCTGTTATCGAAGAGCTGAATGCTCAGGGTGTAAAACTGATCCTTATGCGCTGCGCAGGATATAACAATGTAGATCTGGAAACTGCTCACAAATTCGGAATGAAGGTTCTGCGTGTTCCGGGATATTCTCCGGAAGCTGTGGCTGAGCATGCAATGGCACTTGCGCTGACCGCAAACCGCCACACACATAAAGCATACATCAAATGCCGCGAAAACAACTTCTCTTTAAGTGGTCTGATGGGACTTAATTTCTATCAGAAAACTGCCGGAATCATTGGTACCGGAAAAATTGGCCAGGCAATGGCAAAAATCTGCAAAGGTTTTGGTATGAGAGTTATCGCTTACGATCTTTTCCCGAATAAGAGCCTGGATTATCTGGAATATGTATCTCTGGATGAGCTTCTGGCAACCAGTGATCTCATCAGTCTTCACTGCCCGCTTACAGAAGAAACCAAACACATCATCAATGAAGAAACTATCGCCAAAATGAAAGATGGTGTAATTCTTGTAAACACTTCCCGCGGCGGCCTGATCAAGACAGAGGACCTGATCTCCGGAATCCGTGATCATAAGTTCTTTGCAGTAGGACTGGATGTTTATGAAGAAGAAACTGATTTCGTATTCGAGGATATGTCCGAGCGTATTCTGCAGAGCTCCATTACCCAGCGCCTGCTCTCCTTCCCGAATGTAGTGATGACTTCTCATCAGGGATTCTTTACAAAAGAAGCACTGACTAACATTGCCGAGACTACTCTCGAAAATGCGAAAGCATTTATGGATGGGAACGAACTGAAGAACGAGGTTTTTTCCTGATAATTACAGAAATATGATCAGGGGGCTGTCGCAATAATAATTCCAGCGACAGCCCCCTTGTGATTATTTTTCAGTTTTCGTTTTAGTTTCTGATTTCGTTGTATCTGCAGAATCTGATGTTTCAGTTTTATCCGCAGATTTTTTTGCAGAAGAATCTGAAGTTTCTGCTTTATCTGTATTTTCCGTTTTATCTGTAGTTTCTGTTGCATCTGTAGTATCTGTAATGTCAGCGGTTTCTTCCTCAGGCTCATCGATCTGTTTCATATCCTCGTCAGAAGTATCTGCATCCATTTCATTCAGCTCTTCTTCTGTCAGCGGTTCAAGATCATCCTGATAAATTTCCTTATTTGTAATATCATCTTCTGACTTCTTCCCACATCCGGCAAGACCGATGGATGCCAGAAGCATTCCTGTAATCATAAAGTATTTTATTTTTTTCATTTTAATCATCCTTTCGTCTGTTCCACATAACACAAATGGTGTTTCATTTTCAGATAATATTTATTCTGCTGTTCTCAATCTGCCTGCCAGATCTTTTATTTCCTGTATGATATCTTCTCTGTCTCTGACCGGCACTTTGTCTGTACGGTTCACATATACAGTCCCCAGACTGTCACAGCTCATCTGACGAAGCAGCATCTCTGCCGTACTTTCCGCTTTTTCTCTGGGTCCGATACTTCCTGCTGTCAGCAGAACTGCTCCTGTTTTCTTCTTAGGAACAGGTTCTTCTTTACGGATATATCTTGCACTGAAATAGGTCTGCAGTCTGCTCATCACAGCAAGAAGCATTCCCGTAACCTCCTCAAAATATACAGGAGATGCCATAATAATATGGTCACATTCTTCAATGTACGAAAGAACCTCCTGCCATTCATCTTTGACTGCGCATCCTGCATGGTCAAAACACCATCTGCAGTCTATACAGGGTCGGATATCTGCCCTATAGGCATTAACCACCTTAAAATCCCCTCCAAGATTTTCCTGCAGAGTCCGGATCATATATGCAGTTTCACCGTTCTTTCGCGGTGAACCGTTGAATATCAATGTTTTCATCTTTATTTTTCCTCATATTCTTTCCTGAGAAGTGCTATCTCACGTACCCATCTCTCATTATCTTTGAGTGCTTTCAGAGCATATTTCATATGTTTTAGGATAACACATCTCATTCTTTGTCTGTAATATTTATGTAACCTTTTGTCATGGTATTATAACAAAAATACGGTTTTATGAAAAGACTTATTTCTTGACGATTCTGTGAATCCTCTATATACTTTGAATATGTCCTATAGCAATTACGATTTATTTTTTGTTAATTCTGATCATCTGTTCAGATATTTTAACTGCCCAGTCTCTTTAATATTTTTTTAATACTATATCTCTAATCTATTATAAACGAAAGCGAGAACTATACATATGAGCCTACAATCCAACAAGCGAAGCCAGACGAAATCTTCTTCTGCACGCAGGAAAGACATCTACAAAAAATCAAAATACTATCAGGAAAAAAGGCAAAAATTGCTGATTGCAACAGGTATCGGTATCTTTGTTCTGGTTTTTATATTTATTCTGGCAGGTATCCGCGGATGCAGCAACTATATGAGTTCCAGACAGGCAGCAGCCAAAAAAACTGTTTCCATGAACGCTTCTGAGGACAACAGCCAAAAAGCATCCTCAGATTCTCAGAACACGGATTCCTCCAATGCTACAGTATCTTCTCCTGTTTCTCTGACACTCAGCGTTGTCGGTGACTGCACTCTTGGCACAGATGAAACTTTTGATTATGATACCAGCTTAAATGTTTATTATGAAAATTACGGTGCAGATTATTTCCTGCAGAATGTAAAAGATATTTTTTCCGCAGATGATCTGACTATTGCAAATTTTGAGGGAACACTCACCGATTCTGATGAACGGGAGGACAAAACATTTGCGTTTAAAGCACCCGCATCCTATGCCTCTATTCTGACAGGCGGATCTGTAGAAGCCGTAAATACCGCTAACAATCACAGTCATGATTACGGTGATCAGAGTTTCAATGATACTCTGGCAGCACTGGATGATGCAGGAATCGTTCATTTCGGATATGATGAAACTGCTGTTATGGATGTAAAGGGAATCAAAGTAGGATTAGTCGGTATCTATGAACTGTACGACCATCTTGAGCGCGAGCAGCAGTTAAAAGACAATATTGCAAAAGTAAAGGCAGACGGGGCACAGCTGATCGTAGTGATCTTCCACTGGGGTAATGAAACGGAAACCGTTCCGGACAGCAACCAGACAACACTTGGACGCATCGCGATCGATGAAGGCGCTGATCTTGTATGCGGACATCATCCGCATGTACTTCAGGGTATTGAAACTTATAAAGGCAGGAATATTGTATACAGCCTCGGAAACTTCTGCTTCGGCGGCAACAGTTCTCCAAGTGATATGGATACCATGATCTACCAGCAGACCTTTACTATTGATGCCGATGGGGTAAAAAAAGACAACGTGACCAATATCATTCCCTGCTCCATTTCTTCTGCTGCCTATGATGGATATAATAATTATCAGCCAACTCCGGCAAAAGGTGATGAGGCAACAAGAATCCTTGGAAAAATCAATGAGCGGAGTTCCTGGATTTCTACTGCAGAAGGCAGTACTTTTACTGCAAAATATAACAGTAATAATGACTCCCAGAGCAGTTCTGCAGATACAGCTGCTTCAGATAGCGATATCGTTGATATGAACAGTTCAGCTTCAGATGACACAGACGCAGAGACATACGACGAATCCTATGATACTGATAATTCGGACGCCGAATAAATGGAGCCTTCATTCATCCAAAATCACATCAATACTTCAAAAGAGCTGAAAAATCCAGTTAAGGACTTCTCAGCTCTTTTTTATATTTTTACTATGCTTTTATCAG
>OMBT01000419.1_pt1 | contig 14231 bp, 9 predicted proteins | sample 1644941 | NCBI WGS metagenome assembly OMBT01 (sample SAMEA103958156, study PRJEB25191) | human gut metagenome
GAGGAATCCGCGCCGGATATGCAAAATTTGAGACGTTCCCAATTTGGAATATTCCGCTAAAGCATCCTGTGAACCTTGCTTATGAGGCTGCAACAGCTGACTTAAATGATGTGAACATGATCGACCCGTTCCACTTGGATGCCTACGGAGTCACAACAGTCAACTATAATCGTGACGTTGAGATTTTCCCAGTTCTAGATGCTATTTTCGAACGAATTTACGGAGAAAATCCTTATAAGTCTCCAACAGATATGGGCGTTAACATGGCTGGAAATTGCATCTGTGATGATGACGCTTGCCGCGAAGCTTCCAATCAGGAGATTATCCGCCGTTATTACGCTGCATTAAATGGATTGGCGGAAGGAACTGCACAGGAGGAAGAAGCATTCAAGATTGAACTTCTGATGAAACAGGCTCATATCACAGTGGAAGACAGAAAAGTGGTGGATGCCGCGCTCAAACGTGCCGAAGAAACGAATGGTCCTGCTGCTGCTATGGAACTTCCAAACGGACAGATTATCACTGGAAAGACTTCCTGTCTTCTCGGTGCATCCTCAGCACTGCTTTTGAATGCCCTAAAAAATCTTGCCGGATTGAATGACGAATTACACTTGATTTCACCAAGTGTAATTGAACCGATTCAAAAGTTAAAGACAGAATACCTTGGAAGTATCAATCCAAGACTTCACACAGATGAAATTCTGATTGCGCTTTCTATCTGTGCTGCTACAGATGACAACGCAAAACTTGCTTTGGAACAGATTCCTAAGTTAAGTGGATGTCAGGCTCACACTTCTGTAATGCTTTCTTCTGTGGACATCAAGCAATTTAAACGTTTGAACGTTCAACTCACTTCAGAAGCAAAGTATGAAAACAAACGAATTTATCACTAATTTTATAAAAAGTAAGACGAGAGAAATCTTCCATTTCCCTAGTCTTCTTTTTTATTTATGCACTCGTTTTTTCAAACTGTGAATTATAAAGTTCTGCATAAAATCCATTTTGTTTCAGCAATTCCTCGTGATTTCCCTGCTCGATAATATCACCGTCTTTCATCACAAGAATCAGATCCGCATCACGAATCGTAGACAATCTGTGCGCAATGATAAAACTTGTTCTTCCTCGCATGAGGTTATCCATTGCTTTTTGAATCCGCACTTCAGTTCGCGTATCTACCGAACTTGTCGCCTCATCCAAAATCAAAATCTTCGGATCTGCAAGAATCGCTCTCGCAATCGTCAAAAGCTGCTTCTGTCCCTGAGAAACATTGCTTGCCTCCTCATTCAGTTCCATATCATAGCCGTTCGGAAGAGTCTGCACAAATCGATGTACATGAGCCGCTTTTGCTGCCTCAATAACTTCCTCGTCTGTCGCATCCAATTTTCCATACCGGATATTTTCCTTGATACTTCCATGGAATAACCATGTGTCCTGAAGAACCATTCCAAACATCTGACGAAGTTCACCTCGATTGAAATCTTTCAGGTTATGTCCGTCAATCAGAATCGCACCGCTGTTTACGTCATAGAAACGCATCAGCAATTTGATCATCGTCGTCTTTCCTGCTCCGGTCGGTCCAACAATCGCAATTTTCTGTCCCTGTTTTACCTTCGCTGAAAAATCATTGATAATAATCTTATCCGCATTATATCCAAAATGAACATGATCAAACTCCACATTTCCTTCCAGTCCCTCTACTGACACTGGATTTTGCGCAAATTGATCTTCCTCCTCTTCTTCCAGGAATTCAAACACTCTTTCCGAAGCGGCTGCTGTCGACTGCAGCATATTGGCTACCTGAGCTACCTGCGTAATTGGTTGTGTAAAGTTTCTTACATACTGGATAAAAGACTGGATATCTCCGACTTCAATCGTTTTCTTAATTGCAAGGTATCCTCCTAAGATTGCAACTGCAACATATCCAAGATTTCCCACAAACTGCATGATCGGCATCATCATTCCTGAGAAAAACTGTGATTTCCATGCAGATTCATAAAGCTTCTGATTATCTTTTTCAAATTCTTCTACTACATCATTCTCTTTGTTGAAAACCCGGACTACATTATGACCGCCGAAGTTCTCTTCGATCTGACCGTTTACTTTACCCAGATAGCTCTGCTGATCCTGGAAATATTTCTGGGAATGCTTCATGACAGTCTGGATGATGAACATGGAAACCGGCAGGATCAGAAGTGCTGCCAGAGTCATCCACACATTAATGGAAAGCATCATAATAAATACACCAATCAGGGTTGTCACTGATGTGATCAGCTGTGTCAGACTCTGGTTCAGACTCATCTGCAAAGTGTCCACATCATTGGTGATACGGGAGAGGATCTCACCGTTTGTTCTGCTCTCATAATAATTCAGAGGCAGTCTGTTGATTTTCTTTGAAATATCTTTTCTCAGATTATAGGTGACATCATTGGAGATTCCTGACATTACAAATCCCTGTACAAAGGAAAAGCATGCACTTAACACATACAATCCAAGTGTCCATAACAGGATCATCCCGATCTTTCCAAAGTCGATTTCACCGGTTCCGTTTACCTTGGCAACCAGGCCGTTAAACAGCTCTGTTGTCGCCTTACCTAAAATCTTAGGCCCTACAATACTAAACACAGTTCCCGCTACTGCAAAGATAAACATCAGTATAAAGCGGAATTTATATCGTCCCATGTAGCGGAAAAGCTTAGCCATGGAGCCTTTGAAGTCTTTCGCCTTTTCGCCGGACATCATACGTCCATGTCCTCCCATAGGACCTCTTCTTCTCTGTTCGCTCATGCCAGTTCCTCCTCTGATAACTGAGATCTTGCAATCTGCTGATATACCTCACAATTTGCCATCAGTTCCTTATGAGTTCCAATACCTGCCATATGTCCGTCGTCCAGTACAATGATCTGGTCTGCACCAAGGATAGTACTGATCCTCTGGGCAACGATTACGGTAGTTGCGTCCTTGGTGTACTCCTTCAATGCCTTTCTTAACTGACTGTCAGTCTTAAAGTCAAGGGCAGAGAAGCTGTCATCAAAGATAAAGATTTCCGGATCCTTTGCAATGGCTCTGGCAATGGACAGACGCTGTTTCTGTCCGCCCGAAACATTGGTACCTCCCTGTGATACAGGGGATTCATATTTCTCCGGTTTGGTATCAATAAATTCTGTAGCCTGTGCAACCTCTGCTGCTTCCTTTACCTGTGCATCAGTGATTTCCGGCTTACCATAGCGGATGTTTGAATCAATGGTACCTGAGAAAAGTACACCCTTCTGCGGCACATATCCCAGCTTATCACGAAGCTCTTTCTGAGTCATGTCACGGACATCCACACCATCCACTTTAACAGAACCCTTTGTCACATCATAGTATCTTGGGATCAGATTGATCAGGGTACTTTTACCACTTCCTGTACTTCCGATCACTGCAATCGTCTGACCTTTCTTTGCTTTAAAGGAAATGTCTGTCAGTACATTCTCACCTGCTTCCGGGTAAGCAAAGGATACATGGTCAAATTCGATCTCACCTTTCACACTTTCTGACGGATGTACCGGAGTTTCCGGATCCTGAATGGAAACCTCTGTTTTCAGAACCTCATCAATACGAAGCGCTGCAACATTTGCTCTCGGGAGCATAATAGACATTGCAGTGATCATCAGGAAGGACATAATGATCTGCATTGCATACTGGATAAATGCCATAACATTACCAACCTGCATGGTTCCGTTGTCTACTGCATGGGCACCACTGTAAATAATAAGTACAGATACTCCGTTCATGATCAACATCATAATGGGCATCATAAAAGTCATACATCTGTTGACAAACAGGTTTGTTTTTGTCAGATCCAGGTTCGCTTTCTCAAAACGATCTTCCTCATGCTTCTCACGGCTGAATGCACGGATAACAGGAATACCTGTCAGAATCTCACGGGATACCAGATTCAGTCTGTCGATCAGAGTCTGTAAGATAGTGAATTTTGGCATTGCCACCTGGAACAGCACAAAGATCACAATCAGGATCAGACCAACTGCCACACCAAGGATCCATGTCATGGAAGAATCTGTGTTTAATACCTTGAGCACTCCACCAATACCAAGGATCGGCGCGTACAGAACAATGCGGAACATCATTGCCATAACCTGCTGTACCTGCTGCACATCATTGGTGCTTCGTGTGATCAGGGATGCTGTGGAGAATTTATGATATTCTCTGCTGGAAAAGCTCATAACCTTGCGGTAAATGCTGTTTCTCAGGTCATGACCAAGTCTGCCTGCCACTCTGGCCGAAATAAATGTGACGCTGATTGCTGCCAGCATGATCACCAGTGCCATGGCAAGCATTCTGATACCTGACATCAGGATGTAATGCATCTGAATGGCATCCACATCTTTTCCCAGTGCTTCATATTCTGAAGCAACAAAGGAAACACCAGCCTGTGTCACAATAGACTCCGGCATATCTTTCAGCCTCTCATCCACCTGACTCATAATCTGCTGTACTGCTTCTTCCGGCATCTGTGCCAGTGCTGTCAACGGGTCTGTTCCCTCCGGAAGGCCCATCTGTGCAGCCATTGCCTGCCCCTGCTCACTGTCTTCGGAAAAGGCAGCTACCATCATCATTGCCTTTGAGAAATCCTCATTTAAATTCTCTCTGGTTTCTTTGGAAATATCATCGTTTAATAACCAGGTATCATCTTCCTGTGTATAATTCTGTGAAACTTCCTTTTTCTGATCCTCATCCATAAAAATCTGAAGATTCTGCAGGGTTGAATCCCGAAGCTTATCCGGCACACTGTCTTCAATACCTTTCTGCTGGATACCTACATTAATGATCTTGGAGGTATAATCCGGCAGGGAAAGATCACAGTACGCCTGCAGAAACAGAAGTGCTATGATCAGGACAATGTATCCCGCTGATTTCTTCAGATATTTCATCAGTTTAATCATTGCTTGATTCCCTCTTTTCCTATTTTTAATATGTATGTCTGTTTAAACTCACGTGTCAGTTCTTTCACAGACAATATTATTTTTTATCTGAACATGCTGATACAGTTTTCTCAATCTGCTCCATCATGTATTTTTCAGTTTCTACCTGTTGACAGGTATCTCCGAAATATTATCCAGAATCTGCCCAAAAAACCTTCGTAAAAGACATAGCTCTGCTTCGCTGAAATTGCTGAACATCACTTTTTCCACAGCTTTGCTTTCCTGCTGGAGCTCCTCCACGATTTTTCTTCCGTTTTCTGTCAGATATACACGCATGATGCGTTGGTCTTTATCATCACGTTTCCTGCAGACAATATCTGCTTTCTCAAGACGCTGAATACTTACATTTACAGTAGGCGGTGTCACACCCATACATTCTGCGATTTCCTTCTGGCTACAGCCGTTATTTCTGTATACGATCATAATGATCGGCATCTGTCCCCGCTGGATACCGATTTCCCGTATACGCTGCATACATCTCATACCATATTGGCGGTTGATCTCCATAAAGAGCGCAGGCATGCTTTTCTCTTCTCGTTTTTCTTTCTTCTCCTCTTCTGGGCACCACATAACTTCACTCCTTTCCGGCCTCTGTCCTCTTTCAGGTCTGATATTATTCTTTAATTAGCCTGACTAATCATATATGATATACTTTTAGACAAAAAATGCAAGTGTTTTTTGTGCAGTTTATAATTATTTTAGATTTAACTTTGATATTTCCAATTTGTAAATATTCAATTTTATTTTGCCCGGCTAATATTTTTCATCTCAGGTCGAATAAAATTTCCAGTATTCTTCAAGTTCTATCTCTGCATGACTTCTTTATAAAATTCTACAAACACATTAATTGCCGGAGACCGCCATTTATTTTTGTGGAGCAGCAACTGTGTCCATACAGTTACCGGGCAGCCGGCAACATCCAGTCTTTTAATCTGTCCGTCTTTCACATATTTCTCCGAAATAAAATCCGGAAGAAAGGAAAGCAGGCTGCTGTTTTTTACCAGTTCACATATCTGGAGCGGATTTCCGATTTCAAGAACCGGACGGATTTCCAGTGATTGGGACGCAAGGGTTTCATTCAGTATTTTTCTGTAGCTCATGGCTTGTTCTGTTAACACAAACTCATTCTGAGAAATTTCACTTAATTTCCATGAACAGCCTGCAACAGAATTATCAGCCGCTGCAATAAAATGTACCTGTTCTTCCTGTTCCGCACAAATAATAAAATCCGAATCATAAATATGCCTGTCCAGAGTAAAAACCAGATCTGTTTCGTTCTTCCGCAATTTATCAAACATCTGCTCTGTACCGTTTTCTGTTATCTCCACTTTTATTTCCGGATACTGATGATGAAAACGCAGAAAATCATTTTTAAAATATCTGCTGCAGACAGAACTGGACATAGACAACCGGATCTCGCCTTCAATGCTTTCAGCCGAATTCAGCGAATCAAGCATTTTCGCCTGTGCCTTCAGAATATTTCGAGCCTGCTGCAAAACTAAAACTCCCTTTTCCGTAAGATTGATTTTATGATAATAACGGTCAAACAGCCTGACATCAAGCTCCTTTTCCAGTTGTTTAATCTGTGAAGAAACTGTAGACTGCGTATATCCCAGTTCCTTTGCAGCAGCCGAAAATCCTGAATATTCACATACTGCAATAAAAGTTTTTAACACATTTGTATCCATTTCTCGTTCCTTTCCCATATTTTTTTCAATATTTTCCCATCAAAACGCAGAAGCGTTATTTTTCTTATACAAACGATATTTTCAATAATATACAACAAAACAATTAATTTTACAAATATTGTTTTTTATCTTATAATATCCCTTATATGAACTTCTGAAGGGAGCGTTATCTTATGAAACGTGAACAGCTTGGAAGCCGGCTTGGCTTCATTATGCTTTCCGCCGGCTGCGCCATTGGCTGCGGAAATGTATGGAAATTCCCGTGGATGTGCGGGCAAAATGGCGGCGGCAGCTTTATGCTGATCTATCTTCTGTGTCTGGTCATCCTGGGAATCCCGGCTCTTGTGTTGGAATTTTCCATCGGAAGAGCGGCTCAGACAAGTCCCCTTTTCATGTACCGTAAGCTGGAAAAGCCAGGACAGAAATGGGGGATTTTCGGTTGGTTCTGTCTGCTTGGCAACATTGCCCTGATGGCATTTTATACTGTTGTCTGCGGCTGGATCATTTATTATTTTGTACAGTTTCTCAGAGGTAAAAATGGTTCACTGGGATTTTCAGCCATGATCTCCTCTCCCTCTGTGAATGTATTCTTCTTACTGGTCACTGTAGTCATTGCATTTTTCATCCTTTCCTTCAATCTTCAGGGAGGACTGGAGCGTGTGACAAAATATATGATGTCTGCACTGCTGGTACTGATGCTTGCTCTCGCTGTACACAGTCTTTTTCTGAAAGGCTCTGGTGAGGGAATGACCTTTTATCTGAAACCGGATTTCTCAAAGATTGATGGTTCGGTGATCGTAGGGGCAATGAACCAGGCATTCTTTACTTTATCTACAGGTATGGGTGGCATGGCTATCTTTGGCAGCTATATTGGCAAAGAGCATTCTCTAATGGGGGAAGCTATTCATGTGATCACACTGGACACACTGGTTGCTTTTCTGGCAGGAGTTATTATTTTCCCTGCATGCTTTACCTTTAATCTGGAAGTAAATGCAGGTCCGAGCCTTCTGTTTGATACAATGGCAGCAGTTTTTAACAACATGTCCGGAGGTCGCATCTGGGGTTCCTTATTCTTCCTGTTCATGGTATTTGCAGCCATGTCAACAGTTCTGGGAGTGTGCGAAAACATCCTGGCAATGATACGTGAGCTTACCGGCTGGTCTCGTCCAAAAGGTAGCGTGGTCTGCGGCACAGGTGTCTTTCTTCTGGCACTTACCACAGCCCTTGGTTTCAGCGTTTTCCACTTCCAGCCATTTGCCGAAGGAACTACCTGGCTTGATTTCTGGGATTTTATTGTTTCCAACAATATTTTACCCCTTGGCTCTCTCATCCTTGCACTCTTCTGCTGTAATAAGTTCGGCTGGGGATGGGATAACTTTATCAAAGAGAGCAATACCGGTAAGGGCTTAAAGGTACAGAGCTGGATGAAACCGCTCTTCCGATTTGTACTTCCGATTATAATTGCCTTTATCTATATTTATGGAATGTTCACATTCAACTGGAAATAAAAAAGAAAAATAAGCTCCGTGGATCAAAACTTCTATCCACAGAGCTTATTTTTTATCCAACCATCATTTTTAATTTTAGTGAACCTTCTGATCCAGCATTCTCCGGATCAGCTCAATTGTATCCTTCAGTCCATAGTTGGCACTGTTGATGCACAAATCATAATTCTCCGGTTTTCCCCATTTCTCACCGGTATAAAATTCATAATATTTCTTATGCTGCTTATCCATCTGCTTCAGAAAACGTACTGCCTGTTTCAGATTCATATTACGGATATCCATAACGTGCTGCACACGAACCTGGAACGGAGCACTGATAAACAGACTGATATGAGGAATATGATTATTCTTAAGAATCGCATCTGCGCAACGTCCCATGATCACGCAGTCTTCACTCTTTGCCAGTTCACAGATCAGATCACTCATATTGAAAAATACTGCGTCCTGCTTCGGAAGTCCATGATAACGATTGAATTCCCTGAACCAGGTTTTCAGATCTGTGTGTTTTTTCTTTCTGTATTTATCAAACCCTTCAAAATTACCAGTATCACTGACTGCATTTTTGTCTGCCTGCAGACGCTTCATAACCTGATCAAAAATTTCTGCATCATAATAGTTGATCTGAAGCTGATCCGCCAGTTCAAATCCGATATCATTACCGCCACTTCCCTGTGTACGGCTGATACAGATGATCAGATGATCATTTTCGGAAATCTCATTCTGGCGTCTTGCGATCAGATTATTCAGACTGATACGTTCTTTATCTACAATATCTGTCTGTCCAAATGTATCCGGAAGACTTTCAATCTCTTTCAGAATACTGTCATACTCTATCATAAGACGTCTTCTCTCGCTCTTATCCCTGATGGTACGGGCCATGTTACTGATCAGCGCCAGTTCACTTCTGAGCAGATGTCCGTCCGGCTTGGTATACATCAGTGCTGCCAGATGACGGAGAGTTGTTTCTTTTTGTCCTGTAAATGTACGTCCCAGAGAGGAACCCACACATTTATAAACTTCTTCGTCCAGGTTATAAATGCGTATTGCAAGTTCTTTACATTTTTCCTGATTATCCTGCATAATGATCCTCCCTCTTTATAAAAAGAATACAAACATATCAATAACAAACACCGGAATCAGAAATGCCACAGACCAGAGCATATATCCGAAGAATGACGGCATCTTCACACCGTTCTCATCAGAGATTGCCTTTACCATAAAGTTCGGGGCATTTCCGATATAAGTGTTGGCACCCATGAATACCGCACCACAGGAAATGGCAGACAGAATCTTGGTAGGTACTGTTCCCAGTGTGGTTGTGATTCCATTTGTAAATGCCAGCGTTCCGGCTGTTGTAAGGAATACCAGATAAGTAGGTGTGTTATCCAGGAAACTGGAAAGTGCACCTGTTGCCCAGAACATCTCTGCCGGTTCAGTAACTCCCAGATTCGGTCCTACAGCTTTCAGAAGCATCAATGCAGGCTGCATGGTGATAAAAATACCGATGAATAAAACCGCAACCTCTTGGATCGCACCCCAGGTAAAATGGTTCCTGATACGGATCTGCTTATCTGTTGTCTTAAAGGAAAGAAAAGCAGCAAGCAGAATGATCACGATTTCGATCAGAGCCGGGAATGTCAGGGTTACTTCTCCAAAAAGATGAATGCCTCTTACATTGCCTGCGGCATCCTGAAATGCGGACATTCCCGGAAGTACACCGCTTAAGATTACCGCGCCAACGATCATCACAAGGAAGATGATATTGTGCAGTCCATCCAGACGAAACTGAGTACCCGGTTTACGGATATCCGGTTTACGGCCATTTGCAATATCTTTTCTGTAGGAACGTTTATCAATCTGATAAAATACAAACAGCAGAATGACCATATTAAAGATCAGTACAGGGAACAGATGCAGGCTCCAGAAGAAAGGAACGCCTCGCATAAATCCCATTAACAGCGGCGGATCTCCGATTGGTGTAAGACATCCACCCATATTGGAAACCATGAAGATAAAGAAGATCATAATATGTCCTTTTCTCTTTCTCCATGAATTCATTTTAATTACCGGACGTACCATCAGCATACTGGCACCGGTGGTACCGATACAGCTTGACAGAAGAGTTCCCAGTGCAAGCAGACCTACATTAACACGGGGGGAACCTGCGAAATCACCCTCCATGGTAATATTACCTGATACGCAGAACAGGCCGAATAACAGAATGATGAATGTAAGATAATCATTCACAATACAGTCCAGAACTGTCTCTGCAGTCTTTCCGGCTCCATAAACGAAAGCAAATGGAACCACCATCAGAATGATCCATAAGGCAACAACCAGTGGCTGATGAGACTCCCACCACTCCGCTTTCACCAGAGGCATCACTGCAATACATAACAAAAGCCCTGCAAAGGGAATGCAAAGCCATACAGGTACTGTAGATGGTGCTTTACTGCCTTCTGCCGCAAATACACTCAATGGACAAGCCAGAAGAACTGCAAAAAAAGCACCCAGTACGGTCACCAACTTTTTCAAAACTGCCACCTCCATATTGTATTTTCGTACAGCGCGATTATCATTCAGGAGATTTTTTTCATATACGTGTTTCTTCCTATTTAATATGCGCTTGTTTTTTACAGATGCAATTATATCATACAGCATACAAAAATCAATTGTGTGGATAGTGAATATTTATACTTTATTTCCTGTTTTTTTATACATTTTTTACATATTCCCTGATTATTTTCGTTTATATTTTAACGATTTAATCTTTATTACTGACATTTTTTTGTGCTGCCTTATCTATTTTTTAAAATTGTACTGATTTTGAAACACATGACTCAATAACTGCTCCGCAGTTTATCACTTTTGGGCAATTAAAGCAGGGATCTTTCTTATATGCAATACGAAAAATGCTCCCCAACAGCAATTCCCGCTGTCAGAGAGCATTTCGCATATTTCTTATATGAACTGATTGGTTGCTTCATCATACTCATAGTCGATGGAATGCATCTTCGCCACCAGTTCGTCTTTCTTCAGTCCTCTGCATGTACAGAGTGCTTCCAGGGAATCATAGTAATCCCTGAGCTGAGTATTTACATAACTCAGCAGAATCATTGGATCTTTGGGTATCATTTAGTTTCCGTCCTTTACCGTAACAATGAATTCCCCATTCTGAACATCCAGCACCAGAGTATCACCTGCATGAACATCTCCGGACAAAATCTTTCGTGCCGCAAGAGTCTCCACATATTTCTGCAGATAACGTTTCAGCGGACGTGCACCATATACCGGGTCATAGCCATTCTCGATAACCTGATCCTTGGCTGCATCTGTCAGTTCCAGGGAAAGCTCCTGGTCTGCAAGACGTTTGTCAAGCTCGCCGACCATCAAGTCTACTATCTTACCAATATTGGATTTTGTCAAGGGCTTGAACATAATTATTTCATCCAGACGGTTCAGGAATTCCGGACGGAAGTGGCCTCTCAGGTCATCCATAACCTGACTCTGAGCCTCAGGTTTGATCTCACCATTCTCATCAATACCATCCAGCAGATACGGAGAACCGATGTTGGAAGTCATGATAAGAATTGTATTCTTAAAGTCAACTGTACGTCCCTGAGAATCTGTGATACGGCCATCATCCAGTACCTGCAGCAGTACGTTAAACACATCCGGATGTGCCTTCTCAATCTCATCGAAAAGTACAACACTGTATGGTTTACGGCGGACTGCCTCAGTAAGCTGGCCGCCCTCCTCATATCCTACATATCCCGGAGGCGCTCCGATCAGTCTGGATACAGAATACTTCTCCATGTATTCACTCATATCAATTCTGACCATATTCTGTTCATCATCAAACAGATTCTCTGCCAGAGTTTTGGCAAGCTCTGTCTTACCTACACCTGTAGGACCAAGGAACAGGAAGGAACCGATAGGTTTGGTCGGATCCTTGATGCCGGCTTTGGAACGAAGGATTGCATCTGTAACCCTCTTCACACCTTCATCCTGACCTACAACTCTCTTGTGAAGCTGATCTTCCAGAGTGAGGAGTTTGGCTCTCTCGCCTTCTGTCAATCTTGTTACAGGAATACCGGTCCATCTGGAAATAATCCTTGCGATCTCATCATCAGTGACTGCCTCATGAACCAGACTTCTGTCACTTTCTTTGACACTCTTTTCTTCGATTTCCAGCTGCTGCTGTAATTTCGGAAGTTCGCCGTACTGTAACTGTGCAGCCTTCTCCAGATCATAATTCTGTTTTGCTTTCTGGATCTGCTTATTCACATCCTCGATCTGCTCACGAAGCTTCTGTAATTTCTCTACAGAATGCTTCTCATTATCCCACTGTGCTTTCTGTGTATTAAAGGTATCACGAAGCTCTGCCAGCTCCTTCTGAAGTGTTTCCAGACGTTCCTTACTCAGGTTATCTGTCTCTTTCTTCAGTGCAGATTCCTCAATCTCCAGCTGCATGATCTTACGGCGCTGTTCATCCAGCTCTGAAGGCATAGAATCCAGCTCTGTCTTAATCAGGGCACAGGCCTCATCCACCAGGTCAATGGCCTTATCAGGAAGAAAACGGTCTGTGATATATCTATGTGAAAGTGTAGCTGCTGCAACCAGTGCACTGTCTGTGATCTTAACACCATGGAAGACCTCATATCTCTCCTTCAGGCCACGAAGGATGGAAATAGTATCCTCCACTGTAGGTTCATCTACCATAACAGGCTGGAAACGACGTTCCAGAGCGGCATCTTTCTCAATATACTGACGATACTCATCCAGAGTTGTGGCACCGATACAGTGAAGCTCACCTCTGGCAAGCATAGGTTTCAGCATATTGCTGGCATCCATAGCTCCGTCTGTCTTACCTGCACCAACAATCAGATGTAACTCATCAATGAAAAGAATAATGTTTCCTTCACTCTTCTTTACTTCTTCAAGGACTGCTTTCAGACGTTCCTCAAACTCACCTCTGTATTTGGCACCTGCTACCAGAGCACCCATGTCCAGGGCAAAAATCTTCTTATCCTTCAGACCTTCCGGCACATCCTCTGCCACGATTCGCTGTGCAAGACCCTCGATTGCTGCTGTTTTACCTACACCAGGCTCACCGATAAGCACAGGATTGTTCTTGGTCTTACGTGAAAGGATTCTGATGATATTACGGATTTCTTCATCACGTCCGATCACAGGATCCAGCTTCTGGTTACGTGCCTTTTCGACTAAATCCTCGCCATATTTATTCAAAGTATCATAAGTAGCTTCCGGATTGTCACTGACTACACGCTGATTGCCTCGTACTGTAGAAAGTGCCTGCAGGAAACGCTCCTTAGTAATGCCAAATTCCTGAAACAGTTTCTTCATGCTTGGACTTGGATATCTTAATAAAGCAAGGAAGAGATGCTCTACAGAGACATATTCATCTCCCATTGCCTTGGCTTCATCCTCTGCACTGACCAGAGCCTTGTTCAGGTACTGTCCGAAACGGAGTTCACCGCCGGATACCTTAACCTTAGCATCCAGTGCCTGATTCAGAGAATTTCTGAAATAATCCTTATCTATCTCCATCTTCTCGATCAGTTTAAGGATCAGGCTATCTTCCTGTTCCAGCAGAGCATATAAAAGATGCTCCTCTTCAATCTCCTGGTTGCCAAACTGATAAGCAACCTTCTCCAGATCCTGGACAGCCTGTACGGATTTCTGTGTAAATTTACTGATATTCATAGGCTAACCCTCCTCTTGTATGAGAAATATCTCTCCCGAAGGAGAAATATGTTGTTTTCTTTGTTCTGCATGTAATATAACACACGTTGTTAGCACTGTCAAGAGGTGAGTGCTAATTATTTTGTGAAGATTTTGTGAAGCCTTGATTTTACGGGCTTCACAGGGATTTTTCACTTACTTTCGCACTCGATTTTCTTGATTTGACCACATTTTTACCACAAATTCTTGGAAAAATATATTCGTCTGATTTTCTTACCACATTTTACGACAACGACTTCTGGTTTATACCACAGCAGGTACGGTTTCTGGCAGATTCATTTTAGACATCT
>OMBT01000503.1_pt1 | contig 12024 bp, 8 predicted proteins | sample 1644941 | NCBI WGS metagenome assembly OMBT01 (sample SAMEA103958156, study PRJEB25191) | human gut metagenome
ATGAAGCGGCTATAATAGCTATAAATATTTAGTTAAATGTCAACAATACAGTACAATAGGGAATCCCCGTAACTGCCGACAAAAATGCCTGTCGGATTTGTGCATCTGCCATCAACTGTTTGAAACAAAAGTCATTTTTCGGTCTCATCAGAAACTGCGTTGTCTTCTCTTTTTCCATTCACATTCCTCCTGTTTTCCGAATGAATTTACCGGGAAACAGGACTTTTCATAACTAATTCTTTCGATTAATTTTTCGATGATAGACCTCGTTCCGGTTTTCCATTCGCTTTTTCTTGCTTCTTTACTGGGAAAATCCGAAATGCCAGCTGTTGCCGGTTCAGATATAACTGAAAGGGATTCCTTTCAGAGATGTTTCCAGTATACAAGTTTCTTTCAGCAAAAGCAATGAACGAAATCTAAAAACTTGTCACAGTCACTTCATTTTCTCTTTATAAACATAATCTGTTTTTTATCTATGGAAAACATTTTATCACATTCCACTGCAGCTTTTTCCAGGCGTTTAATCCTTGTTTTACTTTTTTTCTGCATTGTCCATACAAACGATACATCTGTTCTCCATCGCGGATATCACAGCCTTTATAGAACATAGTGCGCATCATCGTATCATACATCCAGTTTAGATCGGCCTCTTCCAGTTCCGGAAGAGATTTTTTCACCGCTTCTTTTCCTTGCATTGAAAATGGATCTTCCCCGGATGGATGCAGAAACTCTGCAACCTCGTACAGGCTCTGATAAACAAACCGAATCCTTGCATCGATTGATCCCGTTCGGCACCGTTTTCGTTTCCGCACAGTCCGTATCCACGCCTGCAATATTATCAGCGCGAACATCAGAAGTATAACGCCGATCACCTTCAAACACTGGAAGAGCGCCTTTCGGATCTGCTGCCACGTATCCGATGATGCTCTTGCCCTCTCCACATTTTCCAACGCAGAAGCTGCACCTGTATGATCCTCGACCTTCCAGCCGGTATCCTCCTGCCAGACTTCACACCAGGCATGCCCCATGCTGCCCTCAACTTCTGCCACATATTGCCCATTTTCCTGCTGTGAAAATGCAGATGCCGGAATGGCATAACCTTCTGCAAATCTGGCCGGAATCCCCAGCATTCGATACATCAAGGTTGCAGCCGTTGCAAAATGCACACAAAATCCTTTGTGGTTTTCAAACAAAAAATACTCCGCAAAATCCTCGCCGGACGGTGTCGATCCCGGATTTACATCATACACAGCCTGACGTTTTAATGTTTCTTCCACGAACCGCTCTGCTTCTTCAAAAGAATCTGCTTCCTGCAGTTCGTTGCACAATTTGCGAAGTTGCTTCAAAGAGGATGGATACTGCAAATATACACTTGCCGGATCCGTCGCACTTCCTTCTCTACAGGATCCCCCGTCATATTCTTTTCCATATTTCTCCGAAACATAAATCGTATCTGTCGGCATTTCCTCCTGCGTCACAGTGAACAACACACCCTTCCTGGGGACAAAGCTGCCCAGCTCCCGCAAATCTTCCATACCGCCGGAAGAATCCATGCCTGTCTCTTCCGGAATCATATTCTGCTCTGTCTGCGGGATTTTTGCCTGTGTTTTTTGTTCCTCTTTTTCTGACTCTTCCTTTTGCTCTTCCTTTTTCGTCTGTGCTTCTTTTCTTGTCTGCCTGTCTGCACTCCATGCATTCCACGTCTCTTCTGCTTTCTGGATTACATGCTCTTTCACATATCGTCTGGTCGTCCGATATACCCCATCTTCTTTTTCTTTCATCGGCTCCATCTGCTCTCCCAGCTGGACCGAACAAAATGCCAGAAATACGAAGCTTATTCCCACAATGCAGACATTCTGCAGAACATTACAAGACATCGATGTAAGCACTGTCACATACAATCCGGCTGCAATCATCTGAAGCCAGCATTCTCTCGGATCCGGGAAATACGTCAAAACCGCCGCATATATCACTGGTACAAGATAGAAAACCGCAGAAATACAAAGCAGGAGCTTCTTTCTTTTTACCAGCATTGTCCCAAGCCAGACACTCCCTAAAAAACCGGTGATCAAAAGTACTGCCATCCACCTCTCTGTCTGATCCTGAGGTAATTTCTGCGTCAATTTCACTCCGGCGGCAGTCTCCCACCAGGACCACAGTGCAAAACCAACGGTAAGAAACTGTAAGATATGAACTTTCCAGCTATGTTGATTCAAATCCTTCTTTTTTCTTTTCATACCCCTTCTCCCCATATCACACCTGGATAATCCCGGTATCATTCCATCCCTGAATCCCCTGGCCATCCAGTACAAGAACACTGGAAAATTTCTGTGTTCGAAACACTTCTTCAAACCCGCTTTGCTCTTCCTCTCGTTTCGCTACAGGGACTGCTTCCATCAGCTCCCAGAGCATTTCATAAAACGTCTCCTCATCCTTCACGCGCCATCGCACAACACGGACGTTTTTCTGATCAAACCATGCCACAACGTGCATACAGTGTTCTTCTACCAGTGTCCTGGAAAGTGAAGCGCAGATCTCGATCATACGCTCCAGCTTTTTGAAATCTTTCGCAGCATCCGAAAGCCAGAGTCTGATACATACCGCACATCCAAGAGGATGACTGGATTCTTTGACCATCATTTTTCCCGCCTTGGCACTGATCTTCCAGTGGATCATCTGCACCGGATCCGGAATGTGATACTCCCGGATCTGATAGATTTCCGTAGCATCCTGCCCACCCCTTTCATTGGAATAGGTTTCCGGCTCAACCGGAAATTCCCGCGTCCTTCTCCCAATCTCTACCGGCATTGCACAGATCTTCGGCAGGACTGTGAATCGCTCCTTTTCCTGCTGCTTTTTACCCACAGATAAAATTCCGATAAAATCATAGATTCTCACTTCTGTAATCGTCAGCTTCCACTCTCCGCACCTGTCTGGTTCAAATGTATAGTCTGCCTGCTTTTCAGAAAGCCATAAACTGTCTTTTTGTCTGATGCCGGATACTGCATGTTCCATTTCCAGCAGAACCCTGCACTTTCCGATCCAAAGAGAGCTTTCCCTGCAAACCTGTATACTGACTTTCATTTGCTGTTCTTTTTCTCCGTAATCCGAGAGCCGCTTTACTCTGGCAGAAAGTCCTCTCCCCGCAAAAATAAGATAAACGATTCCTGCCGCCGGATACAGAAGCACAAAAATCAACAGCCCGCTCAGTGCCGGATAAATATACATCAAAAACAGATATCCCACTGCGCCAAGCACCAGAAGATATGTTATCATCCGTTTTCCCATATACGCTCCTTTTTATCGCTTTTTCAATGATGGTGATTCTACTGCGGACAAAATTTCCTGCAGTACTTCCTTCTGTTTTACTTTGCTGATCCTTGCCCTCGTATTTAACAGGATCCGATGCTGCGCAGTCTCCCGAAACACTCCTCTGACATCTGCCGGAACCACATATTCTCTTCCTGCCAGATACGCACCCGCTTTCGCCATCTTTGCAAGTGCCACTGTTCCTCTTGGACTCATCCCCAGCTCCAGCATCTCATGTTCCCTGGTAGCCTGTGCCAGCTGCACCAGATATTCCAGAATCCGCTCATGCATAAAAATCTGTGCAGTCTCCCGCTGTGCTTCCTCAAGTTCTTCCTTTGTCATCACCTGTTGAACGGCATCTGACGTACGGCCATTCTCATTTTTTCGCAGAATCTCCATCTCTTCGCGAATTGTCGGATATCCCATCTTTACACAGACCATAAAACGATCCAACTGAGATTCCGGCAGCAGCTGCGTCCCTGCGGAGCCGGACGGATTTTCCGTAGCGATCACCAGAAACGGCGGAGCAATCTTCCTGGTTTTTCCATCCACGGTCACCTGCCCCTCTTCCATCACTTCCAAAAGGGCTGACTGCGTCTTCGGAGACGCCCGGTTGATCTCATCTGCCAGAAGCAGGTTGCAGACCACGGCTCCCGGATGATATACAAACACATTTCTCTCTTTCTGGTAGATGGTAAATCCAGTCAGATCTGACGGAAGTACATCCGGTGTAAACTGCACTCTGCGCTTCTGCAGTCCGATCGCTCTGGAAAAAGCAATCGCCATGGTCGTCTTGCCAAGTCCCGGAATATCCTCCACCAGCACATGCCCACCCGCCAAAAATGCTTTCATCACCGTCTCTGTCACTTCCTGCTTTCCAATCACTGCCCTCTGTACTTCCTGCAGTGCAAAAAGTACCTTCTCTCTCACTTTTTCCACACCTGTTTCCTCCCCTGTCTGATATAGAAAATTATACCATATTTTGCTTTTTCCCTCTTACTTTTTTTCATATTTTTAACAAAAAAGTAAGAAACATTCCTCCTGATACGTGCTATAATAAAGAAAACAACAAATGACAATCATGTACTTCAAGAAAGGATGGTCTTTATGGAATTCACAGAAGGATTAAGAAAAGTATTTTTAGCAGGTGTAGGTGCTGTCGCCTCTACTGCAGAAAACGCAAAAGAACTGATCGATGATCTGGTAGAAAAAGGCGAACTGACCGTTGCACAGGGCAGAATGCTCAATGAAGAACTGAAACATACAGCAAAAGAAAAAGTCAAAGAACATATTTCTGTCACCGTTACCAGGAATTATACAGATGCCATGAATTCTGTCGATCAGATGACCGAAGAGGAATTAAACGCTCTGAAAGAAAAGATTGCCCAGACAGAAGAAGCAAGAAAAGAACAGCCTGAAGATCCAGATATTACCTCCGATGAAAGGACACCCGAAGAATCAGAATGAATAAAGAACAAAAAACAATGGATCCTTCCCGGTATCCATCATACACGGAAGAAGATTCAGCCGCCTCCGGCAGGCGGCTGAACGAGATTTTAAAAGTTTTAAAAAAACACCATCTGACCTCGGGTCTGACACCGGTCAAGCTCCGCGAGATTCTGGAAGATCTGGGCCCTACTTATGTCAAGCTGGGGCAGATCATGTCCATGCGTTCCGATATGCTCCCGGAAGTATACTGTCAGGAGCTGACAAGGCTTCGTACCGATGTGATCCCCATGCCATATGAGACTGCAGTCTCAATCATTGAATCCGAATTACAGCGACCTGTCTCTGACATTTTTTCTTCCATCGAACAGACTCCGCTTGGCTCTGCTTCCATTGCACAGGTACATCCCGCACAGCTAAAAGACGGAACAAAGGTTGTTTTAAAGGTACAGCGACCGGCCATCCAAAAGACGATGGAAAATGATATCCGGCTTTTAAAAAAAGCTTCCGGTATTTTAAAACTGACACTGGGAACTAAAAATCTGATCGACTTTCATACGATTTTAGATGAACTCTGGGAGACTACCAGAGAAGAGATTGACTTTGAAAAAGAGGCCGCCAATCTAGATCTGTTTTACGCCAACCAAAAAGAAATCGCCTATACGACCTGCCCCGTGGTGTATCACGAACTGACGACTCCAAGACTTCTTGTCATGGACTATATCGACGGAATCCAGATCGATCATATAGAGGAACTAAAAAGTCTTGGCTACGACATGACTGAAATTGGCGAAAAGACAGCGGAAAACTACTGCAAACAGATTTTGGAGGATGGATTTTTCCATGCGGATCCGCATCCTGGAAATCTCTGGATCAGCAAAGGGCAGATTGCATGGCTGGATCTCGGAATGGCAGGACATCTGTCTTCCAACACCAAGCTGCTGCTTCGCAAAGCGATCACGGCACTTCTTGAGAATGATATTTATTCTCTGAAAAACGTATTACTCGCGTTTGCCGAACCTCAGGAGCGTGTCAACCATGCCCGCCTGTACACGGATATTGATGATATTGTCAGCAAGTATGTTTCCATGGACTTCGGCACCATGCGGCTTGGCGATCTGATCGAACGGCTCCTGCAGCTGGTCAAGGATCACCGGCTTGCAATTACCCCGGATGTCACACTGCTTGCGCGAAGCATGATCACGATCGAAGGAACTTTAAGTGCATGTGCTCCGGATGTAAATCTGTTGCGGATTTTATCTGTACATATGTCCAATCTGCTGATCCATGAGCTGGATGCAAAGCACATTTTAAAACATAAGGGACGCCAGGTTTATACTTCACTGGACAAATCCCTCAACATCCCTGCCCAGCTTTCTGATCTTTTGAACATTACAAAAAACGGGCAGGCACAAGTCAACCTGCAGCTTTCTGATGGCGAGCATTTCCGCCGTGATGTTTATTCCATTACAAACCGGGTGCTTTTGACGATTCTTTCTGCTGCCCTGTTTATCGGATCAGGTCTTGCCTCGGACATTTACAGCATTCCAAAGTGGTTTGGACTCCCTTGGATCAGTTTCCTCGGATACAGTCTGTCCGCCCTTTTATTGCTGATTGTTCTTATACAGATTTTCCGACGGCGCAAATAAAAAGGAGAAGAAATCCCTCACTTTTTCAGGATTTCTTCTCCTTTTTCCTACATTCTATTTTTCTGAATCAGTCGTTGTCTGTTTTACATTCACACCCTGATCTTCAAAGTCTACTTTTTTCCATTCTTTTTTGTCTACCTTGATGTCAGTCTCTTTGCGCCATGTTTCCACCTGATCTTCATACTGTTTCTGCTTGCGCTCTTCTACGATTTCTTTTTTCTTCTGATCTGTTGCCTCACGATCCAGCTTGCTTGTCAGCTTCGCCACATAGATTCCATCGTCTGTCTCAATCAGGCTTGTCACGTCCCCTACATTTTCCAGCGCATCTGCCGCCTTTAAAAGATCTGCGTTCAGTGTGCTGGACTCAGAATCAAATGTCGCCGTCTGCACTTCTTTTTCTGCCGAAGCAGCTGCTGCATTCATGTCCTTGTCCGGATCTGCGCTGACTGTATCCAGAAAGGTCTGTGCCTTTTCTTTTTCTGCCTTCTTTTCATCGTCAGTCATCTGAACAGACTGTCCGGAATCATCCTTCTTCGTATAAGAGAACTGGACATACTCGATCTTCTTTTGTGCTGCATCCTCATCTGAAACATTTTCATCCACGCCCTCTTTCATTGGTGCATCCATCTTCTGCTGAATCGTAGCAAGTTCCAGATATTCTTTGACATATTTTTTATATCCGGACACAACTTCTTTGTCCTCCAATGTGTTATCTTCCACAAACTCTTCTGCTGCTTTGTCGATCTTCTTCTTTTCTTTGTCTGTCAACTCCACTTTATATTCAGAAGCATGCTGTTTTACAAGATACATATTTTCCAGAGACTCTAAAATACTGTCTTTCATATTCTCCTCATATGTCTTGCCTTCTTCCACTTCCTGGCTCCACATTGTGTCCGCACTCATCCCCATCAGGCCTGCATAAAACGACTCATACTGCGCCTGCTGCATACGCGCATAAAAATTAGCAACACCATACGAAACCTTCTCTGTTCCGACCGTTACTACTGTAGCATCATTATCAGGGGCAGCACTGCATCCTGTTATCGTAACCGCCGCTAAAATACCGGCAACTGCGGTGATCACACCTCTTTTTTTCAATCCAACCATAAATTCCTCCTCTAATTGTACCTAATTATTTCATTATAACGTCTTTTTTCTCCTCTAACAAGCTCTTTATATCATTTAAGAGCTTTTTCACAAGTTCCAGAACCGTTTCATCCTTTTCCTTTTTATTTCTACCCTTTTTATAATAGACAAAATACGGCACTGCCTCCGCCTTAAACACCAGATTTCCCCGGTAGCTCTGAATCAACGGAGGAATTTTCTGCGGATTGACCTTCGCTTTTTCATACATGGTAAACCGGAATTCTTCTCCTTTTTGTTCCACTGCCGTCACATAAGCTGAATGTGCAAGCGCTTTAAGACCTGCGATCTGAAGAAGCTGCTGTACCTTTCTTGGTACATCCCCGAACCGGTCGATAAGCTCCTCCAGCATATCATCCATCTCTTCCTCATCTTCAATTCCCGCGATCCGCTTGTAAATATCCAGCTTCTGATATTCGTTCGGAATATAGGAATTCGGGATATACGCATCCACATTCAGATCCATCACGGTCGTATAGATTTCCTCCTCGGTTCCGCCTTTTAACTGTTTTACCGCTTCATTGAGCATCTTGCAGTACAGATCATATCCGACAGCCTCCATATGCCCATGCTGTTCTGCACCCAGAAGATTTCCTGCCCCACGAATTTCCAGATCCCGCATCGCAATTTTAAATCCGGAACCAAGATCTGTAAACTCCCGGATTGCCGCCAGTCTTTTTTCCGCCACTTCCTTTAGCAGCTTGTCTCTTCGGTACAGGAGAAATGCATACGCCATCCGATTGGATCTTCCCACACGCCCCCGCAGCTGGTACATTTGAGAAAGTCCCAGACGATCTGCATCATGGATGATCATCGTATTGGCATTGGAAATATCCAGTCCGGTCTCAATAATCGTTGTTGACACCAGCACATCAATGTCTCCGTTGATGAAATCATACATGATATTTTCCAGCTCATGCTCCGCCATCTGCCCGTGAGCAAACGCCACTGTCGCGTCCGGAACAAGTTTCTGCACATGATCTGCAATTTCCGCAATATCACTTACCCGGTTATATACATAATACACCTGTCCGTCCCGATCCAGTTCTCTTTGAATAGCTTCACGGACCATCTCATCATTGTACTCCATCACATATGTCTGGATCGGCATCCGATCCATCGGCGCCTCTTCCAGCACACTCATATCGCGGATTCCGATCAGACTCATATGCAGTGTCCGCGGGATCGGCGTTGCAGTCAGCGTCAGTACATCCACATTTTCCCGCAGTTTTTTAATCTTCTCTTTGTGTGTCACGCCAAATCGCTGCTCTTCATCTATGATCAAAAGTCCCAGATCCTTAAATTCCACATCCTTTGACAAAACACGATGCGTCCCGATCAGAATATCCACCAGTCCTTTTTTCAGATCTTCTGTTGTCTTCTTCTGTTGGGCAGGCGTCCGAAACCGGCAGAGCAAATCCACACGCACCGGAAATTCTTTCATCCTCTGCACAAACGTGTTGTAATGCTGCTGTGCCAGAATCGTTGTCGGCACCAGATATACCACCTGTTTTCCGTCCTGGATCGCCTTAAATGCAGCCCGGATCGCAATTTCCGTCTTTCCGTATCCAACGTCTCCGCAGATCAGGCGGTCCATGATCTTTTTGCTCTCCATGTCCTGCTTGGTATCGGCGATCGCCTGCAGCTGGTCATCGGTCTCCTCAAACGGGAACATTTCTTCAAATTCCTTCTGCCAGACCGTATCCGGTTCATACTGATATCCATTCTCCTGCTGCCTTGCCGCATACAGCTCCACCAGATCCCTGGCAATCTGTCTGACTGCCCCGCGCACCTGATTCTTTGTTTTCGTCCACTGGTTACTTCCCAGCTTGTTCAGCTTTGGCTTTTTTGCATCTGCTCCTGCATACTTCTGGATCAGATCCAGCTGCGTTGCAAGAATATACAGGCTGCTTCCTCCCGCATAAGAAATTTTCATATAATCTTTGGTGATCTTATCTACTTCAATCTTTTCAATTCCCTGATAGATACCCAGACCATGATTTTCATGTACCACATAATCTCCAACCTTTAATTCGGAGAAACTTTGGATTTTCTGTCCTTCATATAGTTTTCTGCGCTTCTTTTTCTTCTGTCTGCCAAAAATATCTGTTTCAGAGATCACCATGAATTTCAGCATCGGATATTCATATCCCTGTGTCACATGCCCGTATGCCACCATAATTTCCCCCGGCTGCACTTCACGCTCCATATCTTCGCTGTAGAAACTGCTCAGATCATAATCCCTCAGATCTTCCGCCAGGCGCTTTGCTCTTGTCCTGGAACCGGACAGCAAGATCACCCGGTACTGATTTCTTTTCAGCCGCTTCAAATCCCTTGTGAGCATCTCAAAACTGTTGTTATACGGATTGACACCCTTCGTCTGAATATAATCTGTTTCCCGGATCTTTAACCCCCTGCATTTTCCTTCCAGCGCGGTAAATGCCACTCCGTAAAACTGATTGATCCGGTTTAAGATTTCCAGCACCGGATATACCGTAAGCTCCTGCGTTTCTTCCAGCCCGGCCTCTTCCCGCTTGCGGACGCTCTCCTGAAATTCCTCTTCAATCTCATTTGCTTTTTCAATCAGCCTCTGCGGCTCATCCAGAAACAGGATCGACTCTTCTGTCGGAAAATACTCCAGAAAAGACTGCTTCTTCTGACTCTGCAGTTCTGCTGCCGGATAAATCTCAATTTCCTGCAGGTTTTCAATCGAACGCTGACTTTCTACGTCAAATGTCCGGATCGAATCTACCTCATCGCCCCAGAGCTCCACACGCACCGGAACCTCTTCTGTAAGCGGAAAAATATCCAGGATCCCGCCGCGCACTGCAAACTGTCCCGGTCCTTCAATCTGTACTTCCCGCGCATACCCAAGGCAGGAAAGTCTCTCCTGAAGCTTAGTAAAATCAACAGTATCTCCGGATGAGATCTGAATCCGCTTCGAAACGATCTCCTCTGCCGGAGAAAGCCCGTCCAGAAAAGCATCCATAGTCGTGATCACTGTAATCTCCTGATTCTTTTGTCTTGTCACCATACTGCGGATCACTTCCATCCGCTGCTTCATCAGATAATTTCCTTTGATATCCGCATGGTAAAACAACAAATCTCTTGCCGGATAATACAATACCCCGGAATCTAAAAAGCGATATTCTTCATATGCCTTCTGCGCTTTTTCTTCACTGGAAAAAACGATGATCTTGTAAGAAAAACCATCGCCAAGCGCATACATCAAATGTGTTTTTTGTGAATTGACACAGCCTGCGATCTGCAGAATCCCCTTTTCTTTCCTTCGCTTCTGTAAAATCTCCTGATATTCTGCAAGTCCCGCAAGCGGTGCGATAAAAGCCTGCATCATTTTATTTTTCCTTCTTTTTCCGATTATACTCGTTCATTGCAGCCTCGATATTGCCTGTCACAATCTCCTTCACTGCACAAACTGCATGTTCATATCCCTCTTCCATCTGTTCCTGTTCTTCTTTTGAAAAATGTCCCAGCACATAATCAGCCAGATCCCATTTCGGCGGTTTTTCTCCCACACCTACTTTAATACGGGGAAATACCTGTCCACCCAAATGGGCAATGATATTTTTGATCCCGTTATGCCCTCCGGCACTTCCTTTCGCCCGAATCCTTATCTGCCCCACTCCCAGGCTGATATCGTCATAAATGACAAGAAGCTCCTGCTCTTCGTCCACTTTATAATAGTCCAGAAGACTTCTGACGCTTTCCCCGCTCAAATTCATATAAGTCTGAGGTTTTGCCAGGATTACCTTCTGCCCCTCAATCATTCCTTTTCCGATATAAGCTCTGTGTTTTTTCGTATCTACATCAATATTATATTTTCGTGCCAGTGCATCTATTACTTCAAATCCGACATTGTGTCTCGTTCCCTCATATTCTGGTGTCGGATTTCCAAGTCCTACAATGATAAACATAGTTGTCCACCTCTTCTTTTTCCAATCTGTCCTTTTAAACTGCGTTACCTATTTTACAGGATTCCCCGGCTTTTGTCACGCAAAAGACGGGAATATTTTCCGGATATGCCTCATAAAATGATAAAAAACAAGGGGGATTATTCTTATGGATTCCAAAACAAAAATCGTTGTCCTTCACACAAAGGAGCTCATCTATACTGCTGTGTTCGCGCTCCTTTGTATTCTTCTGATCGTGCTGCTTTTCGTCATGTTTGGTCCCGGACATACAGACAAAAAGCAAACATCTCACAAACAGTATACACCTGGTACTTACACATCCACCCTCACACTGAACAACACAAATCTGGAAGTGGAAGTATCTGTGGACAGCTCCAGGATCAATTCCATCCGGTTTGCCAACCTGGATGAAACCGTGACTACAATGTTTCCTCTGATCCAGCCTGCGATCGAAGAAATTGCCGACCAGATTTATGACACTCAGTCACTGGACGCCGTGGAATTGTCCGATGACGCGCCTTATACTTCTCAGATCATTCTAAATG
>OMBT01000505.1_pt1 | contig 11971 bp, 10 predicted proteins | sample 1644941 | NCBI WGS metagenome assembly OMBT01 (sample SAMEA103958156, study PRJEB25191) | human gut metagenome
TTGTCTGGAACAAGGACAATGAGGTGTTCGCCTACTATGAGCTGATACCGTACAACTATTCTTTCTTATCCGCAGAGCAGAAATTTATCGTGCATGACAGCTTTCGACAGCTTATCGCACAGTCCCGTGAGGGTAAAATTCATGCCTTGCAGATTGCCACAGAAAGCTCAATCCGCAGTATGCAGGAACAGTCAAAGAAGCTGGTAACTGGAAAATTAAAGGAAGTTGCCTATCAGAAGATAGACGAACAGACCGAAGCGTTAGTATCTATGATTGGGGACAATCAAGTGGACTACCGCTTTTTTCTTGGCTTTAAGCTCATGGTTACGGAAGAACAGCTTAATCTGAAGAACATCAAAAAATCGGCGTGGCTGACGTTCACGGAATTTCTCCATGAAGTGAACCACACGCTGATGAATGACTTTGTTTCCATGCCAAATGATGAAATCAACCGTTACATGAAAATGGAAAAGTTACTGGAAAATAAAATCTCCCGTCGCTTTAAGGTGCGTCGCTTGGAAATCAATGATTTTGGGTATCTCATGGAACATCTTTACGGCAGGGACGGTATCGCCTATGAAGATTATGAGTACCAGCTACCAAAGAAAAAATTGAACAAAGAAACGCTGATAAAATACTACGACCTTATCCGTCCGACAAGGTGTGTGATTGAAGAAAGCCAGCGGTATTTACGCTTGGAACATGAGGACAAGGAAAGTTATGTGTCCTATTTTACCGTCAATGCGATTGTCGGCGAGCTTGATTTTCCGTCAAGTGAAATCTTCTATTTCCAGCAACAGCAATTCACATTCCCCGTTGATACTTCTATGAATGTAGAAATCGTGGAAAATCGGAAAGCATTAACGACAGTCCGTAACAAGAAAAAGGAATTGAAAGATTTGGATAATCACGCCTATCAAGCTGGAAGTGAAACCAGCTCAAATGTGGTGGACGCTTTAGACAGCGTGGACGAGCTGGAAACGGACTTAGACCAGAGCAAAGAAAGTATGTATAAGTTAAGCTACGTCATACGGGTGTCTGCACCCGATCTTGACGAGCTGAAACGCCGTTGTGATGAAGTCAAGGACTTTTACGACGACCTCAATGTAAAGCTGGTGCGTCCTGCTGGGGATATGCTGGGGCTTCATTCTGAATTTTTACCTGCCAGCAAGCGATATATCAATGATTATGTGCAGTATGTAAAATCAGATTTTTTAGCTGGGCTGGGCTTTGGAGCAACACAGCAGTTAGGGGAAACTACGGGTATCTATATGGGCTATTCCGTTGATACGGGAAGAAATGTGTACCTGCAACCGTCCCTTGCCAGTCAAGGTGTAAAAGGTACAGTTACAAATGCCCTTGCTTCTGCTTTTGTCAGTTCGCTTGGCGGTGGAAAGTCATTCTGCAACAATCTTCTTGTATATTATGCGGTGCTGTTTGGCGGTCAAGCACTTCTGTTAGACCCTAAAAGTGAGCGTGGCAACTGGAAAGAAACGCTCCCAGAAATCGCCCATGAAATCAATATCGTAAACCTAACCAGCGATAAGGACAATGCAGGACTTCTTGACCCGTTTGTGATTATGAAGAATGTAAAAGACGCTGAAAGTCTGGCAATCGACATCTTAACATTTCTTACGGGTATTTCCTCTAGGGACGGCGAAAAATTTCCTGTGTTACGTAAGGCGGTTCGTTCCGTTACCCAGAGCGACAGTCGGGGCTTGCTCCATGTGATAGACGAGCTACGCCGTGAAGATACACCCATATCAAGAAATATCGCAGACCATATCGACAGCTTCACAGACTACGACTTTGCACACCTGCTGTTTTCAGACGGTACGGTGGAAAATGCAATCAGCCTTGATAACCAGCTCAATATCATTCAAGTAGCCGACCTTGTACTGCCAGATAAAGATACCACTTTTGAGGAATACACGACCATTGAATTATTGTCGGTGTCTATGCTGATTGTGATTAGTACCTTTGCCCTTGATTTTATCCATTCGGACAGAAGCATTTTTAAGATTGTCGATTTGGACGAAGCGTGGGCGTTCTTAAATGTGGCACAAGGCGAAACCTTATCAAATAAGCTGGTGCGTGCTGGACGAGCTATGCAGGCAGGCGTTTATTTCGTTACCCAGTCTGCCTATGACGTGTCAAAGGAAAGTCTGAAAAACAATATCGGCTTAAAGTTTGCATTTAGAAGCACGGATATAAACGAGATAAAGCAGACCTTAGAGTTTTTCGGTATCGACAAGGACGACGAAAATAACCAGAAACGCTTGCGTGATTTAGAGAACGGACAATGCTTATTGCAGGACTTATACGGGCGTGTCGGTGTGGTGCAGATACACCCAGTCTTTGAAGAACTGCTACACGCCTTTGATACCAGACCGCCCGTACAGAGAAATGAGGTGGAGTGATGAAAGAAAGGATAAAAGGTGCGTTCACAAAAAAGAAGATTTTCCAATTTCTCAAAATGGCTCTGTTTGTCGTGGCACTCTCCCTTATCCTGCTTTCGCTTCTGGGAACGGTGGCTCATGCGACGGGGCTTGTGGACGATACCATAAACGCAGAAAATCTATACTCAAGATATCCCCTTTCCAACTACCAGCTTGATTTTTATGTGGATAATAGCTGGTCGTGGCTACCGTGGAACTGGCTGGACGGTATTGGAAAATCGGTGCAGTACGGGCTTTACTGTATTACCAACTTTGTCTGGACGATAAGCCTTTATTTAAGCAATGCCACGGGCTATGTGGTGCAGGAAGCCTATAAACTGGACTTCATTAACGATATGGCAGACAGTATCGGAAAAAGCATACAGACCATTGCAGGCGTAACACAGAACGGTTTTTCTTCTACGGGCTTCTATGTTGGTTTCCTGCTTCTCATTATCTTAGTGGTGGGACTTTATGTTGCCTATACGGGACTGATAAAATGGGAAACCAGCAAGGCACTTCATGCCGTTATTAACTTTGTGGTGGTGTTCGTGCTGTCCGCTTCGTTTATTGCCTACGCTCCCGACTACATCAAAAAGATAAATGAATTTTCAAGTGATATTAGTACCGCTTCGTTGGACTTGGGAACAAAAATCATGCTCCCAAACTCTGACAGCAAGGGCAAGGACAGCGTGGACTTGATAAGGGACAGCCTATTTTCTATTCAAGTGGAACAGCCGTGGTTACTCTTACAATTCGGGAACAGCAACGCAGAAGAAATCGGGGCAGACCGTGTAGAAGCTCTGGTATCGGCAAGCCCAGAGGACGAGGACGGAAAGACCAGAGAGGAAGTCGTGAAAACAGAAATCGAGGACAACGACAACAACAATCTGACGATACCGCAGGTCGTGAACCGTTTAGGTATGGTGTTCTTCCTACTGTTCTTCAACTTAGGGATAACGATATTTGTATTCTTGCTTACGGGCATGATGTTGTTTAGCCAGATACTTTTTATTATCTTTGCAATGTTTTTACCTATCAGCTTTTTACTATCCATGATACCGAGCTATGAAAGCATGGCAAAGCAAGCAATCGTAAGGGTGTTTAATACCATAATGACACGGGCAGGAATAACGCTCATTGTAACGGTGGCGTTCAGCATTTCCAGTATGTTTTATAACATTTCCACAGATTATCCGTTTTTCATGGTGGCGTTCTTGCAGATAGTATGTTTCGCTGGTATCTACATGAAGCTGGGCGATTTAATGAGTATGTTCTCTTTGAACGCTAACGACAGTCAAAGCATGGGACGAAGAATTTTCCGCAGACCATATCTATACTTGGCACATAGGACTAGGCGTATGGAAAGACGGCTTGCTGGTGCGGTTACGGCTGGCGGTGTTGCTGGTGCGGTGGCAGGTAGCACGATTTCAAACAGAAAACCGACAAGGAACACAGCTACAAAAGACAGTCGGGGCAATACCACTTCCAGCATGGGACAGCGTGCAGGCTCAAAGGTGGGTGCTGTCTTAGATACGAAAAATAAAGTAAAAGACAAGGCAAACGCTGTCAAAGAAAACATCAAGGATATGCCGACACAGACCGCTTATGCGGTGTATTCCGCAAAGGAAAAGGCAAAGTCCAGCGTGTCCGACTTCAAGCGTGGCATGGTGCAGGAACAGCAGTCCAGACAGACGGGACGCTTGGAAAAGCAGGAACAGCATAGACAAAATATCGCTGACAAGCGTATGGAGCTTCAAAAGGCACAAGAAGCAAGGCAGGCACAGCGAAAGGCTGACGGATCAGCGACAACGGGAGCTACCCGTCCCCATGAGCGACCAGCCACAGCTTCAATCATTCCAAAGCCGAGTGCTGAAAAAATGCAGGAAGTGAAACGCCCTGCCACAGCGACCACTTCAAAAGCAAGTGAGCCAGTCAAGACAAATGTTATCAAAGAGCGTCCGTTATCTTCTGGTGCTTCTGATAGGAAAGCGACCCAGTCTGCACAGCCAGTACATAGGCAGAATGTAGAAAAAGTGGTATCGCAGGAAACACGCCAGAATTACACAAAAGACCGTAGAACAAAGGTTCAGCAGACGCAAACCGTCCAAAAGAACCAGCAGACAACAGAGAAAACTCCTAACCTTGTGATGAAGAAAGGACAGAAGAAAAAATGAAACTGAAACATATCGCTCTCATTGGCAGTCTGTTTCCTATCCTCTTTTCTCTAGTGCTTTTCTTTGGGGTGTTGATTAGTGCGGACAGCGACGACGAGAACAGCAATTTTTCTTCTGGCATTACGGGTATGAATTTATCCGCAGAAGTCTTGAAACATCAGCCTATGGTAGAAAAATACGCCAGAGAAAACGGTATCTCCGAGTATGTCAATGTGCTATTGGCTATCATTCAAGTAGAAAGTGGCGGTACGGCAGAAGATGTTATGCAGAGTTCGGAAAGTCTTGGTTTACCGCCTAACTCTTTAGATACGGAAAGCTCAATCAAGCAGGGGTGTAAATATTTTGCGTCCCTGCTTTCTTCCTGCAAAAATCAAGGTATCGACGATTTGAATGTAGCAATACAGTCCTATAACTATGGCGGTGGTTATGTGGGTTATGTGGCAGGAAAAGGAAAGAAACACACTTTTAATCTTGCGGAAAATTTTGCCCGTGAGAAATCGGGTGGAAAGAAAGTAACCTATACCAACCCGATAGCTGTTGCGAAGAACGGGGGCTGGCGGTATGGCTATGGAAATATGTTCTATGTTGAATTAGTCAATCAGTATTTAACTGTTTCGCAGGTATCGGGAGAGCTGGCACAAAAGGTAATGAATGAAGCGTTGAAATATCAAGGCTGGAAATATGTGTATGGCGGTAGCAATCCAAACACTTCTTTTGACTGTTCGGGACTGACGCAATGGTGTTATGGAAAAGCTGGTATCTCCTTACCGAGAACGGCACAAGCACAGTATGACGCTACCCAACATCTTCCACTTTCGCAGGCAAAGGCTGGGGACTTGGTGTTTTTTCATTCTACCTATAATGCTGGAAGTTATGTAACACACGTTGGTATTCTCGTTTCGCCGACACAGATGTACCATGCAGGCAACCCGATAGGATATGCAGACCTAAGTAGTAGTTACTGGCAACAGCACTTAATCGGTGCAGGACGAGTAAAACAATAGAAAGGACTTGAAAAATATGTTTAAGAAGAATAAGAAACAGACAGAAACTATCAAAGAACCAAAAGAAAAAAAGGTGCGTACTGTCAAGGTAGGCACACATAAGAAAACCGTGATTGCGTTGTGGGTGGTGCTTATCGCAAGCGTGAGCTTTGGGGTGTATAAGAATTTTACGGCTATCGACCAGCACACGACCCACGAAAAAGAAATCATTGAACTTCGCTTGCAGGACACCAACGGGATAGAAAATTTCGTGAAGAACTTTGCAAAGTCCTATTACACATGGAATAACAGCAAAGAAGCGATTGAAGTAAGGACGCAGGCAATCAGCGGTTATCTGACAAAGGAATTGCAGGACTTAAATGTAGATACCATTAGAACGGATATACCGACCAGTTCTACGGTAACAGATGTGATTGTGTGGCATATCGAGCAGTCGGGAACAGACACTTTTTCTGCTACCTATGAAGTAGATCAGCAGATAAAAGAGGGAGAACAGATAAGCAATGTCAAGGCAACCTATACGGTAAAAGTCCATGTAGACGCTGACGGGGATATGGTAATCGTTCAGAACCCTACCCTTGCACCAGCAATCGAAAAATCAGACTATGAGCCTAAGACACCAGAAGCAGATGCAAGTGTAGACGCTGATACTGTAAACGACGCTACCGCATTTCTGGAAACATTCTTTAAGCTGTACCCAACAGCCACAGAAAAAGAGCTTGCCTACTATGTATCTGATAATGTACTTGAACCTATCGGCAGGGACTACCTTTATTCTGAATTGGTAAACCCTATCTTTACAAAGGACGGGGACAATGTGAAAGTCAAGGTAGCGGTAAAATTTCTTGATAATCAGACAAAGGCGACGCAGGTATCACAGTATGAGCTTGTACTACATAAGGATAGTAACTGGAAGATTGTAGGATAAATGATATAAAAAGACCGTAGCCTGTAATACACATTTATGTGCTTTACAGCTACGGTTATTTTTGAAATTGATTGCGTATATTCTTGTCTTTACGAAACGCTATTTTAGCAGACTTCATTAAATCTACTAAGAAACGTACTTCGTATTCATCACAGTCTGAAAAAATATCGTTTGCTTCTTTTTCAAAAACGATTTTAGAAGCAATCACATTATCGCATAAAAGAGTATCGACTGATACAGAAAGTGCATTGGCAATCGCAATCAAGGTTGGCAAACTGACTTTTGTTTTTCCTGTTTCTACATTACTCATGTGAGCTGGTGTAATGTCTATAAGGTCGGCAACGGTTTCTTGTGTTACGCCCTTTTTAATTCTTGCAATTTTAATACGCTGTCCGATTGCTTTGTAATCAACTTCCACAGTTTCCTCTCCTTTCCTGCTTTTTTATATTGTAACCATTCGCAGAGTGTAATATAATACTCTGTGTAAATGAATAATTTATACAGTATATATTCGGACTAAAAAGTTTAAAATATGGAAGAATATAAACGCAAAGGGGGTATGTTTATATGTTAAGATTTCGTAAAAAGGATAGCAAAGAGCTTATAAAAAGAATGGCTAAAACAAATGGCTGTTCGGTATCTGAAATTCGCAGAGAAATGCAGTATGCTATTGATGAAGCTAGAAATAGTGATGACCCAAACAAGCAAGCGGAATTTCAACGTTTATTTGGAAATAAGATACCCAGTCCAGAAGAATTTATTTGTGTAGTTAGCAAGAATTTAAAATTTTAGTAAATACGGAGCGTGAACAATGAAAAAAGCAGAAACGCAGGAACAGGAATTTTTGGAAGTTTGTTCTTCTTATGACTATGACCTTTTAACTGGAAAGAGAGAAATGACATTGAAAGACTATGAACGAATTACTTATTTAGTTAGTTCTCTTGGGTATAGTCAATATCTTCAATTCCTTATTGGAAAATATATGGACTTAGCACAAGCTGACGAAGAACGAGAAGAAAGAGAAAATGAAATATATTTGGAATATCCAGAGTATTATGAGGACGAGAGAATTTTGGAAGAAGAAGAAAAATGGCTGGAAGAATTTTTAAATCAACTTCCAGAGAAGAAAAGAGAATATTTTGAAAAACTTATAAAAGAGAGTTAAAGCTACTAAAAAAAGTTACTGTATTCAGATGTTCTGATCACAGTAACTTTTTATCATTATACAAGGGAAAACAAATGCTAACAGACAAAATATTTTTTTCGTAACTTACATTTTCAATTTTACCGTCAATCTTTTTCAGCAATTCCTTTACAATATACAAGCCCAGACCAGAACTTCCTTTGGTGCGTGATTTATCAACAGTATAAAACTTGTTAAATAATAAGTTTACATCAATATCATCAAGGGATTTTGTTGAATTTTTAATTGTGAACACTCCTTTTTGATTGATAGAAACTTCAATGTAATTATCTGAATAACGAAGTGCATTTACAATTAAATTTTCAATAATTCGTTTACAGATAAGGTTATTTCCGTATATCCATACAGGAGTATTTTCTGTTTGAATGGTTGGTTGGATTTCTCCAAATTCATAATACTTTTCAATTAAGCAATCTGTAACAATTCTATTTATGTCAACACGCTCACATTCAACATCAACTTGCTCATTTTCTATCACAGATAAATCATAAAACTCTTGTACTAAATCCGTGAGATAATCTGTTTTTGCCTTAATGATTTTAATGTATTGTCCTTGTTCCTGTTTATCTTCACATTCTTGCAGAAGTGTTAAATAGCCCTGTATAGATGTCAAAGGTGTTCTTAAATCGTGGCTTATATTAGATATAGACTGTTTTAACTGTTCTTCTTCCTGCTTAATTTGAACCTGTAATTTTTTATGTAGATTATCTTTTTGATTGATTGCATAAGCTAATTCTTCAATGTCCCTATTTGATAAAGATACTCGTATTTTCCGTTGTTGCTTTATTTGCTTATTTATGTTGCGAATTGTTCTGATAATAGAGAATAAGGAAAATGCTAATATGAAGATAAAGCAAATCAATAAGAAATATAACATATTCGCATTTCCCCTTTCTGTTATGATTAGCGTATTTCTTGCTTTCTTAGTATCAATGCTGAAACAAGAAATGTAATAATTACAGTTCCCACGAAATAAATCAAAATATTGATTTCTAAATTATTTATCATATTATAAGAACAGGTATTCATCCAGTAATACATAGGATTTATTTTTAAGTATGTTAGAACTCTCCATGATTGAGTTGACATATTATCCCATGTCATCATATAGATAAGCGGTCCGCTAAATGTAAACAATGACATAGCACCTACAACGATTGCCGTATGTTTGAATATTACACATAACATAAGTGTAATTCCGATAAATGCTCCCATAATCATACAATTTAGTCCTGCAATTTTCAGCATAGGAAACAGTTGTATTGGAATATTAAATTTCGCACATTCTATTATAAATGCAATCATAATAAATGAAAAGTATAGAAATATACTGGTAATCGAAATCACAATATATTTCGCAACAAAAAACTTAATTCGGCTTTGTCCGCTTGCGATTGCAATTTTAATTGTTGAATCCGTATATTCTCTTGAAAAGAAAATGACAGAAAATATAAGAACAATCAGCCAGAAAAATACAGTATAAGATGTGGCTGTCCTTATTATTTCTTCAATCAATGGGTGTGCTGTATCGCTATAAGCACGAGCAAGAAATCCAACAGTTTCTCCTATTTTCCATGTTTCGTCTAAACTTGAACTTGATGCCACAAATTGTTGCTGACCGCCTATGGAGAAAATTCCAAAGACTGCTAAAATCAAAGCAAAGGTTAAGTACAATGCCTTTGTATGAAATAACTTATAAAATTCTGCTCTTATTTGATTAAACATTTTTTCGTCCCCCTATTAGATTTTCAAAGTATGTTTCCAAATTTTCTCCTTGCACAGAAATTTCATCAATAATAACTCCGTTACTGGATAGTAATTTAGAAATCATTCTTACATTATCTAAGCACTCGAATATCCGAATAGAATTATCGGGGTAAACGGAGTAATTGTTAATATTTCCCTTTTGCTCTAATAAAAGAGTGGTTTTTTGGATATTATCTGTCCTTAAACAAATATGGCGTTTACATTCTTCGTTCAATTCTTCGGCAGAAATTTGTTTCAAAAGTTCTCCTTTATGAAGAAATCCGTAACAGGTAGCAAGCTGATGTAATTCACTTAATATATGGCTGGATATTAAAATCGTTACCTCTCGTTCTTTTACTAATTTTTTAAGAAGTTCTCTTAATTCAATAATTCCCGTTGGGTCAAGTCCGTTGACGGGTTCGTCCAAAATCAAAAATTCTGGCTCACCTAATAATGCAACACCTAAAGCAAGCCTTTGTTTCATTCCCAAAGAAAAGTTTGCCACTCTTTTTTTACCAGCATTGGATAAACCTATCAACTCTAAAGTATCGGCAATACACTCTTTGTTTGGAATACCACGCTGTATCCTTTGCACCTCTAAATTTTGTGAAGCGGTCATATCCTTGTATAATGCAGGCATTTCAATCGTGCAACCGATTTTTGTCCTTTCATATTGCAGATTATCTGTATGTCCAAACAGGATTATTTCTCCCTCACTCTTAAAATTAAGTCCCGTTAATAATCGGATTAGAGTTGTTTTTCCTGCCCCATTTTCGCCTACAAGACCGTAGATTTCTCCTTTTGGAATAGTTAAGTTCACATTCTTTAAAGCATAGAAATCTTTATATTTTTTGCTTAGATTTTTTGTTTCGCATATAAATTTTGTCATTCTAAACACTCCTTTCTATGCCACTATATCTGATAAGTCTAAAGAAAATCTAAAGTTATTTAATTTTATAACCGATTCCCCAAATGGTTTGTATATAATCTTCATTTGTAATTGCCTTGATTTTTTTACGAATATGACTGATATGGGTATTTATCGTATCATCATCATAAGCATAAGTTTCATTCCAAATGGATTCATATAAATTTTGCTTTGAAAAAATTTTTTGCGGATATTGCAATAATAGTCTTAAAATCTTTAACTCGGTTGATGTAAAAGATACTAATACCTCTTTGATATAAACTAGAGAGTTATTGATTTCAATATCTCTATATGTCAAAGTATCATTTTGGCAGGACGTATTTGAAGTCCTTTTCAAATTTGCCTCAATACGAGCAAGAAGCTCATGCAGGTCAAACGGCTTAGTCATATAATCATCAGCACCTAATTTTAATAAATCTATTTTTGTCTGTACCATTGTTTTTGCGGAAACAACAATGACAGGAGCATTTGTAAATTTACGCAATCGCTGTAATACATCATTTCCATTTAACTTCGGTAACATAATATCAAGTATTATTAAATCTGGAACAAGCGATTTACATAATTCTATTCCCTCTGCACCATTCAAGGCATAATGAACGATATATTTATTATTTTCTAAGAATTTTGCAATCATATTGCAAATGTCTATATCATCTTCAATAATAGCAATTTTATTCATGTGATTTCATCTCCTTTAATTAGACATTGTATCATAAGGTTTTTATGCTATCCACATGAAACAAAGAAGTCTATGGTACATTTAGAAATTATTTAGAAATATACTTTATGATTTTGGAAAATATTTTTGATGTGTAAATTAGGGAGTATGTTTCATGGAATGTTTTAAAGAAATTTATCGGCTATAAATGGAAAAAGCAATCAATAAAATCGTTAATTAGATATATAAATTCATTCGCTCGTGCAAACAGCCTGTTTTGTGCGGGCTTTTTTCATTCTGGAAAAATTTTGGCTTTTTTGAGTTCTCAACTTAACAAATCACACCTGCCGTTCCCTATATGGTGCGGAAAGAGGGAGAACCACTTTTCACGTCATAGCGGAAAGGGGGTGAGATTGATGAAACCGTCTGACTTCCAGAAAACAGTTCAATGCCGTTTTGAAAGTTGTTTGAAGAAAGTTGTCCGTCATGTTGTTAAGGACTACCAGCAGAAATTAAAACGACGACAAGAGAAAGAAACGCTTTTTTGCGAACTCCCAGAAATCGTTGTAGAAAATATGGCTGTCTTGGACGATTATGAAACGGACTATACGATTTTCAATGTATGCGGTCACGATATTCGTGTTTATGATGATGAATTGGCAGAAGCCTTGAAACAGTTATCCGAGCGTAACCGTGAAACTTTGCTGATGTATTACTTCTTGGAAATGAACAACGAAGAAATTGCAAAAAAGCAGAATATTTCCAGAAGCGGTGTATTCCAAAATCGACATAACTCATTGGCACTTATGAAAAAATTACTAAAGGAGAAACAGTAAAATGAAGCAAACATTTAAGAAGCCGTCCTACTATTTGCTTTCACAAGCA
>OMBT01000531.1_pt1 | contig 11396 bp, 8 predicted proteins | sample 1644941 | NCBI WGS metagenome assembly OMBT01 (sample SAMEA103958156, study PRJEB25191) | human gut metagenome
GGACGGGAGCACAGTAAATATCTACGGCTATGATTTCGGCTTTGTGTTGGACGATCTGTTACATGCCCCCTGGGCCGGAGGTCCTTGGGTGGATGGACAGCTGCGTTATCATCCAGACATGGGCTACCAGCACCTCATCACCGTGGAGCAAAATGGAAAAGTTGCCCAGTATGTTACCACAACCAGCGACTTCCCCCTGGACCCGGAGAGCTATGCAGCTTCTACACAATCTCAACTCTCCCTGGGTGAATACGCAGCCCTCCTGCTGGGCTTGAAAGGCTAACGGCCTGTAAGGACCCCCGGCGGCATGATGCCGCCGGGGGTTTTTTGTGCATTCCGCCAATTTACTTTTTTACTTTATTTCATTAAAAATTGTTCTTCCAAGGCAGAAATGCACAATTTTCGACCGTTAAAACGGCGTATTTCCTCCCTTTCCGCGCGTTAAGAAAGCGTTAAAATCGTTGTTTTTTCCCCCTTGGGGAAGTATCATAAGTAACGATCGAAATCGGTTCAATTTAGAATTTAGAATGCATGTCAGGAGCTTTTTTCATATGAGTCTGCGCATCGGAATCGACATCGGCTCCACCACGGTTAAAGTGGTGGTGCTGGATGAACAAAATAAGCTGCTGTTCCGCTCCTACGAGCGGCACTACTCCAAGACCCGTGAGCGTGCCTGCGAGACCTTACACTCCATCCAGGAGATGCTCCAGGGCAAGCAGGTAAAGCTGGTCATCACCGGCTCGGCCGGCCTGGGCGTGGCCAACGCCTCGGGCATTGACTTTGTCCAGGAGGTCTACGCCACCGCCGCCGCCGTCAATACATATATTCCCGACACCGACGCTGTCATTGAGCTGGGCGGCGAGGATGCCAAGATCATCTTCTTCGGCGGAGCGCTGGAGGAACGAATGAACGGCTCCTGCGCCGGCGGCACCGGCGCCTTCATCGACCAGATGGCCACCCTGCTGAAAATGGGTGCCGACGAGATGAACAAGGCAGCAGAGAACGCACAGCGCACCTACACCATTGCGTCCCGCTGCGGCGTGTTTGCCAAGAGCGACGTGCAGCCCCTGATCAATCAGGGTGCCCGCACCGAGGACATTGCTGCCAGCATTTATAAGGCTGTGGTCAACCAGACCATTGCAGGCCTTGCACAGGGCCGTCCCATCAAGGGCAATATCCTGTATCTGGGCGGCCCGCTCACCTTCAGCAGCGTGCTGCGCAAGAGCTTTGACGAAGCGCTGAACGTGACCGGCACCTGCCCGGAGAACAGCCTGCTGTATGTGGCACTGGGCGCTGCCCTCTATGCCGACAAGGCTTTCGTTCTGTCCGAGGTGGCCGATGCGCTGGACCAGTATGCCGCCACTGCCACCTACGCCAGCGAGCCGCCGCTGTTCGCCAGCAAGGAGGAATACGAGGCGTTCCACGCCCGCCACATGTCCCACAGTGTGCCGCGTGTGCCGTTCAGCGCGCAGTGCGGCCCGGTGCATATCGGCATCGACTCCGGCTCCACCACCGTCAAGCTGGTGGTGGTGGACGAGAAAAGCCAGATCCTTTACACCAACTATCAACCGAACCTCGGCAACCCGCTGCCCCTCATCCGGGAACAGCTGCTGAAAATTTACAAGGAGCACCCGGGCCTGCAGGTGGCCAGCGTGACCACCACCGGCTACGGCGAAGACCTGGTGAAGAACGCATTCCGCTGCGATTACGGTCTGGTGGAAACGGTGGCGCACTTTACCGCTGCAAAATACTTTATGCCGGATGTGGATTTCATCATCGACATCGGCGGTCAGGATATGAAGTGCTTCAAGATCGAAGATGGTGCCATCAGCAACATCTTCCTGAACGAAGCATGTTCCTCCGGCTGTGGCAGTTTTTTGCAGACCTTTGCACAGGCACTGGGCTACGATGTGAAGAAATTTGCAAGCCTTGGCCTGTTCGCAGACCGCCCGGTGGATCTGGGCAGCCGCTGCACCGTGTTCATGAACAGCTCGGTCAAGCAGGCCCAGAAGGACGGCGCCAGCATCGAGAACATCTCGGCAGGCCTGTCCATCAGCGTGGTCAAGAACGCACTGTACAAGGTCATCCGCGCTTCCAGCCCGGAAGAGCTGGGCCGCAAGATCGTGGTGCAGGGCGGTACCTTCTATAATGAAGCCGTGCTGCGCGCCTTTGAAAAGGAGATGGGCGTGGAGGTCATCCGCCCGGACATTGCCGGCTTGATGGGCGCTTACGGTGCGGCTCTGTTCGGCCTGCGCCAGAGCCAGAAGGCCCACAAGACTGCTTCTGCCATGATGAACGAGCAGGAGCTGGAAGCCTTTGCACAGAAGGTGGTCAGCGTCAAGTGCGGCGGCTGCGGCAACCACTGCCAGCTCACCGTCAACACCTTTGCGGATGGCCGCAAGTACATCTCCGGCAACCGCTGCGACAAGCCTGTGACCGGCAAGAGCGCCGACGACAGCCTGAACCTCTACGCCTACAAGCAGCAGCTGCTGGCCGAGTATAAGCCGGTGGCCGGCAAGCGCGGCTCCATCGGCATCCCGCTGTGTCTGGGCTTCTACGAGCTGCTGCCCTTCTGGTGGGCCTTCTGGACAAAGCTTGGCTTTGCCGTGCACACCAGCCCGGTGTCCAGCCGCGGCCTGTACCTCGCCGGTCAGGCTACTATCCCCAGCGATACCGCCTGCTTCCCGGCAAAGCTGAGCCACGGCCACATCAAGGCGCTGAGCCAGATGCAGCTGGACGCCATTTTCTATCCCTGCCTGACCTACAATGTGGACGAGGGCCTTGGCGACAACCATTATAACTGCCCGGTGGTGGCCTACTACCCCGAGGTTCTGGCAGGCAACTGCCCGGAGCTGGAGGGCACCAAGTTCATCTATGACTATGTGGGCATCCACCGCCCTAAGGACTTTGTGCACAAGATGGCAAAGAACATCCTGCCCAAGTACTTTGGCGGCATCTCTGAAAAAGAGGTGCAGGCCGCAGCGGATGCCGCCTATGCGGAATACGAGTCCCACATGGCAAAGATCCGCGTGAAGGGCAGCGAGATCATCGATGAAGCCCGCCGTCAGGGCAAGCGCATCATCGTGCTGGCAGGCCGCCCCTACCATGTGGACCCCGAGGTGAACCACGGCATCGACCGCCTCATCACCCGCCACGGTGCTGCCGTTGTTACCGAGGACAGCATTTCCAACCGGGTGCAGAAGTTCCCCACCAGTGTACTGAACCAGTGGACCTACCACAGCCGCCTGTATGCCGCCGCCAAGTACTGCACCACCCAGAAGGATATGGATCTGGTGCAGCTGGTGTCCTTTGGCTGCGGCGTGGATGCCATCACCACCGACGAGACCCGCGAAATTCTGCAGGAGGGCGGCAAGCTCTACACCCAGCTCAAGATCGACGAGATCACCAATCTGGGTGCCGTGAACATCCGCCTGCGCAGTCTGTTCGCCGCTCTGGATGAGCGCGACGAGGTGGCCGCAGAAAAGGCAGAATAAAATAGAGATAGAGCAAAAAGCTTTTTAAGAAAGCAACATAGGAGGAACCTATGGAATACAATTATCCCAAATTTACTCCGGAGATGAAGAAGACCCATACCATCCTCATCCCCAACATGGCCATTACCCAGTTCCGCCTGCTGGAGTACGCCCTGCGTTACGACGGCTACAAGTGCGAGATCCTGGGCAACTGCGGCAGTGCCGTGGCACAGCTGGGCCTGAAATACGTCCACAACGACACCTGCTACCCGGCTCTGCTGGTCATCGGTCAGTTTCTGGACGCGCTGAACAGCGGCAAGTATGATCTGGACCACACCGCGCTGCTCATCACCCAGACCGGCGGTGGCTGCCGTGCTTCCAACTACATTCATCTGCTGCGCAAGGCACTGGTCAAGGCGGGCTATCCGCAGATCCCGGTGGCCAGCCTGAACTTCTCGGGTCTGGAAAAGGACAGCGGCTTCCAGATGACCCTGCCGCTGGCCCGCCGTGCGCTGGCCTGCATCTTCTACGGCGATATGCTGTGCGCTTTGCGCAATCAGGTGGCACCTTACGAGAACGAGAAGGGGGCTGCCGATAAGATGGTAGACCTGTGGGTGGAACGCTTGGGCCGCGTGCTGCTGGCAGGCAAGGGCTACACCTCCAAGGAGATGAAGCACACCTTCCCCCTCATCGCAAAGGACTTTGCTGCCATCCCCGTTACCCGGGTGCCCAAGGTCAAGGTGGGCGTGGTTGGCGAAATTTACGTCAAGTACAGCCCGCTGGGCAACAACGACCTGCAGAAGTTCCTCGAAAGTCAGGACTGTGAGGTGAACTTCCCGGGCCTGATGGGCTTTGTGCAGTACTGTGCCTTCAACATGGGCGAGGACCACGTCCTGTACGGCGGCAAGCTGGCGGTGAAGATCGGCATTGACCAGTTCCTGAACTGGCTGGACAGCATCGAGCGCGCCATGCTCAAGGCTGAGGCCGACGCAGGCTTCTACGCCCCCGGCCCTTTCAAGGAGCTGGTGGAAAAGCCCAAGGGCATCATTTCGCTGGGTGCCAAGATGGGCGAGGGCTGGCTGCTGACTGCCGAGATGATCGAGCTGGTGCAGGGCGGCTACGGCAACATCGTGTGTGCCCAGCCCTTCGGCTGCCTGCCCAACCACATCGTGGGCAAGGGCATGGTGAACAAGATCCGCGCCCTGTACCCCAGTGCCAACATTACCCCCATCGATTACGACCCCAGCGCCACCAAGGTCAATCAGGAAAACCGCATCAAGCTGATGCTGGCAGTGGCCAAAGAGCGCCTGAATGCCCCGGTGGAGGCAAAGCCTCTGACGGCAGAGGAAATCGCAGGCGGCGCACCCAAAGTCGGCGCAGCGGTCTGATGTTCTAAAGCGGAAAATACCGAAATGCAAAAAGCCCGTCCGGGCGTAAAACTCGGACGGGCTTTCATCATGCCTTGAGAAAAAACAACGCGGGAGAGATCACTTCTGATTCTTCATGTAGATGTGGTGGGGCAGACCGGCAATGTACAGCGGGGTCAGCTCGGCCTGGATCAGCGGGCGGGCATAAGCCAGGAACTCATCGGTCATCTGGGTGTGGTTGGCGTTCATCCAGCTCAGCGGCACCTTCTTTTCGAGGTTTGCAACTTCGCTGATGGGGTGCAGCTCGGTGGTGCACTGGTACGGGCTGTTGGAGATGCGCTTCAGGGCCACCATCTGGCCGGTAACGCCCTCAAAGGCCGCCTTGGCGGCAGCACCGCCCACCTGATAGGCTTCGGTGATGTCGGTGCGGCTGGTCAGATGGCCTGCGCAGCGCTGCAGGGTGGAAAGCTCGATGCAGCGGGTCTTGGTGTCCAGATTGCGGGCCACCACATTTGCCAGATACCGTGCGGTACCGGTCAGGGCCTTGTGGCCGAAAGCGTCCACTGCGTGCACATCGTCGGCCAGCTCACAGACGTAGCGGCCATCTTCCAGCTTTACGCCTTCGGAAACGGCGATCACGATGCTGGGCTTCTTCTCCTGCATCACGCGCACCTTTTCAATGAAGTGTTCCACATTGAAGGGCACTTCGGGCAGGCAGATCATATCCACACCCTCGCAGTCGTCACTCTTTGCCAGAGCGGCGGCAGCGGTCAGCCAGCCGGCGTTGCGGCCCATGATCTCCACCACGGTGACGTACTTGGTGCCGTACACGGTGGCATCGCGGATGATCTCCTTCATCACCACGCCGATGTACTTGGCAGCAGAGCCGTAGCCGGGGGTGTGGTCGGTGACCATCAGGTCGTTGTCGATGGTCTTGGGCACACCCATAAAGCGGATGTCGCTCTGGATGCGTTCGCCGTACTCAGCCAGCTTGCCGATGGTGTCCATGGAGTCGTTGCCGCCGATGTAGAAGAAGTAGCCGATGTTCAGCTTTTCCAGAATGGCGAACAGCTTTTTGTAAACGGTCTCGTCCTCATGCCAGTCCGGCAGCTTGTAGCGGCAGCTGCCGAGGAAGCTGGACGGGGTGCGCTTGAGCAGCTCGATGTCCAGATCGTCCGTCAGCACGGTGGAAAGATCCACCACCCGCTCCTCCAGCAAACCGGCAACGCCATTGCACATACCGTAGACGATGTCTGCGCCGCGGTTCTTGCAGCTTTCAAATACGCCTGCAAGGCTTGCATTGATGACGGAAGTAGGACCGCCAGACTGACCAACGATTGCATTTTTACCCATGATGATTTCTCCTTTTTTGTTTTTCTGTTTCGGCAATATAATATTACGTGCAGGATGCACGAAAACAGACGCGGGAAAAGGGGTTACAGACGGATATGGCGCGGGGTGCCGTTGACATAGACGGGGGTTACCTCGTCCAGGATCAGCGGGCGGGCGTACTCCTCAAAGGCAGCAGTCACCTGCATCCCGTCGGGGCTGATCCAATCCAGCGGCACCTTCTTTTCAAGGTTTGCCACCTGCTGCACATCCACCGACTCGGTGATGCACTGGTAGGGATAAGCGGAAATGCGCTTGAGCGCGATCATGCGGCCGGTCTCACCCGCAAAGGCGGCTGCGGCTGCGGCACCGCCCACAGCGTAGGCCTCGTTCACATCCGTGCGGCTGGCCAGATGGCTGGCGCAGCGCTGCAGGGTGGAAAACTCGATGGCACGGCTCTTGCAGTTCAGCTTGTCGTGGATGAGGTCGGAGAGATAACGGCTGGTGCCGCTGAGCACGGCCTTGTGGCCAAAGGCATCCAGCTGGCCTGCGGTGGACACCAGATCGCACAGATAGGTGCCGTCGGCGGTCTTTACGCCCTCGCTGGCCGCAATGATCACATTGGACTTGCGGCGCTGCAGCTCGTCCACCTTGGCAAGGAACTTGTCCTGATCGAAGGGCACCTCCGGCAGCAGGATCAGATCCGGGCCTTCGCAGTCGTCGCCGCCCGCAAGGCAGGCCGCACCGGCAAGCCAGCCCGCATGTCGGCCCATGATCTCGGCCACGGTCACGCTGCGGATGTCATACACGGAGGAATCCCGGATGACTTCCTTTAAAATAGTGGCAATGTACTTGGCGGCAGAGCCGTAGCCGGGGGTGTGGTCAGTCAGGCACAGGTCGTTGTCGATGGTTTTGGGCACACCGATGAACCGCACGCTGCTGCCCACGCGCTCACCGTAGCGGGAAAGCTTTGCGATGGTGTCCATGGAGTCGTTACCGCCAATGTAGAACACCGCGCAGATGTCGTACTTGTCAAACAGGGTGAACAGTTTGATGAAGGGTGCGGAGTCCACATCCGGGTCCGGCAGCTTGTAACGGCAGCTGCCAAGGTAGCTGGAAGGCGTGCGCTTGAGCAGTTCAATGCTCATGCGGTCGTCCAGCAGGACGTTCAGCTCCAGCATTTCTTCCTTGAGCAGACCTTCGATGCCGTATTTCATGCCGTACACCTTGTCTGCACCCAGGCTGCAGGCGGCTTTGTACACGCCTGCCAGACTGGAGTTGATCACGGCGGTAGGACCGCCGCTCTGACCAATGATCACATTCTTGGCCATGAGTACCTCCTTTTGCAAATTTCATTCTTATCATTTGTACATCGCTGCAGGTTCCGGCTTCCGCGCCGCCAGAGTGGGGTTTGGTCTAAAGGCCCTGCACTGCCCGCAGACCGTGCGGCAAACAAACCGGATGCTGCAAGTGATACAAAAAAGTTTGCGGCATGTGCACACCCTTTTTGTAAAATGTGCAAAATTACCACATCCTTATTGTACCTGTTTTGCCTGTTGTATGCAAGACCTAATTGGTTGCACAGGCAAAAAAATTATGATAAAATAAAAAACGCACAGCCCCGGGCGGATAAAACCCCCTTCTGTGCGGGAAAAATGGAGAAAGCTGGAAAAACCATGGGCATTTCACACGAGTATCATTCTGCGCCGCGCCGGGCACGGCGCGGTACAGTCAGCGGCAAGCTGCGCTTTCTGGGCGCAGTGGTCGCCATTTTGCTGGTATCCTACGCCATCACGGCCATTCTGGAAAAGGGCGCAGAGGGCGCGGACGATACCCCGTCCACCAACGCCAGCGGCATTGCCGAGAACATTCTGGCACCGCTGCCCATGCAGGGCGAAGCAGATAGCAGCAGTGCTGCACAGGATGGCAGCATCGGTGAGCAGGCCGTCACACTGGAGAACTTTGGCCCTGCAAAGCAGAGCGCTGGGGCCTACACCGTCAAAGCCTATGATGCCAGCGTCATCCGCCAGCCCAGCTGCGGGCAGGTGGACCTGAGCTACTTTGCGGACGCAGCCTTTCTGGGCGACAGTCTGACGGTGGGCTTCTCGGATTACCAGATCAATCTGGACGGGGCACTCATCTGCGGCTATACCGGCGTTGGCCCGGATGCCATTGTGAACCGCAGCGCAGTCAAAAGCCCCACCCGCGGGCAGGAGGTAGCGCTGGATGTGCTGGCCGCTGCCCGGCCCAAGAAGCTGTATATCCTGCTGGGCACTAACACCCTCACCACGCTGGGCGCTTCGGATCGCTTCCTTGCCTACTATGGCCAGATGCTGGATATGCTGCGCGAGGCTTTGGGCGAGGACTGCGTGATCTACGTGCAGTCTATCCCGCCGGTGCGACCCTCGGCAGCTGCCGAAAAGCCCGGCCTTGCATCGGATGTGCTGCGCGGTGTGAACGAGCAGCTGGCTCAGCTGGCCGCCAGCAAGGGATGCGTTTACCTTGACCTGTGGGAGACCCTTGCCGACGGCGAGGGCAACCTGAAGGAGATGCTTGCAGCGCCGGATGGCGTGCATCTCTCTGCAGGCAACGGCTACGGCGCATGGGTCACCTACCTGCGAAACCACGCCAAGTACAGCGCGGATAATTCCTGGACGATGGGCAGCGTGTACAGCGCACAGTAAAACGGAGTGAAAAATAAAGAGCCATTGCACAAAACGGGTGTGCAATGGCTCTTTTGTGTATGATGCAGTTTCCCACAGCGACCCTACGGTGAAAAAGTGTTTCAGAAAAGCCCGCAGGCTTTTCTGAAACACAAATATAAAAATAAATTTTCCGCTGAAAATGCCCAGAGCGAACGCGGAGGGCATTCCGATCATAAAATTACTCCTGCTGTTCCAGCTCCAGCAAATATTGCTTCATCTCCACGCCATAGGCGTAGCCGGTGAGCCTGCCGGTGCTGCCCACCACCCGGTGGCAGGGCTGAAGGATGGCGATGGGGTTGCAGTGGCAGGCACCGCCCACGGCACGGCTGGCCTTGGGTTTGCCAACAGCGGCGGCCAGCTGGCCGTAGGTGCGGGTCTCACCGTAGGGGATCTTGTTCATCTCGGCCCAGACCGCTTTCTGGAAGGGGGTGCCCTTGGGGGCCAGCGGCAGATCGAATTCCCTGCGCGCCCCGGCAAAATATTCGTTCAGCTGCTCCTCGGCTTCCTGTAAAAGCGGTGTCTCGCACACCTTGCGGGGCAGCGGTTCCAGTTCCGGTACGCCGTCCGGGCAGAGGGTCAGCCCGCAGATGGCATCGTTTTCCTCTTCCAGCCGGAAGGTCCCCAGAATGCTGTTCACATACCAGACGTTCAAAAGTTGCGCTTCCTTTCCTGTGAGTTTGTGTTATACTTAAAACTATACTAACACAAATATTTCCGCAGCGAAAGGGGCGTTTTTTGTTATGGTACAGGCATTGGAAGAGATCATTGCCAAAAGCAGCAGCATCGTGTTCTTTGGCGGGGCGGGCGTTTCCACCGAGAGCGGCATCCCGGACTTCCGCAGTGTGGACGGACTTTATCATCAGAAGTACGCCTACCCGCCGGAAACCATCCTGAGCCATACTTTCTGGGAGGAGAATCCGGAGGAGTTTTACCGTTTTTACCGCGATAAGCTCATCGTGAAGGGGGCAAAGCCCAACGCGGCCCACCTGCGGCTGGCAAAGCTGGAAGGGGAGGGCAGGCTGAAAGCGGTCGTCACCCAGAACATCGACGGCCTGCATCAGGCGGCGGGCAGCCGCACAGTGTACGAGCTGCACGGCAGCACCCTGCGCAACTACTGCACCCGCTGCGGTAAGTTCTACGATGTGGATTTCATTGCCAACAGCACCGGTGTGCCCCGCTGCACCGAGTGCGGCGGCATCGTCAAGCCGGATGTGGTGCTGTATGAAGAAGGGCTGGACGAGGAGGTGCTGTCCGGCGCGGTGAACGCCATCCGCCATGCGGATACCCTGATCATCGGCGGCACAAGCCTTGTGGTGTACCCGGCGGCAGGACTGATCCGGTACTTCCGGGGCGACCATCTGGTGGTCATCAATATGCAGCCCACCGGGGCAGATGCGGAAGCCGACCTGTGCATTGCAAAGCCCATTGGTCAGGTGCTGAGCGAGGATGTAACGCTGGATCTGTAAAACAAAAAGAGCGGCCCTGTTTCGCGCCGATTCTCGCCCCCGGTCCGGTATGCTGGATGCATACTGAAAAAGAATGGGGGAAACCAAATGATCCAGGTTTGTGACCCGCCGCGCACGCGGCAGGTAAGGCGGCTTTCGGCGGAGGAATTCTGCCAGCTGGCGCAGAGCGAAGTGAGCAGTGTGTACCGTCCGCGCAGCGAGGTGCTGCGGATGCTGACGGTAGGCGAGGTGTGGGGCGTGTACAGTACACGCGGTGTGCCGGGAGCCGGGTGCATCCTGCTGCCCATGGATGCCGATGTGGCAGCGGCGGCTGCGCTGCGCCGATTTCTGGGCTGGAACCGCACGTCAGGTGGATATTTTTTGACCCCGGCAGCCGGGCCGGACGGCCATGCCGCCGAGACCCTTGCGCCGCTGCTGGCTGCGGCTGCTGCCCGGCAGGAGTTTCTTGCCCGGCAGCGGGCACGGTGGGCCGTGGTGGAATGTGCGGCAGAAGAGCTGATCCCGCTGTATCTGCGTCAGGGGTTTGCTTTGCGGGCTATCCGTCCGCTGGACAGTCTGGCACCGTGTTTCCTGCTGCAGGCCGGGTGTCTTGCGCAGAATGTGCCGCCGGTATGGCTCCCGCTGGCCGACCGGGTGCACATTGCCATCCTGCTGGCTCGAGGCTATGCCGCGCTGGAAAGCCGCGAAAGCCCGCAGGGCACCGTGCTGGCACTGTATCCCGTATGATGTGAAAGTGAGGAAGTTGAAATGAAAGCAGTTGTTCTGGAAGATTATGCCATACAGCAGGGAGATCTGGACTGGTCGGGTGTGAAGGCGCTTGTGCCGGACATCACCCGCTATGGGCGCACCGCGCAGGAAGAGGTGGTGCCGCGCATCGGGGATGCGGAGATCGTGTTCCTGAATAAGTGCCGCATCGACGAAGCCGTTCTGGCCCAGTGCCCGAAGCTCAGGTGGGTGGGCATCATTGCCACCGGAACGGATAACCTTGATCTGAAGGCCTGCCGCCGCCATGGCGTGCCGGTAGCCAACGTGCCGGGCTATTCTACTTACAGTGTG
>OMBT01000582.1_pt1 | contig 10178 bp, 8 predicted proteins | sample 1644941 | NCBI WGS metagenome assembly OMBT01 (sample SAMEA103958156, study PRJEB25191) | human gut metagenome
CAGGAAAAAAGAAAAAAAGTAACATTCAGCACCATGCAGATCATTGCATTTGGGTTTTTGGGAGTGATTTTTCTTGGCAGTATTCTGCTGTATCTTCCCATTAGCAATCAGGAGCCGATCGCATATCTGGATGCGCTGTTTGTATCCGTGTCTGCAGTGTGTGTAACCGGCCTGGTGACGGTCGTTCCGGCAGTACAGTTTACAGTATTTGGCAAGATCATACTACTTTTGCTGATCCAGATCGGAGGGCTGGGCGTGATCGCATGTACCATGGCAGTATTTCTGGCAATCCGCAAAAAGATTACGATGAAAAGCAGAGTCATGATCCAGCAGACGTATAATTTAGAGACGTTGAGCGGGCTAGTACGTTTTATTATCCGTATTTTGAAAGGGACAGTTCTCGTAGAGGGAATTGGAGCTGTGTTATTTGCATTTTATTTTGTGCCTGAGTATGGATTTATCAGGGGACTGGCATATGGGGTCTTCCATTCTGTGTCTGCATTCTGTAATGCAGGAATTGATATATTGGGCACCACCAGCTTTATGGAATATGTTAAGTCACCGCTGATCAGTCTGACGACCATGTTTTTGATCGTAGCAGGGGGTCTTGGCTTTACAGTCTGGCATGATGTGCGAATGAACCTGCAGGATGTGGCAGGACAGAAACGCCCCTTAAAACGCTTGTTTACGAGATTGCATCTTCAGTCCAAGATGGTGATCGTCATGACAGCGGGATTGATCATGATAGGAACGCTGGGATATTTTCTGCTGGAGTATCACAATGATGCAACCATCGGAAAGCTTGGATTTGGTGAAAAGCTTCTGGCATCCGGATTTCAGTCCGTGACGACGAGAACAGCTGGATTTGCTACAGTTTCTCAGGCAGAACTGACTTCGGCATCCAAGTTGTTTGGATGTATTCTGATGTTTATCGGAGGTTCTCCGGGAGGTACGGCGGGCGGTATCAAGACGACGACAATGGCCATCTTGCTGCTCACCTGTGCTGCAGTGATCCGGGGAAGAAAATCAACGGAGTGTTTCGGAAGACGGCTTGCAGAATCCAATGTACGTTCCGGGATTGCGATTGTATTTCTTACATTTGCAATCTGGCTGACAGGTCTGTTCGGACTTGCTGTTTTAGAGCCTGATGAGCGGTTTATCGACTTGATGTACGAGGCGACCTCCGCGATCGGAACGGTGGGACTTTCCGCAGATCTGACGCCGTCGCTGACAAGAGGCAGTCATGTGATCCTGATGATCCTCATGTATGTGGGGCGAATCGGGCCGATCACCATGGCGCTGGTATTTGCCGGAAGAGAAGATATGCAGGCAAAATTCAGGGATTTGCCGGAAAAACGGATTATGTTAGGATAGAAGGGGTAGAAAGACATGAAAAAACAATTTGCAGTGTTTGGATTGGGAAGTTTCGGGCGGAGTGTTGCCCTGACACTGGAAAATCTGGGATGCGATGTAGTGGTAGTAGATAAATCATATGAAAAGATCCAGGAGATTTCAGATATGGTCTCTTATGCGATGCGGGCGGATGTATCGGATCCTGATGCACTTCATGCACTGGGAGGAAGAAATCTGGACGGAGCAGTCGTTGCAGTCTCTGAAAGTCTGGAAGCGAGCATTATGGCCACGATTATCTCCAAAGAGATGGGAATCCCGTATGTGCTCGCAAAGGCGAAAGATGAGCTGCAGGGCGCAATCCTCGAAAAGGTGGGGGCAGATGCCATTGCCTATCCAGAGTGCGATATGGGGGAACGGGTGGCAAAAAGCCTGATGTCCACGGCATTTGCAGACTGGATCGAATTGTCCTCCGAATACAGCATGGCAGAAGTGGTGATTCCGGAAAAATGGGTCGGAAGAAGCTTAAGCGAATTGAAGATCCGTGAGCAGTACGGGATCAATGTGGTTGGAATCATTCAGGGAGTGCAGGTGGATGTTACACTGGATCCGTATGAGCCGCTTCCGGAGGGAGCGATTCTGATTCTGATCGGAGCCACTTCGGTTTTGGAAAAATTTCATACATGGAAGTAAGAAAGATGATCACAAGTACAAGTAATCAAAGAGTAAAAGAATTATCTCAAATACAGAAAAAAAGTAAAATACGCAGCCGCGAAGGAATCTTTATTGCGGAAGGAATCCGCATGGTCAGAGAAACACCTCATGAGCGCCTGGTAGGTCTGTACTTTTCGGAGAGTTTTGAAAAAAAGTATGGAAAAGAAGTGCTGGATGTGATTTCAGGGGGAGACTTAAAAGTCCGGGAGCAGATCCGCAAAAAGACGGAAATCTTGTCTGATGCGGTATTTTCTTATGTGTCTGATACCAAGACGCCGCAGGGAGTACTGGCAGTTGTGCATCAGATGGAATATACTTTGGGTCAGATGACAGAGGGAGCTATTCCGCATTTGATGATCTTAGACAATCTGCAGGATCCGGGCAATCTGGGAACAATCTTTCGAACAGCGGAGGCTGCCGGAGTGACAGGTATCATAATGAGCCGGGATTGCGTGGATATTTACAACCCAAAGACGATCCGCTCCACCATGGGAGCACTTTACCGGATGCCGTTTTTGTATGTGGATGATCTGAAAGAGACGATCCACACGTTGAAAGAACAGAATATCAAAAGCTATGCGGCACATCTGGATGGGAAAAATACCTATGATAAAGAAGACTATAGACAGGGAACTGCTTTCCTGATTGGAAATGAAGGAAATGGGCTCAGAGAAGAGATCGCACAGTGTGCCGACACTTGGATCCGAATCCCGATGTGTGGACAGGTGGAGTCATTAAATGCGGCGGTGGCAGCAACAGTTCTGATGTTTGAAGTCAGCAGACAGCGGAGAGGATAACACGTTTTCAGAAATTGACAGGGGTGATAGTATGGAACCATTGTTAGATCTGACAAAAGAATATGGTCTGGTGCTGGATGGCGGCGGGGCAAGAGGAGCCTATCAGATCGGTGCGTGGACAGCGCTTGAGGAAGCAGGCGTGAAGGTCTGCGCGGTGGCAGGGACTTCTGTAGGAGCATTAAACGGTGCTCTGATCTGCATGGACAGTGTGGAGAATGCACAGAAGATCTGGGCAGAGATGAAGTTTTCCAGAGTCATGGATGTAGATGATGAGTGGATGCAGCATCTGTTCAGCAAAGATGGAAAAATAAAGGAAGTATTTTCTGAACTCTGGAAAAAACTTTCAGATGGAGGTGTGGATATTACCCCGCTTCGAAATCTGATCCACGAAATGGTGGATGAAGAGAAAATCCGACATTCGGGAAAGGAGTTCTGTCTTCTGACATTTTCTGTGACGGATATGAAAGAGCTGGATCTTTCGCTGGAAGATATTCCTGAAGGCGCTCTGGAAGATTTTTTGCTTGCCAGTGCTTATCTGCTTGGATTTAAAAATGAAAGGTTGCAGGGAAAGCGTTATATTGACGGAGGCGTGATCAACAATGTTCCGTTGAACTCCCTGTTAAACCGTGGGTATAAGGATATTATTACCATCCGGATCCATGGACCGGGAAGAGAGCCCAGGGCAAATATTCCGGAAGACGGTGAGGTTCATGAGATCAGCCCGAGAGTGCGGCTGGGAAGTATTCTGGAATTTGACAGCAAAAGAAGCCGGCAGAATCTGAAGATCGGGTATTATGATGCAAAACGGATGCTCTATGGTCTGGAAGGAGTTATATATTATCTGGAGCAGACCCATGAGGAGACGTGGTATGAAGACAGATTATGCGAGATTCCGGATCTGGAGAAAGCCGAGATGGCATTTGTACTGAAGCTTCCCATTGGGTGTTCTGCCAAAGAGCTGTATCTGGCAATGCTGGAAGCAAGCGCCAAGCTGCTTCGCATTCCCAAATATCAGATCTATACTGTGGATCAGCTCCGTGATCTGGTACAGGAACATTATGAGAAACTGGAAGATCAGATGCATCTTCCGAGATTTACACACACATTGATTCAGATAGAAAGGAACAGAACTATGAACTTAAAAGGAAGAAATTTTTTGACACTCAAAGATTTTACACCGGAAGAGATCACATATCTTCTGAATCTGGCAGCAGATCTGAAAGAGAAGAAGAAAAACGGCCAGCCGGTTGATTTCTACAGGGGCAAAAATATTGCACTGATCTTTGAGAAGACCAGTACAAGAACACGCTGTGCATTTGAAGTTGCGGCACATGATCTGGGCATGGGTTCTACCTATCTGGATCCGACCGGTTCTCAGATCGGAAAGAAGGAAAGTATCGAGGATACTGCAAGAGTACTGGGAAGAATGTATGATGGAATCGAATACCGCGGATATGGACAGGAGATCGTGGAGGAACTTGCAAAATATGCCGGGGTTCCGGTATGGAACGGTCTGACCAATGAATATCATCCGACACAGATGCTGGCAGATATGCTCACGATCCGTGAGAATTTCGGTACTTTAAAAGGTCTGAAACTGGTGTACATGGGTGATGCAAGATATAACATGGGAAATTCTCTGATGATCGCCTGCGCGAAGTTGGGACTGGATTTTGTGGCTTGTACAACAGAAAAGTATTTCCCGAATGAGGAACTGGTAGAGACATGCCGCGGATATGCAAAAGAGTCAGGAGCAACGATCACACTGACAGAGAATGTAGAAGAAGGAACAAAGGATGCGGATGTTATCTATACCGATGTCTGGGTATCTATGGGAGAGCCGGATGAAGTCTGGGAAGAGAGAATCCGTGAATTGTCTCCATATAAAGTGACAAAAGAAGTGATGGCAAATGCAAAAGAGTCTGCGATCTTTTTACACTGCCTGCCGGCATTCCATGATCTGAAGACAAAGATCGGAAAAGAGATGGGAGAACGGTTTGGCATTACAGATATGGAAGTGACGGATGAAGTATTTGAATCCGCACAGTCCAAAGTATTTGATGAAGCAGAAAACCGGATGCATACGATCAAAGCTGTGATGGCAGCGACACTGGGAGAGATGTAATTGAAAGCGGAAATTTTAAAAATGCTGCGGGAGAGTCAGGACTATGTTTCCGGGCAGCAGATCTGTGAGCGGTTCCAGGTATCCAGAACTGCAGTCTGGAAGGTGATCAAACAACTGAAAGAGGAAGGGTATGAAGTGGAAGCGGTACGCAACAGAGGGTATCGCCTCTCTTCTCTTCCGGATATTCTCTCCCGGGAGGAGATCGTCAGTCAGATAGATACTGTCTGGGCAGGACAAAACGTGTATTATTTTACAGAAACAGATTCCACCAATATTCAGGCGAAAAGAATGGGAGATCAGGGGGCGCCTCACGGAACTCTGGCAGCAGCAGGACAGCAGACTGCCGGAAAAGGCAGAAGAGGAAGAACCTGGGAGTCTCCGGCGGATCAGAATATTTATATGTCACTTCTTTTGCGTCCGGAGATCGCACCGGTCAAAGCACCCATGCTGACCTTGGTCATGGCATATGCGGCTGCAATGGCGCTTCGGGAATGTACGGGTCTGGATGTACAGATTAAGTGGCCCAATGATCTGGTTATCAACGGGAAAAAAATCTGCGGAATCCTGACGGAAATGAGCACAGAGATTGATTATATCAATTATGTTGTCATTGGAATCGGGATCAATACTAATATTGAACAATTTCCGGAAGAACTAAAGCAGACTGCCACATCACTTCGGATTGAAGCAGGACACAGTATCAGACGCAGTCCACTCATTGCAGCAATTATGCGGTGGTTTGAAAAAGCATATGCCGAATTCATGAAAACGGAAGATCTTTCGGGAATCCAAAAAGCATACAATGAATTGCTTGTGAATTGCGGACGTGAGGTCCGGGTTCTGGAGCCAAAGGGAGAATGGCAGGCAGAAGCTCTTGGAATCAATAACGGTGGTGAGCTGCTTGTAAGAAAAGCGGATGGAAGTGAAACAGCGGTCTATGCGGGAGAAGTTTCCGTGCGCGGTATTTACGGATATGTTTAGTCATATAAGAAAGGAAACTGAAAATGGAAGAAGAAATTGTGCTTTGTGCGGCGAACTCTTATGAGCAGAAATACTATCTGAATCCCGAGTTTGAAATGCTGCCTGAAAGTATCAAGCAGGAATTGAATATTATGTGTGTACTCTACACAGAAGATGTAGGCGGGATCTTGATGGTTTTCTATGATGAGGATGGAAATCTGGAGTTTCGGGTAGATCACGAGGAGAATGATTTTTCGTTTGATGAGATCGGCAGTGTTTTGAAGATCAAACAGCTGCAGCAGACAAAACAGGAGCTGTTCGAGTCACTGGAATTGTTTTATAAGGTGTTTTATCTGGGAGAAGAGGTTGATCTGGAAGAAGAGTAGAGTACAGATCCTGAGAAAAGAAACGAGAGAAAGAGTTAGAGTGTGAAAATGAAACAGTTGAAAATAGGAAATGTTTTACTGGAAAATTCTTATGTACTCGGACCTATGGCAGGCGTAACAGACCTGCCATTTCGCTTGCTTTGCAAGGAGCAGGGAGCGGGTCTTCTGTGTATGGAGATGGTCAGTGCAAAAGGTATTTTCTATAATAATAAGAATACGGAAAGTCTGCTTCAGATTCATCCCGAGGAAGTACCGGTATCGCTGCAGTTTTTTGGTTCGGATCCGAAGATCGTCAGCGAGATGGCGAAACGGGTCGAGGAACGTCCGTTTTCCATTCTGGATATCAACATGGGATGTCCGGTGCCAAAGGTCGTGCGAAACGGAGAAGGGTCTGCACTGATGAAGAATCCGAAGCTGGTATACGAACTGGTCAGTGCGACGGTAAAAGCAATCAAAAAGCCGGTTACCGTTAAGATCCGGAAAGGGTTCGATGATGAACATATCAATGCGGTGGAAATCGCGAAGATCATTGAAGAAGCAGGTGCGGCAGCAGTAGCCGTACACGGAAGAACAAGAGAACAGTATTATTCCGGAAAAGCGGACTGGGAGATCATCCGTCAGGTAAAAGAGGCAGTTTCCATCCCGGTGATCGGAAACGGAGATGTGGCTTCCGGGGAAAAAGCAATCGCCATGCGTGAGCAGACCGGGTGTGACGGGGTGATGATCGCCAGAGGTGCTCAGGGGAATCCATGGATCTTTTCGGAGCTTTTAGAATATGAAAGAACAGGACGGCTTCCTGACAGACCGGATGTGGAAGAAATCAAGCAGACAATGCTTCGGCATGCCAGACTCCAGATCGAGTATAAAGGTGATTTTACAGGAATCCGGGAGATGCGAAAACATGTGGCATGGTATACAAAAGGACTGCATGGGGCAGCCCGTCTGCGGGATCAGATCAATCAGGTTGAGAGCTATGCAGAACTGGAAAATCTCTTGACATCGTTATAACGATTGAGTATAATATTGAAATTGTGAAATATACTTGAATTAGAGATATGGACAGGCAGAAATGTCCTGTAAATACAGGAAAAAGCCGAAGATAAAGTTTTAAATAAAAGAGCAAGATCAGGAAAGAAAGGAAGCAGACAGGTATGGCAGAGGCAAAGAAGAGATTACTTACTTATGCAGGATTGAAAGCGCTGGAGGATGAACTGGAAAATCTGAAAGTTGTAAAACGTAAAGAAGTGGCAGGAAAGATCAAAGAAGCCAGAGAGCAGGGAGACCTTTCAGAGAACGCAGAATACGATGCGGCAAAAGATGAGCAGAGAGATATCGAAGCCCGTATCGAAGAGCTGGAAGGCATTTTGAAAAACGCAGAAGTTGTAGTAGAGGATGAAGTTGATTTAGACAAGATCAATGTAGGATGTAAAGTAAAAGTATTTGACATCACATTTGACGAAGAGATGGAATTCAACATTGTAGGTTCTACAGAGGTGAACAGCCTGGAAGGAAAGATTTCCAATGAGTCACCGGTAGGTCAGGCTCTGATGGGCAAAAAAGTTGGAGAGACTGTAGATGTAGAAACACAGGCAGGAGTGATCCAGTACAAAGTACTTGATATCAGCCGTTCTATGTAGTAGAAACCAGACCCCTTTATTACAAGGGGTCTTAATTCGCATTTAGGGAACACATAAAAGTGTACCGGATGCCTGAAAAGGAAGGAGAAAATATCGTGTCCGAACAGCAGAAAAAAGCACAGCAGGAACCAGATTTAAATCAGTTGAGAAAAGTTCGCCGCGAAAAACTGGCGGATTTACAGGCAAACGGAAAAGATCCGTTTGTGATCACAAAATATGACCAGACACATCACAGTCTGGAGATCAAAGAGAATTTTGAAGAGCTTGCAGGAAAAGAAGTTTCTATCGCAGGACGTATGATGTCCAAACGTGTGATGGGAAAAGCATCTTTCTGCAATGTACAGGATTTGCAGGGAAATATTCAGTCTTACGTTGCAAGAGACAGCATCGGAGAAGAAGCTTACAAAGAGTTTAAGAAGATGGATGTCGGCGATGTGATCGGAATCACAGGAGAAGTGTTTGAGACAAAGACAGGAGAAAAATCCATCCACGCTTCTTCCGTGACATTGCTCTCCAAGAGTCTTCAGATTCTGCCGGAGAAGTTCCACGGACTGACAAATACAGATATCCGCTACCGTCAGAGATACGTGGATCTGATCATGAATCCGGATGTAAAACAGACATTTATCAACCGCTCTAAGATTTTAAGCGCGATCAGAAGATATCTGGACGGACAGGGATTCCTGGAAGTAGAGACACCGATGCTCGTATCCAATGCCGGAGGTGCTGCTGCAAGACCGTTCGAAACACACTTCAACGCACTGGATGAAGATTTCAAACTCCGCATCTCTCTTGAGCTGTACTTGAAGAGACTGATTGTCGGAGGAATGGAGCGCGTATACGAGATCGGACGTGTATTCCGTAACGAAGGTCTTGACACAAGACACAATCCGGAATTTACATTGATGGAGTTGTACCAGGCGTATACAGACTATAACGGAATGATGGATCTGACAGAGAATCTGTACCGTCATGTTGCACAGGAAGTACTTGGAACAACTGTGATCGAATACAACGGTGTGCAGATGGATTTAGGAAAGCCGTTTGAGAGAATCACAATGGTAGATGCAGTGAAAAAATATGCAGGTGTGGACTGGAACGAAGTGGAGACACTGGAACAGGCAAGAGCACTTGCAAAAGAGCATCATGTAGAGTTTGAAGAGCGTCACAAAAAAGGAGATATCCTTGCACTCTTCTTCGAAGAATTTGCAGAGGAGCACCTGATCCAGCCTACATTTGTAATGGATCATCCGATCGAGATTTCTCCGCTGACAAAGAAAAAACCGGAGAATCCGGAATATACAGAGCGTTTCGAGTTCTTTATGAACGGATGGGAGATGGCGAACGCATACTCTGAGCTGAACGATCCGATCGATCAGAGAGAACGTTTCAAAGCACAGGAAGAGCTGCTTGCACAGGGAGACGATGAAGCGAATACAACAGACGAAGACTTCCTGAACGCGCTGGAGATCGGTATGCCTCCTACAGGCGGTATCGGATTCGGAATCGACAGAATGTGTATGCTGTTGACAAACAGTGCAGCGATCAGAGATGTGCTGCTGTTCCCGACAATGAAATCACAAGGTTCTGCAAAAAATGAAGCAAATAATGTAGCTCAGACAGCTGCAGCTGCTCCAGCAGAGACAGCAAAAGTTGACTTCTCCAACGTAAAGGTTGAGCCTTTATTTGAAGAAGAGGTTGATTTCGATACATTCAGCAAATCTGATTTCCGTGCCGTAAAGGTTAAAGAGTGTGTAGCAGTTCCGAAGAGTAAGAAGCTCCTTCAGTTCACACTGGATGACGGAACAGGTACAGACCGCACGATCTTAAGCGGAATCCACTCTTACTATGAGCCGGAAGAATTAGTTGGTAAGACACTGATCGCAATCACCAACCTTCCGCCAAGAAAGATGATGGGAATCGAGTCTTGCGGTATGCTGCTTTCAGCAGTGAATAACCTGAAGGATTCAGAGGATGAAGAACTGCATCTTCTGATGGTTGATAACCATATTCCGGCAGGTGCTAAGCTGTACTAATCCAGAAAAAAGAGTTCGGTTTGGTAGTCATAGACGTCCAATCAGGAAAAGTGGTTCCACGGATTGACATGGAGCTACATGAAACGGCCTGGAGCTGTATAGATTGAAATAATGATGTATGGATTATAAGGAAACAGAATAAGGAGCTCTATGGATTCTTAACTGTTTGACTT
>OMBT01000589.1_pt1 | contig 9979 bp, 9 predicted proteins | sample 1644941 | NCBI WGS metagenome assembly OMBT01 (sample SAMEA103958156, study PRJEB25191) | human gut metagenome
GATAGACAGCGAAAGGTTCACGCTGGGATCCAGCGCACGGATCTTGTCCAGCACATCGTAGCCGCGGTTGGCGAACTGCTCCATCTGGCGCTCTTCCACCACAGCGATATAGCGGCCGCTGGCCACACGGCGCAAAAAGCCGCTGCCCCGGCCGATCATATCCTCCAGCGTGCGGTTGATGCCTTCCAGCAGGCGGGCACGCTCGCTGTCCAGCATGTCACCGAACACATCGTCGTAGCCGTCCACCAGAAACACCAGATAGCCCGGACGGCTGGCTTTGTATTCCGCCTCCACCTTGCGCAGGGCGGTCTCCTCGTTCAGCACCAGCAGGGTCATGCTCTCCGCATCGCCGGGCACCGTGGAGCTGTGTACGCTCCACATGCCGTCCGCGAGGGTCAGCAGCTGGCCCTCCTGCTTGCGGCACTGCTGCAGATCAAGGCCTGGCAGCACCTTCTGCACGCGGTTCACCAGCGCATCCTGCCCGTTCAACAGGCGGGTGCGGAACTGTGCATTGTACCACAGCACCGTCTCACCGGAAAGCAGCGCGGCCGGCTGAGAGAGCGGCTCCAGACTGAACTGCAGCTTGGAGCCTTCAAAGCTGCCGCCGCACATCCACCGGGCCACCCACTTGCGCAGCTGGCAGCGGAACAGCACCACCACAACGCCCCACAGCACCACCAGTGCCAGCAGCGCCAGCCATGCCGTGGGCCGCTGGATCAGCAGCACCAGCACCAGCAGGCTGCACAGCACGGCCAGACTGGCGGTGAGCATCTCCAATGTCCATCTTGGTTTTTGTTTCATCAAATCTCCTGCCTTCCGCCGCATTGTTTGCGGCAGCGTGCCCGGATCAGACCTCCATCAGGATGGGAAGGATCATCGGGCTGCGCTTGGTGCGCCGATAGATATAGCTGCTCAGTGCCTCGCGCACGCGGGTCTTGACGCTGTTCCAGTCGCGCACATGTTCATCCACGCAGCGATCCAGCGCATTTTCTACGATGCTCTGTGCACCGTCCATCAGGCTCTCGTTCTCACGCACATACACAAAGCCGCGGCTCACAAGGTCCGGGCCGGCCAGCACCTTGCCGGTCTTGCTGTCCACGGTGGCCACAATGATGACCAGACCGTCCTCGGACAGGTGCTTGCGGTCGCGCAGGACCACATTGCCCACGTCGCCCACGCCAAGGCCGTCCACCATCACTGCACCGGCGGTGACAGGCTCGCCCAGCTTTATCTCGTCCTGGCTGAGAATGACATTGGAGCCGTTCTCCGCAATGAGGATGTTGCTCGTGGGGATGCCGAGGCTTGCGGCGGTGAGGGCATGCTTTTTGAGCTGCTTGTACTCGCCGTGCACCGGCAGGAAATACTTGGGCTTCGTCAGGGTGAGCATGAGCTTCTGTTCTTCCTGACAGGCGTGGCCGGAAACATGCACATCGTACATGCTCTCGTAAATGACCTCTGCACCCAGCAGCAGCAGACCGTTGACGATCTTGGTCACGCTCTTCTCGTTGCCGGGAATGGGATTTGCCGAAATGATAATGAAGTCGCCGGGGCCCACGCGCACCTGACGGTGGCTGCAGGATGCCATACGGGAAAGGGCACTCAAGGGTTCGCCCTGGCTGCCGGTGGTAATGAGCACTACCTGCTCCGGAGGATACTGGTTCAGCTCATCCACGCTGATGAGGGTGCCCTCCGGGATGTGCATATAGCCCAGCTCCTGCGCCATAGCGGTGTTGTTCACCATACTGCGGCCGCTGAATGCCACCTTGCGGCCATCCTCCACAGCCAGATCGATGATCTGCTGCACGCGGTAGATGTTGGAAGCAAAGGTGGCAATGATGATCCGCTTGTTGCGGGCACGGGCGAACAGATTGCGCACGCCTGCAGCCACCTTCTGCTCGGTGGCGGTAAAGCCCGGACGCTCGGAGTTGGTGGAATCGCTCAGCAGGGCCAGCACGCCGTGCTGACCGTACTCGGCCAGCGTGGACAGGTCGGTGACGCCGCAGGCCAGCGGAGTGTAATCGATCTTGAAGTCACCGGTCTGGATGATGGTGCCCGCCGGACTGTCGATGGCAAAGGCCACCGCATCCGGGATGGAGTGGTTCACATGGATGGGCTCAATGGTAAAGCAGCCCAGCTTGATCTTCTGTCTGGGGGTGATCTCCACGAACTTGGTCTTGCCTGCCAGACCGAACTCTTCCAGCTTGTTGCGGATCAGGCCGCAGGTCAGGCGGGTGCCATAGATGGGCAGGTCAAGTTTCTGCAGCAGATACGGGATGCTGCCGATGTGGTCTTCGTGGCCGTGGGTGATGAGCAGGCCCTTGATCTTATCCTTGTTCTGCACCACAAAGGTGAAGTCCGGGATGACCATGTCCACGCCGTACATGTCGCTGTCCGGGAACACAAGGCCGCAGTCCACGATGATCATGTCGCCGTTGCACTCGTACACGGTCATGTTCTTGCCCACTTCGCCCAGACCGCCCAGCGGATAGATGTGGATGGGCACAGCGGCCTCTCTGGGCTGCTGCGGGCGGCGGGGCCGACGGTTATAATAAGGGCGGCGGGTGGTGCGGGGGCGCTTTTCGCCCGTCTGCGCGGCGGGTGCGCCGGTGCTCTGAGCAGCAGCTGTTGCCTTGCTGCGTGCGGAATTATTGGTATTTTCTTTTGACTGTGCCATTCTGACCTCCAAAATAATTACAGCGCAGGCCGTCCCCGCTTGTGGGAACAGCCGCGCTGTGCATGGGAAGCACCTTGAAAAATCGCATCGGCTTCCGTTGGATGCACCGTATAGAATTTATTTCTCAGCGTGTTTTTTGCAAACCGCTGCCTGTTCCGTAAGAGGTTTTGTGCCAGATAGGTCCATCTGCTCGATGCGACCGTGGCTTTTCTGTTGGAACGCCCGGGCACACGCCTGCGGTGCGCCCCTATACGCATTTTGTTAGGATAAGTATAGTATTTCCCGGCGTTTTTGTCAATTCCAAGGTTTGGCAACTCCGGCACGGAATATACATTCGCACTTGACAGAAGCCCAAAAATAGCGCTAAATAGAAGCAACTCATTTTAGAAGGAGAACCGCATGAAGCAGGTCGAAGTGTACACCGACGGCGCATGCAGCGGCAATCCCGGCCCGGGCGGCTGGGGTGCCGTGCTGCGCTACCGTTTTAACGGCAAAGTTTACGAGAAAGAGCTGAGCGGCGGCGACGACAGCACCACCAACAACCGCATGGAGCTGACAGCCTTTATCGAAGCACTGCGCCAGCTCAAGGAGCCGTGCGAGGTACGGCTGTGCTCCGACAGCCAGTATGTCATCAACGGGCTTCAGAAGGGCTGGGCCAAAAACTGGCAGCGCCGGGGCTGGAAAAAAGCAGATGGCTCCCCTGCCCTGAACCCGGATCTCTGGGCACAGGCACTGGAGCAGGAAGCCCGGCACAAGATCACCTATGTCTGGGTCAAGGGCCACGCAGGCCACCCGGAGAACGAACGCTGCGACCAGCTGGCCGTGGCCCAAAGCAAAGCACATGGCGGGAGGCAGGGAACATGAGCGACACATTTTTGCCCGGCAGTGGGTTCGACACCTACGAGAGTCAGGATAAGGTTCTGGTGCAGATGGACGGCAGCAGAGAATGCGCCGTAGCTGTGCGCATTTTACAGCAGCAGGGCTTTGCCGTGGCGGGCGCTGCCGTGCGGCTGGCAGCAGAACAGACCGCCGATGCGGAAAGCGCCAAAAAGGCAGCAGAGGCCCTTGGCATCGAGTGCATCGTGCTGAACGCCGAAGCACTGGCCGGGCAGGACGCAGACGTTCTGGGCGAAGGCGGCACGCCGCTGTTTGCCGCCCTGCTGACGGCTGCAGACAAGCTTGGGATGCAATATGTGGCAACCACTCACCGTGCCCGGGTTGAGACCGGTGCAGACGGCGTGCACACCGTCTGCCCGCCCGCAGGCACCGGCAGTGATGACAGCACGATTCTTGCAGCTCTGCCGCAGGAAACGCTGGCACGGCTGATCTTGCCGCTTGGCGATTTTGCCCCGGAAGATGTGGCGGAGATGGCCGAGGATTTTAAAGTTTAACCGTACGTTTCAAATGGCCTCCGTTGCACTCTGGCCATATTCAGCGGAAACATTATTTTTATATTAGAATTCCGGAAAATCCGCAGATTTTCCGGAATTCTTTTTTTCACAGGCAAGGCCGCTGCGGCACACGGCATTTGCTGTTTTTGCTTCCTGCGGAAACAGCCGCACGGCGGCAGAAATGCATTCTGCGGTTCGGACCCCATTCCCGTGAAAATGAAAATCGGGAACATCCGCAGATGTTCCCGATTTTCACATTATCAATATAATTTCCGCTGAATATGGCGCAGCGCACGCGGAACCATTCCAAATCGTTTTGTCAGTTCTGGGGATGCACGATATCGCGCCAATCCAGATCGCCGCGCTCCAAGCCGTGGATCAGTACCTCGGCAGTGGCAATGTTGGTGGCCATGGGGATATTGTGCACATCGCACAGGCGCAGCAGTGTCATTTCGTTGGGTTCGCTGGGCTTTGCGTTGATGGGATCACGGAAGAACAGCAACAGGTCGATCTCATTGCAGGCGATGCGGGATGCGATCTGCTGGTCGCCGCCCTGCACACCGGCCAGAAAGCGCTGCACATGTAAACCGGTAGCCTCGGCGATCAACTTACCGGTCGTACCGGTGGCCACCAATTTATGCTGGCTCAGGATGCGGCAGTAAGCCGTACAAAACTGAACCATCAGCTCCTTTTTGGAGTCATGTGCAATGAGTGCGATCGTCATCCGTTACCCTCTCCTCTTTCTTCACGATGCGGACCCACTTGTAAAAAGTCCTTCGGTTGAAATGATATCACAAAATCCAATCTTTTACAACCGGTTTTTATACAAAACATTCAATTTTGTTTTCTTTTCAGGGATGTTTCCATTCAAAACCCCGCTGCAGTGCCCTTTCCCGTGTCGGTTTTGTCTCCCGTTTTCAGTTCTCCGGCGCAATGGCATCGGGGTTCTGCTCGGTGTCTGCGGCGGGCTGCTGCTCGTCCTGCACGGCAGGCTGGGCTTCCCCTTCTGCTGCCGTTTCCGGCGCAGCGGTGTCTGCGGCGGGTGTCATCTGTGCAGGCTGGGCTGCGGCATTGCCGGTGGTCTGGCCTGCAGCGGCCTGTGCTGGGTCAGTGGTCTGTGCCTGATCTTCCTGCTGGGCCTGCTCGGCTTCTTTTTCCGCTTCGGCCTGCTGGGCAAGGCTGCCATCCTTCAGGGCAAAATAGGCATTTGCAATGTCCACCACCAGATCACCGGTACGGGCACCATAGCCTCCGTACTCAATGCTAATGCCAATGGCGATCTGCGGATCATCCGCCGGGAGGTAAGCCACCATCATGGCGTTCAGATAGTGCTTACCGGGCGCATAGGTCTCACTGCGCTGAGGTGTACCGGTCTTGCAGGCGATCGGCACCGGATAGCTGGAAATTTTGCCGCTGATGGTGCTGGGCACCTGCCTCATGCCCTGCCGCACCAGCTCAAAGGTGTTGCCGGTGCCTTCGATCACATCCATGACCTCGGGCTTGGTCTCGCTGAGCACCTCGCCGGTGTTGGTGTCCAGAATGGCCTTGACGAAATGGGTGCGGTAACGGGTGCCGTTGTTGGCCAGCGTTGCCGCGTAGGTAGCCAGCTGGATGGGCGAGACCACCGTGTTGCCCTGACCGATGGCGGCCTGCACATCCAGCGATGCCGTATAGTTGGAGTCGCTCTTGGTGGTCAGACGGCCCACGGCCTCGCTCACCTCCACACCGGTGCGCTGGCCAAGACCCAGCTTGTAGGCATAGGCATCGTACACATCGCTGGTCAGGCGGCGGCCAACATCATAGAAGAAGATGTTGCAGCTCCACTTGATGGCCGTTACCACATCGATGTTGCCGCTGTGGCCATGGCGGGTACAGCGGGGGTGGTAATCCTTGAAGTAGTTGTACACGCCGTTGCAGTAAACGGTAGAATACTGGTTGATGAGGCCGCTATCCAGTGCAGCCACCGCCACGGCGGGCTTGAAGGTAGAACCCGGCGTATACAGGCCCTGCAATGCGCGGTTGAACAGCGGCAGGCTCGGGTCGGAGCTGTACTCGCTGTAGTTGGCGGCATACAGGTTCTGGTCATAGCTGGGATAGTTGGAAGCAGCCAGCACACTGCCGTCCTTCACGTCCAGCACCACCACCGCACCGGCGGCAGCTTTCATGGTGCCGGTATTGTACACGCGGTTGATCATATCAATGTTGTCCGCCAGTGCCTTGTCCACGGCACGCTGGAAGTTGCTGTCAATGGTCAGCTGCACGGTATGGCCCGGCTCCGGCACAGTGGTGAGCTTTGTATCCACGATCACGCCGTCCGAATTGCGGGTGATGGTCTCCACGCCGTCCTTGCCGCGCAGCTCGTCCTCATAAACGGATTCCAGGCCGGAAATGCCCAGAACATCGTTCATGTTATAGCCTTTTTCCCGCAGCGGATAGGTCACCTGACCGTTGGAATCGGTCACCTTCCACTTTTCCGCCGTGATCTTGCCCACACGGCCCAGCACCGCCGGGATGATATCGCTCTGGTCGTAGCTGCGGGCGCTGGTTTCCACGATCTCCACACCTGGCAGCTGCAGGCTGTGCTCCTTGATGGTGGCCACCGCGAGGGTGCTCACGTTCTCCGCCATGACAAAATTGTTCACATTGGAGAACGCCTGCCGGTCCATCTCGTAGTGGATGCCGGCCAGCACACGCTGCCATTCCGGCGAAAAATCCTGCAGATCGTTCTTTTCCACCAGCATTTCCATTACATCGTTGGCGGTGGCGTACTGCTGCAGACCAAGCGTTTCCTTCATGTCTGCCAGCTGCTTCTGGTCGCTGGTGGACGTGTCATCGTCCGTAAAGGCGTAATTGCCTGCTGCGTCCGCCTGACCGATCAGCAGCGTATCATTCCAGCTCTCGCCGTTCGCACGCAGCAGCTCCACGATCTGCTGCAGCATGGTGTCCAGATCCCGGTCGCCCATCAGCAGTTTGTTGAGGACCACATTGTAGCTGGTGGTTGTGGTGGCAATGCGCCGCCCGGCGCTGTCCACGATATCGCCGCGGGCCGCCGTGACCGTAAAGTTATAGTCGGTGGTGTTGGTGGCCTTGGCCTTGAAGTCGTCGCCGTTGACCAGCTGCAGAAAGATCAGCCGCATCACGTACAGGCCCATGATAACACATGCCACTGCAATGAGCAGGATCATCCGGCGCACAACGTTTTTTCGTTCGTTTTGGTTCATCCGCGTTTCCTCCGGCGGTTCAGACTACGCCGTTGTCGATTTTGAATGCACTGTAAATGTGCCGCACCAGACTGAACAGCATCAGCGACGGCACCAGCGTCATCATGGCCGAAGGCAGCACAAAGGTCAGCCAGCGGCTCAGCGCCCAGCTGTAGCCGGGCATGTAGTAGAAGAACAGCCAGTCCAGCGAGAGCACCACAAGGGCCGTGCCGGTGCTGATGAGCGCAAAGTTCCATGTGCTGCCCTGCAGATACACCTGAACCAGCACCGAAAGCGCAAAGCAGAGCAACAGCAGTTCCAGCGCCAGCATACCCACGGTGCGCCCGGCGGTGTAGTCCCACAAAAGGCCGCTCACGGCACCAAACAGCGCACCTGCAAACTCGCCTTCATACACGGCCACAGCCAGACACAGCGGCAGAATGAACAGCGGCTTTGCCTGCCCCAGCTGGAGCAGGCCGGGGGTCGTCTGCAGTGCCGCGCACACAAACAGTGCCACCGCGTAGCAGACCCATTTCAGGATCTGGCTGCGGCTGCGCATGCGGCGTGATTCCATACAAATGCGCCCCCTTAATAGTCGGTAATAACGAATACGTGCTTGACCGTGCGCGGGTCTGCACCCGGGCGCACCACTGCAATGGAAGATTTGCCGCTGACTTCCGGCTCCACCTTCTGCACGGTTCCCACCAGCAGATCCGGCGGGAACACTCCGCCAAGACCGGTGGTGATCACCTGATCGCCCATCTTCGTCTCAGTGGCGCGTTCCAAATTAGTCAGCACGCACAGGCCGTCACCGGCATAATCGGTGCTGCCATTGATAATGCCATTTTCCCGCGTGCGGGATACCACGCCCGCAGCGCTGAAGCTGGGGTGCAGAATGGTCATCACCTTGCAGCTGGTGGTGTCGGCTTCCACCACCATGCCGATCAGATAGCCCTTATCGCTGATCACAGCATCGTTCACGGCTGCGCCGTTCACCGTGCCGCAGTCCAGCGTAAAGCCTCCGAACTCATCCAGCGGGTCGCGGCCGATCACAAAGGCAGAAATATAGCTTGCTTCGGTGTTGGAATCCTGAATGCGGGCCAGCGCCTTGTAGGCTTCGTTCTCCGCCTTGATGCGGTCATAGTCCACTATCTGCTGGCGCAGCTCAGCATTCTCCGCTTCCAGCTGTTCGTTCTGTTCCATGACCTCATCGATGCTGGTGTATTTTTCCCACACCGAGCCAATGCCGCCGCTCAGTGCCGATGTGACCTTCTGGAGCGGCATCAGCACCACGCCCAGCAGTTCCTGCGGGGCAGCAGTCAGTCGTCCGTTGGCACCGGCATAGGCCATAATGCCCACCAGAAACACCGCCACGGCTACCAGTATCTTAAATTTCCATGTGTCAAAAAAATCCTTCAAGGGAGTACCCTCCTGTTTCGGGTGGATGCCATGCCATAAGAAAAGCGCGGACAGCCCTGCCATCCGCGCAAGAGACATTGTTTGCAGCGGAAATCAGCGCAGACGCTGCGCAAAAGAGCCTTTTTCCGCAAGTGTGGGCCTTGCCCGTGTTACATGTGGCCGCCGTCGGTGTCCAGCACGTCATGCAGGACATCCACATGATCCAGCACCGCACCGGCACCCTTGGCCACGCAGTCCAGCGGGTCTTCCGCAATGTGTACGTCGATGCCGGTCTCGCTTTGGATCAGCTGATCCAGACCGCGCAGCAGTGCGCCGCCGCCGGTCAGGGTGATGCCGCGGTCGATGATATCCGCACTCAGCTCCGGCGGGGTGCGCTCCAGCGTTTCCTTGATGGCGCTGGTGATCTTGACCAGGCATTCCAGCAGAGCTTCGCGCACATCCTCCGAGTGGACGACGATGTTCTTGGGCAGGCCGTCCACGAGGTTACGGCCCTTGATCTCCATGGTCTCGTGGAAATCAGTCTTCTGGGGGCAGCAGGCCACGTTCTTTTTCAGCTCTTCGGCGGTGCGCTGGCCAATGGCAACGCTGTACTTGTTGCGCACGAACTTGAGGATCTCTTCGTCGTAGTGGTTGCCGGCCACGCGCACGCTGGTGGCCTTGACCTTGCCGCCCAGAGAAAGCACTGCAATATCGGTGGTGCCGCCGCCGATATCAATGATCATGCGGCCCTCCGGCTGGGTGATGTCGATGCCGGAGCCAAGGGCAGCGGCAATGGGTTCGTCGATCAGGTACACCTGACGGGCACCAGCGGCCACCACAGCCTCCACCACGGCATCGCTTTCAATGCCGGTAATGGCGGCGGGCACACAGACGGCCACGCGGGGCTTGACCATGTGGGAGCTGTACACCTGCTTGACAAAACGGCAGATCAGCTCACGGGTCATGGTATGGTCACTGATCACACCGTCCTTCAGCGGGAAGATGGCAGAAATATAGTTCGGGGTGCGGCCCACCATAGCAAGGGCCTTATCGCCTGCTTCCAGCACGGTCTTCTTGCGGGTATCCATTGCCACAACGCTGGGCTGGTTGAGCACAACACCCTTGCCCTCCTGCGCAATGATAATAGTAGTGGTACCAAGATCGATACCGATATCGTTCTGTGCCATAAGTTCTCTTTTTCCTTTCTCTGGTTCCTCTATCGAAACAACGGCCTGTTGATGCAGGCCGGAAATCATACCAGCTTACAGTATAGCATAGTTGCCGTAAAAAGTATACCGGTTTTGGCGCAATGCAGC
>OMBT01000602.1_pt1 | contig 9804 bp, 10 predicted proteins | sample 1644941 | NCBI WGS metagenome assembly OMBT01 (sample SAMEA103958156, study PRJEB25191) | human gut metagenome
AAAAAGTTTCACATGCAGCCCTTTATGCAAGGCTTTCCTATGAGAGTGAAAAGAACAGAGAAAGAAATACGATAGAAACGCAGATGGTTCTGCTTCATAATTTCGTAAAAGAACAGAAAGATATCGTGGTTGCAAAGGAATATTATGATATATCTAAAACCGGAACTAATTTTGAGAGAGATGGTTTTAATGAGATGATGCAGGACATCAAAGAGGGAAATGTTGACTGTGTTATTGTTAAAGATCTTTCTAGACTTGGAAGAAATTATGTAGAGGCAGGAAGCTATATTGAAAGAGTGTTCCCATTCTTTAATGTGCGTTTTATTTCGGTGAATGATCATTATGATTCGTTCAGAGATGACATAAGCCTGCTGATCAGCATGTCAAACGTGTATAATGAGTTTTATTCCAGAGATTTGGCAAAGAAAATAAGAAGTTCATACCGGACGAGCTGGGCAAATGGCGAATTTCCTTCCGGTCAGATGGCTTATGGTTATGAAAAAGACAAGGATAATCCTCATCAGCTGATTCCAGATCCGGTAGCAGCACCAGTGGTGAAAAAGATATTTCAGTATTTTATTGATGGAATGACTTATGCAGAGATTGCCCGGAAATTAAATGCGGATGAGTATCTCTGCCCGAAAGCCTACAAGCTGGATAAAGCAGGGAAAGCAAATGAAAAGTCAGCGACATGGACATGGAGTGGAGGAACAGTCCACAAAATCCTTGAGAATCAATATTATGCCGGTGATAGTGTGCATAATCAGTTTACCAATGATTCCTGGGCAGCACAGAGACAGAAAATGAATCAGAAAGAAGAATGGATCATTATCAAAAATACCCATGAGGCACTTGTGAGCAGAAAGGATTTTGATGAGGTACAGGAAAAGATTGGTCATATCGTAAAACGGGTTAATGAAGCTCGTAAATCAAATGGCAATAATGTAAGAGACTTCAACTTTTTCAAGCAGAAAATTGTATGTGCAGACTGTGGAAAAACCATGTATTTATATGGGAAAACAAAAGGCAATCATCGTAGGTTTTACTGTGGAAATAATAAGCTCCACGGGAAGTGTACGCCACATTCTATCACTGATTTGGAAGTGAATGATTATGTACTGCGTGTGATACGTGCACATATCAATGTATATGTTGAAAATGTAGATTTGATTCGGCGGTTGAATCAAAGACAGGAAAGCATTAAAAAATATGATGTGTTTAACAGGGAAATCAAGAAATGCCGGAAAGAACTGGAAAAAGTGGCAGTACACCGGGAAAGATTGTTTGAGGATTATGTGTGCCGTATTATTGATGCAGAGCAGTATGAAACATTTTCAAAGCAGGATGTGGAAACAGAAAAAGAGATCCAGAATAACATGGAAATTTTATTAAAGCATCAGGTTGGATATGAAAAAAATTTTCACACAGAGGAAGAATGGGAAACATTGATCAATAAATACCGCAATACGAGAACGCTGACAAAGGAAATGGTCAATGCTTTTGTAGAAAAAATCGAAATACATGAAAGCGGTTCTATTACGGTACGTTTGGTGTATGATGATATGTTGGAAGAATTAAGAAAATATGCAAAAGAACGGGAGGCTGAGTTATGCCAGTAACAGAATGTATCGCTGTTTATATCAGACTTTCGTCGGAGGATAATGATGTAGATGGCAGTATAAAAGCCGAAAGTAACAGTGTCAGTGCACAGAGAATGCTGATAAACGAATTTATCAAAAAACAGGACGAATTTACTAACTGTCCAGTAGTTGAATATGTAGACGATGGGTACAGTGGTACAAACTTTAACCGCCCTGGCTTTCAGAGGATGATGGAAGATGCAAAAGCAGGACGTATAAAAAGTATTGTTATAAAGGACTTTTCAAGATTTGGAAGAGATTACCTGGAAGTGGGGAATTATCTGGAAAAAATCCTGCCAGTCCTTGATATTCGAATTATCTCAATTAACGATGGCTTTGACAGTATCAATTCCTCTGGTTTTACTGGAGGAATGAGTGTAGCGTTAAAAAATATGCTGAACGCAATGTACAGCAGAGATTTGTCCAGAAAAGTTCGTTCTGCTATGAAAACACATGCTAAAAACGGTGAATATATGCCGGCTTTTCCAAAATATGGATATATTAAAGATCCAGAAGATAAGCATCATCTGGTTATAGACCCAGAAGCGGCTGAAACAGTGAAACTGATATTCACAATGGCGGCAGATGGGAAAACAAAAGGACAGATAGCAAAATATCTGAACGAAACCCATGTGCTTACATGCCGGGAGTATATGTGCAGAAAAGGTATAAAAATGCACAGAGAAAACGAAAAAGAAAAGAAACTCTGGTCAGTCACAACAATCTCAGATATGCTCAAAAATGAAGTGTATCTTGGAAAAATTATTTGGAATAAAAAGAGAGTGGCAAGAACAGGAAGCAATAAATTGGTTTCCAATGATAAAGAAGAGTGGATTGTTGTAGAAAATGCACATGAACCAATTATATCCGATGAATTATTCCAGAAAGCAAATGAAAAAGCATTTACTAACCAGAAAAGAGTTCTTACAAAAAGAGGAGTAGCCTGCCCTATTTTCTTTTGTCCGACCTGTGGAAGAAGACTTGGTTTTACCAGCAGAGAGACTGGGTATCGCTGTATGCAGGCACATATCAGCGGTCTTAGTGGGTGTGCGGAAAGTAAAATGGACAGGAAAGAAGCAGAAGAAACAGTACTGGATGCAGCCAGAAATATGGCACAACTCATTTCGGAAAATCTTGAGAAAAAGAAAAGTGAATGGCATAAAACAATTTTGAAAGAAGAAAATATCGCAACACTGGAAAGTGAAAAAAAGCGACTCTCGTCAAGAAAAATGAAACTGTATTCTGATTATCGTTCAGAAGTGCTGGACAAGGAAGGGTATATGGAAGAACTGAAAAAAACGACTTCCCGTATTTCAGAAATCACTTTGCAGATAGCAGAATTGGAGAATGAGATTGCAGTAGCGAAGAAAAAATGTGATGAAGCAACAGAAAAAGAAATGGAAGTAAATGAGATTGCAGCATTGCAGGATTTTGACAAAATACAGCTGTCAAAGATTATTGAGAAAGTCTTTATTTATGAACCAGGTCGTATGGAGATAAGCTGGAAGATGGATGACATTTTCTACAAAGAAGAAAAAGCATAAACTGAATAAGATTGTTCGCATGGAGCATCACTGGATGAAAACAGTGGTGCTTTTTGCGAATTAAAAGCAAATTTTTTTTAGACTTATATTGACAAAAGCAGAACTGTTAGCCCTCACATCGCAGGATATTGATTTTGACAACAAAGTCATTCGGATAACAAAATCCTATCAGCGGTTAGAGGGCGAAGATGTGATTACAGACCCAAAGACACCGAAAAGCAAACGGAATGTGAGTATGCCGGATTTCTTGTGTGAAGAATTGAAAGATTATATCGGCAGGTTGTACGGGATTCTTCCCACTGACCGTATTTTTCATCTGACGAAAAGTTTCTTGCACCATGAAATGACGAGAGGAGCGGAGAAAGCGGGAGTAAAACGCATTAGAATCCATGATTTGCGGCATTCTCATGTATCGCTGCTTATTAGTATGGGATTCTCGGCAGTATCAATCGGAAACAGAGTAGGGCATGAAAGTGTAGATATTACTTATCGCTATGCTCATATGTTTCCGACAGAGCAGACACAAATGGCAAAATTATTGAATGAAGAATTTAAGGAGGGCGCAGAGGAATGAGCGGTACACACAAATATCCAACAATCAGTTTCCGTATCTCTCCCAGAGAACGGGAAGAAATTGAAGCAAAGATTTTCGCAAGCGGCATGAAGAAAAAAGATTATTTTATCCGCTCCTGCATTTATAACCGTGTGTGTGTGGTAGGCAAGAAAGAAACAGTCTATCAGATTGTGGAACGATTGCAGGAAATGGAAAAGCATCTGGTGAAACTGGCAGAGCAAGTTGATAGCAAAGAGCCGGGGATTACTTCCGAAGAAATCAGGGATTTGCAGGAAACCTATGAAAATATGCTGAAAGCAATTCTCTGGATGCTGGACGGAGCAAGGTATTTATGGCAGGGCGAAGAAAAAAGCCCCGACAGCGACAACTGTTAGGGCTGTGATAACTGGAAAACCTCTGTTATCAACAATCACAATTCAAGTATAGCAGAGGTTTCTTCCAGTGACAATGAAAATTTTCAGAAATGGAGGGCATTATGGAGGGAACCAGAACAGAATTACAGATGATTAAAATGTCGGAGATACAGTCGCAGGAGGTAGCGTGGCTGTGGTATCCGTTTATTCCCTACGGGAAGCTGACGATTGTGCAGGGCGATCCGGGGGACGGAAAGACAACGCTGGTATTGAATATAGCGGCGAAGCTGTCAAAGGGCGAGGGCATAGACAGTGAAATGAAGTTGACGGAGCCGCTGGCTGTGATTTATCAGAGTGCTGAGGACGGGCTTGCCGATACGGTAAAGCCCCGGCTGGAAGCGGCAGGAGCAGACTGCGAAAATATTTCCGTCATTGATGAGAGTGTAAAATCACTTTCCATGATAGATGAACGTCTGGAAGAAGCGGTCATAAGGACAAGGGCGAAGCTATTGATTTTAGACCCGATACAGGCGTATCTCGGCGGCGGTATGGATATGAACCGGGCAAACGAAGCAAGGGATATGACAAAGAAGCTGGCGGCTCTGGCGGAGAAATATCAATGCGCTATTGTGCTTGTAGGGCACATGAACAAAGCGGCAGGAAATAAGGCGGCGTACCGGGGCATGGGTTCCATTGATTTCTTTGCGGTGGCAAGAAGCGTTCTGTTGGTTGGCAGAGTGGAGGGAGAAGCAAATATAAGAGCTGTAGTCCAGATAAAAAATAATCTGGCGGCGTTTGGACACCCGAAAGCCTTTGAACTGTCGGAGGACGGTTTTCACTGGCTCGGAGATTATGAGATTACCGCAGATGAAGTATTAGGCGGTATCGCTCCGAAAGCGAATAAGCTGGAACAGGCGAAGCGTCTGCTCCGGGAATTAGCAGAAACAAAAAATGCCATGCAGAGCAATGAGATTTTCAATTTTGCAGAAGAACGGAGCATATCCAGACGGACACTTGAAAATGCGAAAAAGGAAATGGGTATCAGAGCAAAACGGATAAACAATTCATGGTATTGGGAACTGGATAAAATCAGACTGGAATAAGGCAACAGCGCAACAATGCAGAATATATAGAATTTGCGGGCTTGGTGCCTGCAAGGTTGCAAAAGATATAGACCTTGCGTTGTTGCGGTCTTGAAAAGGAGGGCGAATATGATACGACAGCCGGAATGGGGAACAAGAAACGTGAACAAATATTTTTACGAAAGTGAAGCCCGTAGGATTGCCGCACTCAATGAAATCTTTGGAGATGTGGAACTGACTGCGGCAGAAATGCGGACGCTGGTATGGCTGTGCGGGTGGGAGGAATGTACAGTGGAAAACGTACTTTCAGCTATCCGAAAAGCTATGGCGGCGGAAGCAAAGCGGCGGGAACGGCCGCTCCGTCCGTAGGACGGAAAAGCCCTCGGCAGAGCGCAAAGGCAGCTTTTGATAGAGCGGAGCCTGTCAAAAGTGCTTTTGCGTTACTTTCGGCGAAAGTAACAAAGCCTATGCGTCGTATCCGGCGCTGATTACCCTAACAGGTAGAAAGGAAATTGATTGAAGCGAACGATTAGCTTTATGACAGGGAAAGGCTCTGTCAACCATAACAGCAGAAAATTCCATGCGAAGAATACTGACCCGGAGCGAAGCTGTCTGAACGTGGAATACTGCAACGAAAATGCTAAAGACGTATATCACGAATTATTTGATGAAGCACTCGCCCGGTACAATGCGAAGCAGGCCAGAAGTGACCGCCGGATTGACGATTATTATGAGAAAATCTGTTCCGGCAAGCAGGAGAAGCCATTCCATGAGATTATCCTGCAAATTGGGGATAAGGACAACATGGGAGCGAAAACGGAAAACGGACAGCTTGCCGCCAAAGTGCTGGATAAATATATGCAGGACTTCCAGCGGAGAAATCCTACATTGAAGGTATTTAGCGCCTATCTTCACATGGACGAAGCGACGCCCCACTTGCATATAGATTTTGTACCGTATATAACCGGAAGCAAGCGGGGGCTTGATACAAGAGTATCATTGAAACAGGCGTTATCTGCTCTTGGATTCAAAGGCGGTACAAGACGGGAAACGGAATTAAATCAGTGGGTGGCTTATGAGAAAGAACAACTCGCCGCTGTCATGATGGAACATGGGATTGAGTGGGAGAAGAAAGGCATACATGAAAAGCATTTGTCTGTTCTGGATTTTGAGAAAAAGGAGCGGGCAAAGGAAGTTGCGAAACTGGAGCAATCTATTTCTGACGGAAAAGAACGATTATCAGATATTCAGATTCAGCAGAGGAAAGCAGAACAGGAAACGGAGCAGATACGACAGGAGGGCGCAGCAATCCAGCAGGAAGTATCGGAACTTTCGGAAACAAGTAATTTGCTGAAGGAGCAGGCGGCAACGCTGGCGGAGGATAAGGAAAAACTGTTATCTGACAATGAGAAATTAGAGAAGCAACAGAAAAAACTACAACAGGAGATTGAGAAAATGGCTCAGTCTAAGGCGGTCATGGAACGGAACATACACGCCTATGACGAGGACGAGAAGTGGCAGTTGCCGGAGCCGGGAGCGTTGATGTCTGCAAAGGCTTATAAGGATAAAAAGGCTATGCCGCTTGTGGAGAAGCTGAAAGAGGCGATAAAGGCGCTGACGATTAAATGTGTCCAGCTTGCGGAACAGGAGAAGAAACAGAAAGCGAGAATTATCCGGCAGGAGCAGCAGATCAGCCGCCTGACAAATAAGGTCATGGAGCAGAGCAGCACCATAGAACGATTACAGGAGAAAGCGGTGGATTTGGGGCGTTTGGAGCGTTATTTTGGCAGAGAACAGGTACAGTCGATAGTAGAACAGTCAAAGGCTCTGGAACGGGCGGAAAAGGCAAATAAGCGTCCGAAACGTGCATTTGAAATAAGTAGATAAGGGGAGTGATACAGTGACGGATATGGAGAAAAAAGTTATGGTTCGGCTATGTGCGAAAATCCTTTCGGAGACAGATTTGTATGATATGGATACGGAAGTACGCAATCTAATTGACTGGATATGTGTATCGGAGCAGATAAAATCAAACAATAATGAGATACGAAGTCTGACCGGGGAATATAAGCGGATAGAGCCGGATTGCCGGGAGGGAGTGCGGGCGCAGTTGGAACGCATGAAAGCACTTTGTAAAGAACGTGACAGTCTGTATGAGAAACAGAATGATTTGAGAGGACAAAAGCAGAAAATTGAGAGAGCGTTGGAACGGTAGAAATTTGGGGCATGGCGGCGGCTGTGCTCCTTATTTCTTGTGGTAAATTTGCCGATAGTGTGCTAAAATCAAAGAGCAGAGATAAAAACACAACGTAAGGGATAACATCTCTTATAGAGCCGGTAGGTAGTCCGGCCGCACCGCTTTGGTGTAAGTAGCCCTCCCTCCTTGGGTCGTCCGTTCTTTGTTCAGTACAATCATTTAAGGAGGAATTGTCATGGACAAAGTATCGGGCAGATTGACAGTATTTTTTGAGGAACCATTCTGGATAGGTGTTTTTGAACGCATATCGGAGGGAAAGCTATCTGTATGTAAGGTTACGTTTGGAGCGGAACCGAAAGATTACGAGATATATGAATTTGTTCTGAAAAATTACTATCGGCTGAAATTTAGTCCGACTGTGGCAACTGATGTAAAGGAAGCTGGTCGCAATCCGAAGCGGGTACAGCGAGAAGTGCGAAAACAGGTACAGAATACCGGCATAGGCACAAAATCGCAGCAGGCTTTGAAATTGCAGCAGGAGCAGCTAAAAACTGAACGCAAGACTGTGAGCCGGGAACAACGGGAAGCAGAAAAACAGCGGCAGTTTGAACTGAAACAGCAGAAAAGGAAAGAAAAGCATAGGGGCAGGTAATTCCTGCTCCGGCTTTTCTCAATTAGATTGCTATGGGCTATTATTACGCTTTAGAGTGTTTGAAACGATTATTTTACAAGGGTTTGGAAGTGCAAAAATGGCGTTGGTGATACCTTTATACCTATATCATTCAAATCCGGTTTTTGTTGTGTAACGGGAGTGATTGTGTAATCTTTGGTTTGTTTTCAAATGATGTGGGGAGGGAGTAAAATGTTAGTACTTGGCATAAACAAAATTTTAAAGTGGTGTCAGATTACAAATGGTGGTAGGACATATACTTGTCCAACAAAATATATAAATGGAGAATTGTTTTTTCGATTTAAGAACGAATGGCATAAAGTAGCCGAGTTTGTGTCTGACCATGCAGAAGAATTGGTTGAAGAGGGCGGGAAGATATTTTCACAACCGTTTAAGCAATAAGAGTAAAAAATATTCATATCGTTTTAATCCAGCTTTGGCTATGTATGTAAAGGTAGTGATTAGTATTTTGTTGTTGAATATAATTACATGGTGCTAGCACCATGTGTGTTTTTTGAACAAAGGAGAAGAGTTATGTTTGGGAATGTTGTCTATTATGACAAGAAAAAAATTGATGAGTATAGGTCTGTGATAAAAGGTCAAAGAAATTTGGAGGTTGAGGAGTATGAGGTGTCGAATGATAAAGGTATACAAGTTGATTTAAAGGCTTTTGGTGCTGATGCAAAAGCGAGTAAAACATATAAAGCAAAAGTTCAAGAAAGTCTACTATATAATTGTGATGAATTTGAAAAACTCTTGAGCGGAAGAGATGATTATTTTGATTTCACTCAATCATCGGATTTTGATCTTATGACTATGAGTAGAGGAGTTATAATTAAATTTGATGGTTATATTAAAGTGCCAGAAGAATTTGATTTGACTCAAACCATAGATAAGTTTAAACCTATGTTGATTGCGTCGCTGGTCAAAGATAATATGGATCAATCAGAGCAGGTTGCGTTACAAGTATTTCTTGAAACATCTGATACCAAAATTCCGGTTTTAATTGATTTTGGTGAACAGTTGATGTGTTCTAAACTGATATCTAATAATATGTTGGTAAAATATGAAGATATGGAAGAATATGAGGAATTAGAAGTTACTATTATTGCAAGAATTACTTCTGGCAATATGGTAAATGCGAAGAAAGCTTTTTATGATCCCTTGAAAGATTTTATGACATTAAATCGAGCCATGAGAAGAAGTATTGGTGGGAGGACAGATGGCTTATATGAGATTTATGCCGATAGAGACTATAGAACGATTGAAATTTTGGCTATTTATCAGTAAACCATTATCAAAAGAAAAATAGAGATTATTATAAACTCATGATACCCGTATGATACCTGTTTGTTTGAAAACTATGAATAAGGCGTGAAATTTGGATATTATGAATATGAAAAGCCGCAAAAAGCAATCATATATTTAATAAATATGTTATAATTATAGGGAGTTTGAGTAGCGGACTAAATTGCGAAAAAGCCCATAAATAAAGGCTTTGCGGGCTGTTTGGATGTTCCGGTGGAGTGCAAATGGAGTTAAAAAATATTTTTTTCTTTGTTTTCTTTCCGGAGTTATCTGAGATTTTCGCAAAAAGTAACTATGCTCAGAAAATATAATTAGTGTGAATATGAAGAACAGTTTGTTTTGATGGAAATATTTTCCGTCAGGGCAGACTGTTTTTTTATACCCTTTTTCAATGATATAAACTCCATGGTTCAGCGATAACACGTATGGAAACTGT
>OMBT01000643.1_pt1 | contig 9314 bp, 8 predicted proteins | sample 1644941 | NCBI WGS metagenome assembly OMBT01 (sample SAMEA103958156, study PRJEB25191) | human gut metagenome
ACGTAAAACCGCCAGGTCCCAGTACAAGAGTATTCGGAGGCGTTGCCATCGGTGTGGCAAATGCCATAGACGCTGCGATACCGATAGCCATCAGAACCGGTTTCGGGTCAGCACCGATGGACTGGGCAATGGAAATACCGATCGGTGCCAAAAGAGCTGCCGCAGCTGTGTTGGACATGAACTGGGTCAACACATTGGAAATTAGGTACAACACTGCGCACAAAACGACCGCATTCGGATGTTCACCCATTGAACCAACAACCGTATCGGCAATCAATTTTCCTGCTCCAGTTTTTTCCATAGCGGTGGCTACGGAGAGCATACCAGCAAACAGAAAGATCGTTACCCAGTCAATGCCCGCATAGGCTTCTTTTTCTTTCAGGCAGCCTGTGATAACGCAGAGGATAGCCCCGGTTACCGCCGCGGTCTGCAGCGGCAAAGTCTTCAAATCCAGAGCCATGCAAATAACTACACCAATCATGATCAGTCCTGAAATCCACATCTTTGTGGTGCTCTTCGGTTCGCTGTCTTCGCCAGAAGCGCCCGCTTCTTCGGCAGCAGCCCTGATAGCTTCTTCATCCATTTCTCCGGCAGCATTTGCAGGAAGCAGGTGACGGCCGATAAACAGGGTAAAGAAGAAGACAATAATAGACAGCGGAATGCCGATATAAGCAAATTCGAAGAATCCAAAAGTCGGCAGACCTGCTGCGGACAGAGCGCCTGTGACAATAACGTTTGGCGGGGTACCGATCATGGTGATGGTGCCGCCTACGTTGGCAGCAATTGCCAGAGGCATGAGTTCTTTCGATGGAGAAATTTTAGCTGCCTGGCAGATACCGATAATAACCGGCATGAGGCAGGCTACCGTCCCCGTATTGGAAGATACGGCAGAAAGGGCAATGGTAACGAGCATGATTGCCGCCATGAGCGGAACCTGGTTGGTGCCCGCTTTCTTGACTACGGCAATGCCGATCGCTTCCGCAAGGCCTGTTTTAAACATAGCGGCGCCGATAACGAACATACCGCCGAAGAGGACTACGGTAGAATTGGACAAACCGGCATAAACCTGCTTTGACGGCAGGACGCCCAAAATACCTAATGCAGTACAAGCTGCCATAGCTGTGACTGCCAGCGGGATCAGTTCGGTAACGAACAGAAATGCCGCAACAGCGAGAACACACAGCGTGATAACGGCTGGATCCATAATTTCACCTTCCTTATAAAACCTCCCATAATCTGATTTGAAACAGGTGTATATTCAAATCAAATCATGAATATTTTCCGGAAGACAATTCATATTTAATTGTTAAAAAAATGAATGCTGTTTACTTTATGAATTTGCCTTACGAAAAAATAAATAACAGCCTCCCTTTTACTCCACAGGCCTCCTTTCAAAACAGCCCCGGGACAGGACTTACACAAAATGCATAGTATGCGATGTATATGCCATTGCATACTGTTTGCATCAACACCTTGCCTGTATTGTATCTTTTATTCTCTGAACTTTCAACGATTCAGGAAATGGAAATGTTTTGCATTATTTATATATTAGACATTTTTACTTTATATATTTTATTTTTAATTTATTACAAAGGGAATTTATCGTCTGATAAACCATACAAATTTAATTTCCACTTTCTGCATTTTTATTGCATAGCATGCAATGGATATGTCTGATAATGCATAGTAATTTATCTATTCCCGGCTGCGGCAAATGCATATTATTTACAATAGTACACTATGTAAATAATTTTACTGTTTTTTCTTTCCGTCCAGTCATGTCCAAATACTTAAATTATGTGACTGCATATCATTACTATCCGTTTCTTCCAATCTTCATATTTAACAGATTAGATATACATCGTCTGTCTTATCCATTTATTTCTTTTATAAAAGTTTAGTTAGAAAATAAATCTTTATACGAAAGCAAACATTTCTTGCCCGCTTTACCTGCCTGCTTTATGAGAATACAAATCGGGTGTGTTTATCCTTTCTTATACTCATCATTTAATACGACGCAATAGAAAAACGCCCCGTAAAGGAGCGTTTTCGTTTTGATTTAACCAGACTCATCAGCTTATACTGATCAGCCTCCGAACTGTGCCAGCATGGTGCCTGCCGCTACGGCGGTACCGATTACGCCTGCTACGTTCGGGCCCATGGCCTGCATCAGCAGGTAGTTGGACGGGTTGTCTTTCAGACCGACTATCTGGGATACACGTGCTGCCATCGGTACAGCCGATACGCCTGCCGAACCGATGAGCGGGTTGATCTTGTTGCCCGAAGCAATTCTCATGATCTGTCCGAAGAGGACGCCGCCTGCCGTGCCTGCCGCAAAGGCAATCAGACCGAGCACGATGATTTCAATCGTTTCCAGACGGAGGAATTTGTCGCCGGACATTGTCAAGCCTGTGCCTGTCGCCAGGAAGATGGTGACGATATTGATCAGCGCATTCTGCGCGGTATCGGACAGTCTTGCCGTTACTCCGGATACTTCGAACAGATTACCGAGACACAGACATCCCATCAGCGCCGCTACCGGAGGCAGAAGCAGGGATACGACGATGGCTACGACAATCGGGAATACCACCTTTTCAAAGTGGCTTACCGGACGAAGGTTGACCATCTTGATCTTTCTCTGTTCCTTGGTCGTCATCAGCTTCATAATCGGGGGCTGGATGAGCGGAACCAGGGACATGTAGCTGTATGCCGCCACGGCAATAGCGCCTAAGAGATGCGGTGCCAGCTTGGATGTCAGGTAAATCGCGGTCGGGCCGTCAGCACCGCCGATGATGCCGATGGATGCCGCTTCCTGCACATTGAAGCCGAGCATCATAGCGCCTGCCAGCGCAACGAATACGCCGATCTGGGCAGCTGCGCCAAGAAGCATGGTCTTTGGGTTTGCAATAAGCGGTGCGAAATCCGTCATGGCGCCTACCCCCATGAAAATAAGGGGCGGGAAAATTTCATACTTGATCCCAAATCCGATGGCCATCATGACACCCATTTCATCTTCAAACCCGGTATTCGGGAAGTTGGCCATGATGCAGCCGAACGCAATCGGGAGAAGCAGCAAAGGTTCATATTCCTTCGCAATTGATAAATAAAGTAAAACAAGTCCTACTAAAATCATGACACAGTTTTCCCAGGTCAGTGCGGCAAAGCCGGAATCTGTCCATACGGAAACAAGTGCTCTCATAAAACCATCCATTTTATACCTCCTATTAGGTTAATCATATTTAATTTATTCTTATTTTTTCTTTTTTGTCGGGTCAACGATATGAATCAATTCGATGACGAAAGCCAAAAAGATCAAAACACCAAATACGATAACCATGTTAGTGATACAAATGGAAAGTGGGCCTGGAGTATCCATTAATGAAATCCACCTTTCTAAATACAAGTGTCCTTCAGACACTGTGCGGAACAGAATCGTTCCGCAATACATAAGCGTTTTGTCCTCCCCAGTAAAAACGCCGGGAAGGACAGAACGTTCAGATTGCAACCATTACTGCCAAATCTTAGAATGGCCAGAAAATCGGAATAATGATTACAGACGCTACCAAAGAAATCAAGCACATCGGAACGCCGACTTTAGCATAATCATTGAAGGAGAATCCGCCCGGTCCCAGTACGAGGGTATTCGGAGGCGTTGCCATCGGTGTGGCAAATGCCATGGAAGCCGCGATACCAAGTGCCATCAGAACCGGTTTCGGATCTGCGCCGATAGACTGGGCAATGGAAATACCAATCGGTGCCAGGAGCGCTGCCGACGCCGTGTTGGACATGAACTGGGTCAGTACGTTAGAGATAAGGAACAGTACTGCTGTCAATACATAGGGGTTCGGATTTTCCCCCATCATATTTACAACAGTATCCGCGATCATCTTGCCTGCGCCTGTCTTTTCCATAGCGCTTGCTACGGAAAGCATGCCGGCGAAGAGGAAAATGGTTACCCAGTCAATCCCCGCATAAGCTTCTTTTTCTTTCAGGCAGCCTGTAACTACACAGAGAATGGCACCGGTTACCGCCGCGGTGTGCAGCGGCAGATTCTTCAGCCCCAGAGCCATGCAGGCTACTACGCCCAGAAGGATGATGCCGGAAATCCACATCTTTGTTTTGCTCTTCGGAGCACTGTCGCCGGAAGCGCCTGCTTCTTCAGCTGCCGCTTTTACCGCTTCTTCATCCATTTCACCGGCCTGCTTATCAGGAATGAAATGACGGCCGATAAACAGTGTGTATACAAGAATGATAATAGACAGCGGAATGCCGATATAAGCGAATTCGAAGAATCCGAAAGTCGGCAGACCTGCTGCGGACAGAGCGCCTGTGACAATAACGTTTGGCGGGGTACCGATCATGGTGATGGTGCCGCCTACGTTGGCAGCAATTGCCAGAGGCATGAGTTCTTTCGATGGAGAAATTTTAGCTGCCTGGCAGATACCGATAATAACCGGCATGAGGCAGGCTACCGTCCCCGTATTGGAAGATACGGCAGAAAGGGCAATGGTAACGAGCATGATTGCCGCCATGAGCGGAACCTGGTTGGTGCCCGCTTTCTTGACTACGGCAATGCCGATCGCTTCCGCAAGGCCTGTTTTAAACATAGCGGCGCCGATAACGAACATACCGCCGAAGAGGACTACGGTAGAATTGGACAAACCGGCATAAACCTGCTTTGACGGCAGGACGCCCAAAATACCTAATGCAGTACAAGCTGCCATGGCTGTGACTGCCAGCGGGATCAATTCTGTAATGAACAGAAATGCCGCAACGGCAAGGACGCACAGCGTAATAATGGCTGGATCCATAAGTTTCACCTTCCTTATAAATCTTCCACGGTCTGATTTGAGTCAGGTGCCTATTCAAACCGGATCGCGGAACTTCCCCGGAAGACAATTTGCATTTAATAAAAAAAGAATATTGCAGTCTGCTTTATGAAATTATCTAAACGGGAACAAATAACAACTCCCTCTTACTTCCACGACCTCCTTCCAAAACAGCCCAGGGAGCGGACTTTCAAGAAATACATCGCATGCAATATATACGCAATTGCATACTATTTGCATTAACACCCTTACATATTGTACTTACCGTTCTGTAAATATACAAACAGAATACTATGTATTTTATCTTCCTTCTTAATATATATAAACTTCTTTGTTTATCATTTTTATCTTCAAGATATAATTTATGATTCTGAAATCAACGATATTATCCTCCTCATCATAAAAACCCGCGGATATGCATAAATTGCAATCAATGTATATTGCTGGAATACATAGTATTTTATATATCTATCTGTAAAACGCTTATATATAGGCTTTACCTCCTCTGCCATTCTCCTTTTCCGACTTATGATTTTCTCTCTTTTCCTCAGGTAGAAACCCATTCATTGATTTCCGTTTTCAATAAACCATAAAAATCTGCAGCTTGCTTTTTATCAACCATCAAGTATTCCATGATGGAATTATTTAGTTGTTAAAAAGTTCATTAGAATTTTCTCTGCTTGTAAGTACGAGATCTTTTTCTATAAAAACTGAAAAATTCAAAAACAGACAATATAAAATCTCCGCCCATGAATATTCATCCATAAGCGGAGATCCTGTCTTTTACTATTTTTTCGTATTCGTTTCAGCTTCAGTCTTTTTCTCTGCCGCTTCCGTTTCCGCGCTGTCATGCTTTGCCGCGTTATACTCTTCTTCGTTGAAGCCTTCTTTTTCTTTGATGTCTTCCAATGTCACTTCGTAATCGCTGCCGCCCATATCGGTTCCTTCCTGACGGAGCTGTTCGATCCCTTCTTCAAAAGTCATGTCATCTTCTGCATCAGCCGCCTCCGCTTCTTTCAGCTTCTGCAACAGCTCCGGAGGCACTTTCCCTGAAGCGATCAGTTTTTCTCTCATCCCTTGGTATACATAAGCAATTACCTCTTCCTGCGGAATTGCCACCCGATCAGGAAGGCGGAGCGAAAATTCATGCCAGAAAGCGGCAGACCCGGTCATCATAATGCGGCCGATTTTCTCCACTTCACCGATATCATAAAGAAGCGACCATATTTCCCTGTTATCCAGCTGGCTGTACATATGGCGGGTATAACGGTAAGTCGCCGGTTTCATGAGCTGGTTCTTAAAATGGTGAACACCGAAGATATCTTTATATGCCACATAGATCGTTCTGTTTTGGAATAGGCTCTTTTTTTGGAGTGTAAGGCCTTCCTCTCCCAAAGTATAGGTGCATTTCGCCGTGACTACATTTAAAAGGAAACAGGCCGCGATGATAAAAAGAATAATCCCCTGGAGAGGAAGTACATGGTACGTCATGTAGACCCATGCCAGGCGGACAGCATACCCTGCAAGTGCTAAACCGCCTATGTATGCCGCGATCAGATATTTCCTACTCGGTGTGGAAGATGCTGAAAAATCCTTTTTACCGGCCTTCGTTTTTTTTGTCTGTGCCATAAAAGAAAAAACTCCTTGCTAAATAAATATTTATCCGTTATAAGTCCATGCAGCCGGCGGTATATCCAGGAGATAAAGGCCTTTCCCCGCTGCATAAACACAGATGCCGATAAGGAAAAACTGGAATCCCACTTTCAGGCATCCCTTCGTAATGGAAAAAACATCATTCATACGGGGATCTATAAATGTATAAGGATATAAATGGGACGTCCCGTGTGTCACGATGGTCATCCATGCCCGCCAGTAAACGAATACCACATAAAGCGCTGGATATATCATCCAGGAAATCATAATATGCCAATGAAGTTCCGTCTTATCCACAAAGAATAAGTAGTCTGCCGTCATCAGCACGGGAATGAAATAGTGAAATATATAGTTATAGAAAGAAAAATGCTCATAGCTTATGTCATTCAGCCTATGGGTACGTATCGCACCGGGGCGGACGATGATGTGATACATGACCGACAGCGTCACCAGTCCGGCAGCCACGATATAGCGGCAGTCCGCCGTGTAAAGAAACGGGATGTCAGCTTTGAAAAGCGTGGCGCCCAGCCAAATAAAGAAAAGCGTGAACGTGGAAAACGTATAATACTGTATCCGCGACCAAAACACGAAAGGCGTAAGCACCCCGTGCTTCATGAGCAATATAAGTCCTAACACCAGCAGGATAAAAACGGCCCACCGGTAAATCAGCGCTATTTCCATCAAAATCTCCCAAAGCGGCAGGAACTTTCAAAAGGAAATCATCCTGTCCGCCTTACCCGTTATTTTTTATGTTTTTTCCCCTGCTTCCGCCGGGCTTCCGCACGGATACGGCGAATCTCTTCTTTTTCCCTGATTTTCGCCATGGCTTCTTCCTGCTGTGCCTTTTTCTGATTATTATTGTAAATATTGATGACCAGGCAGATTATGATCAGCAGCGCAATCGCTCCCGACCGCACGCTGAGTCCATTGTTCAAAATATTCCAGCCGGCAAAAACGACGGCAACACCAAATAAAAGGCTTTGTGCACGGGACATTGCTGTGCCTCCTTTATCCTGTAAAATAAAAGTACATCACTGCTATTTTATACTGAAACCTATCCAATAGCAATTAATAAATTGCCCCTGCCCCTTCTTTCCGGCTATGTATTTCATTTCTTTTATTATGGAAACAGAAAACTTATAAAAATTTTTTCTGTCTCCATGAAATATATTTTCCATTGCCGTTTAAATAATCTCCCCTATAAAAAAAAATTATGCCATGGTATATAAATTAAATTCCTTAAAGTTATTGAACGTTTCATTTTCATCGTATATACTTGTAGATAATAATTGTTTTATTCATAAATTGTAATCTATGGATCTGAAAATAAATACATCGTTCTTTGGTTGTCTATAATGGGGAGATGGGATGATGGAGTTTAACAGCAGTTTTTATTTTTCCATTTTTATTTTTCTATTGACCTATGCGGGGATCATGTCCGAAAGGATTCCCCGTTCTCTCTGCGCTCTTCTCGGTGCGGGGCTGGTCGTATACAGCGGATTGGTCACACAGGAGATGGCGCTCCGGCATTTCATCGATTTCAACACCATCGGTCTCCTGGCAGGCATGATGATCTTAATCGGCGTCGTAAAGAAATCAGGCTTCTTTGAGGCGATGGCGCTTTGGTCCGTAAAGATTTCGAAAGGCCGCCCGAAAGAACTCCTGATTATCCTCGGCTTGATTACCGGCTTCTGCGCCTCTTTCATGGATGCCGTCACTGCTGTACTCCTCATCACTCCCATGACGATTTCCCTCTGCCGCCGTATCCATGTCACCCCGATCCCCACTTTGATCGCAGAAATCCTTCTTTCCAATATTGGCGGTTCCGGCACGATGGTCGGCGATCCGCCAAATGTCATGATCGGTTCCGCGACACATCTCGTATTTAATGATTTTGCCATGAATACCGGTCCCATCGCCCTGCTTAATGTAGCAGCATGCATTATTTATCTGGAAATCATTTACGGCAAGGAGCTCCCGAAAACAGAAATGACCGAGGAGGAACTGGGGAAAATCAGTATTTCTTCCGTCATTACGGACTATTCCATTCTCAAGAAATCCGTCACCATTCTGGCTTTGACCATTTTCGGCTTCATCGTCCACAATCTTATCGGTATCGAATCGGCAACGATCGCCCTCACAGGCGGTGTGCTTGCCATCCTTGCCTGCAGCGTGGATCCCCATGAAATATTCCGCGATGTGGACTGGGATTCTCTCTTCTTCTTTATCGGTCTCTTCATCGTCGTAGGCGGCCTCGAAACAACAGGCGTCATCAACGCCCTCGCCCAGGCAGGCATTAGTGCGGTCGGCGGTGACCCGGAAGCCCTTACGTTTACTATTCTCTGGCTTTCCGGCATCGCTTCCGCATTCATCGATAATATCCCTTTCACGGCTACCATGATCCCCCTGATCCATAATATGCAGGAACTTTTAGGTTTGGCCCACGCGGACTATATGTGGTGGGCGCTTTCTATCGGCGCGTGCTACGGCGGCAACGGTACCATCATCGGCGCTTCGCCGAACGTCATCGTCGCCGCTCTTGCGGCAAAAGAAGGGTACAATATTACTTTCGGCCACTTCATGCTGAAATGTTTCCCCATGATGCTCGTAACTCTTCTCACATCCACCATTTATCTTTATGTCAGGTACTTCCTATTCGGCACTCCGTAACCAGCAAAGGCTCCGCTTCACGGCGGGGTCTTTTTTATTTCCCGTACTGCCCGCCGTCTATGCTATAATGGATACAAATAATAACAGGCGGAAAAGAAATGATCCGCACCGCGTCAAGGGGATATTCCCCTCTTTTGGCGCACCCGTTTGCAGAAGGAGGAG
>OMBT01000645.1_pt1 | contig 9284 bp, 8 predicted proteins | sample 1644941 | NCBI WGS metagenome assembly OMBT01 (sample SAMEA103958156, study PRJEB25191) | human gut metagenome
GGAAGGAAAAATCAGGAGTCTTGATAAATTTCCTTATTATAATAATTATGATATTGTGGAGGGAATCGACCATACTTTGTTTATATCAGGGTCAGTGGGGATCTATGTTGTGGATAAAGAGGATCTTTTGTCCGGGAAAGAATTAGAGTATAAACTGTTAAACAGTGATGCCGGGCTTAACCGGGCGCTGACACCAAATGCATGGAATTATGTAGATGAGGATATGAATTTCTATTTTTCCACAGATACGGGCGTGATTTGTATGGATCTTAAAAATTATGAGGTTTCCGTCCGTTCCTACCGTATGCAGATGAAATCCGTAAAAATAGATGATGTATCGCATTTTGTCAGACGTGGAGAGGTGATCTATCTGGAAAGGGGAGCAGAAAAGCTTGAGATATTTCCGGAAATTATCAATTATTTCGTGAATATCCCTTATGTAAGTGTTTACTTAGAGGGGTATGACAGTGAGCCGCAGGTGGTGTCCCAAAGTGAGATGTCCAGTGTGATTTATACAAATCTTCCGGTAGGAACCTATAAGTTTCATATTGCGGTGCTGGATCATAAGGGACAGAATCCGGTAGTGGAAAGTGTGTATACCATTGAAAAAAAGGCAGAGATCTACGATCACTGGTGGTTTGTGGTTTATATAGTGGCAGTGTTTACGTTAGCAGTAGCTTATCTGACCTGGATGATTTTTCATACACAGGTGCAGAGAGTGATCAATCTTCAGAAAAAGGAGATTGAACTGGTAAAAAAGCAGCTGGAAATGGGGAATGAGACGGTACTTACGATTGCTAAGACGGTAGACGCTAAAGATGTAAGGACGAGTCAGCATTCTGAGCGTGTGGCAGAATATTCCGTACTGATCGCAAAAGAACTTGGGTTTGATGAGAAAAGCTGTGAGGATCTGAAAAAGGCAGCACTTTTACATGATATCGGAAAGATCGGTATTCCCGACCGGATTTTAAATAAGCCGGAGAAATTAACAGACGAGGAATATGGAATTATGAAATCGCATGTGACGAAAGGTGCGGAGATCTTAAAAAGTTTCACGATCGTAGACCATGTGGAAGAAGGTGCCTTATATCATCATGAAAGATACGATGGAAAAGGATATGTGCACGGGTTAAAAGGAGAAGAAATCCCGATCAATGCCAGAATTATCGGAATTGCAGATACATTTGATGCAATGACGGCGAATCGCGTTTACCGGAAACAGTTGGATATGGCCTATGTGATACAGGAACTGAAAAATGGAAGGGGAACGCAGTTTGATCCAGGACTTGTCGATGTTATGTTAGGACTGATTGACAATGGAAAGATTGACATATGCAGTCTGTACAAAGAACATACACATACAGATCATAGCAGGGAAAAAGAGGAGGAGTAAGGTGAAAAAAGTATATCTTGTGACATTGTGCACCTGTCTGGTTGTGATTGCTCTTGTGTCGGCATCTGTATACTTTCTGAGAGACGAAGAAAAAGAGATCACTGTTGGTTTTGTGTATGTTGGAGATGCGAGTACCGCATATACCAGCAATTTTATTGATGCGCAGGAGGCAATCCAGACAAAATACGGGGATCAGGTAAAAGTCATTGCACTCAATAATGTTGCGGAGGGAACGGAAAGGGAGTACTTACAGCAGCTTGTGGATGCCGGGTGTGACCTGATTTTTACGACCAGTTATAATTATGGAACCGTTACGAAGGAGTTTGCAGAAAAATATCCTGGGATCGAGTTTTGTATGGCAACATGTGCGAATGCAAATGAAGAACCTGTTTTAAAAAATTATCATACATTTATGGGGAAAATTTATCAGGGAAGATATACGGCGGGAGTGGCAGCCGGGATGAAAATGAAAGAACTGATCAAAGAAGGCGTGATCACAGAGCAGCAGGCAAAGATCGGATATGTTGCAGCCTATCCTTATGCGGAGGTGATCTCCGGATATACGGCATTTTTGCTCGGAGTGAGATCAGTCGTACCGGATGCGGTAATGACAGTGCGTTATACCAATAAATGGAATGATTATCGGACGGAAAAAAAGTATGCCAAAGACCTGATCGATGAGGGCTGTGTGATCATATCACAGCATTCGGATACCGCAGGCCCGGCTACCGCGTGTGAGGAAACTGCTGCGGGGACCCCGGTTTATCTGGTAAGTTATAATCAGAGTATGGAAGATGTGGCGCCGACCACTTATCTCACCGGGTGCAAGATCAACTGGGAACCCTATATGATGGGAGCTGTGGATGCAGTTTTAAACGACCGTGTGATTGAGAAAAGTATCAAAGGAACTGTCAATGGAAATGATATTGGTGCCGGTTTTGAAGAAGACTGGGTGCAGATGTTAGAGTTAAATGAAATTACGGCTGCGGATGGCACAGTGGAAAAAATGCAGAAAGTGATCCGGCAGTTTGAGCAGGGGAAACTGGATGTGTTCCGGGGAGATTATGTCGGGGCAGATCCGGATGACCCGGACGATACTTATGATCTGAATCAGGGATATACGGAGAATGAGTTTGCGTCTGCACCTTCGTTTCATTATGTGCTGAAAGATGTGATCCGGATAGAAGAATAGGGGATTGACAGCCTCATTATTGGAAAAGTTGCGACAGTGTCACAACTTACGAAAGAACTGGAAAACTTGAAGAGCAAATATCAAAAGCTGAAACAAAAGCATAACGGTATTCAGAAATAGTTGGAGGATATGCGTAAAAAAATCAGAAATTTTCAGAAGAAAAGAATATAATGCTAGGCGTTTCTGATAGGTATAATCGTGTTGTGCGTGTTCTGAGAATAGAAACTGTAGATGCGGCAGTACAGTAGGATATTCAAAACGAGAAAGCCTTGGAAGAAAAACGACGGATAGGGCAAATGCCGAAGGAAAGTATTCACGAAAGATTAGCTTGGGGAGTGAAAAAGAGTGAGATGGAAAATCAGCAGTAAATCAAAAAAAAGAGAAATGGAGAGATAAAATCATAGAAAACACATGTATGATGAAAAGAACGGATTAAGCTATACTCTGTATGGAGATTACTATTTGCCGGATCAGGTATTGAATGAAGAAGAACCGACATACCGAAAATATGGAATGCTACGGAAACAGTTTCTGAAAGAGCATAGACCGATATGGTATTAGAACTTGTTATTATCAGGAAAGTTGACGGCATATCTGAATCAGATTGATCAGAAAGTAGCAGAACAGATGGAAGTGTTAATGAAACAGATGGTAGAAAAACAGGGTGTGAACGAAAATTTAAGGAGATGGGATCAGATGAAGTGGGGTAGATTGATGAATAGTATCAAAGCCAGTGCGGAAGAAATTGTGCTTACAGAGATAATATATGTATAAAAAGTTTGTGGCTGTATTGTAAAAAAATACGGTCACAAATTTTTATTATTCGTCTGAAAAATCAATAGTGTCATTGGAAAAGGTGGTATCCCATATAGCTTCTTCAATGGCCTGGAGACACTCATCAGTATGTTTTTTGATGTCTTGCCCCCAGAAATGTATAACTGTATAGCCAAGAAATAGAAGCTTTTTATCGGTTTCAAAATCACGGGAACGATTATGTTCAATTTTTTTGATCCAGTAATCTGGATTTTTACCTTTTTCAAGACGCAGTTTCAAGATTTCCCAGTCTTTTCCATGAAAAAAATCACTGTCGCAAAAAATAGCAATTTTATATTTGGTAAGAACAATATCAGGAGAGCCGGGTAAAGCTTTATAGTTTTTACGGTATCGGTATCCTTTGTGCCACAGAGCTTTCCTTAGTTGGATTTCGATAGAGGTATCTTTACTGTGAATTTTTTGCATATTTTTAGACACAATTTCGGGGTCACGAGACATAGCTATTTTCACCGCCTTTTGTATAAAGTATTTTAACAATTTAAATAAAAAGATACAAGTATTAACCCAAGTATCAATGTGAATTATTTGATTGACGATATAAACGTTATGCTTTATACTGGTAAAGTAAGAGTTGATTAAATGACGAGGTACCCGAAATGACGATTTCTGAACAAATCAAGGTGCTGTGTGTGAGGTCTGATATCAGTGTAGCTGAACTTGCACGGCGAATAGGGACAACACCACAGAATTTTAATGGGAAAATGAAAAGAGAGAGTTTTACCATAGCTGAATTAGAAGATATAGCACATGCGGTAAACAGTTCTTTTGAAAGAAAGTTCGTATTAAAAAACGGAGAGAAAGTTTAATGCATAAAAATATAAAACAGAATGATTATAGCAGATATGCTGCTAATAGAGATGTTATTTCTTTGTTTTCCGGGGCAATGGGGTTAGATATTGGATTGGGAAAAGCAGGTTTAAATGTAGTGATTGGACAAGATTTTGATGCAGCATGTGTGAAAACTATGAAAGCTAATGGTCATAAGGTTTTGGGTGGAGATATTAGGGAAATACAGCCACAACAATTGTTAGACATGACAGGATTATCAGTAGGAGAACCATTTTTGATTTGTGGGGGACCGCCATGTCAACCTTTTTCAACTGCAGGAAAAAGATTGGGGATAAATGATCCGAGAGGAAGTTTGTTTATGGATTTTATCCGTATGATAGATTACATACGACCTCGATTTTTTGTAATGGAAAATGTAAAAGGAATTATGTCATCACCGTTAAAGCATGTACCTTTATCGGAAAGGGATGAAAGTGATCCTGAACAAAAGCTAGGTACAGTGCTTGATGTAATTTTATCTGAATTTGACAAATTAGGATATAAGACAGTATATGGGGTGCTTGATGCTGTAAACTATGGTGTTCCGCAGTTTAGAGAGAGATTTGTATTAATCGGAAGTCGTGATGATGAAGATGTTTTTTTGCCAATTCCTACACATTTTCAGATGCACCAAGATAAGAAATATCAATGGCAAACTGTTAGAAGTGTAATAGAGGATTTGGAAATTGTTCATGGAGAATGTGCAACATTAAGTGAAGAAAGATTGAAATTCTTAAAAATGGTTCCGGAAGGTGGAAACTGGAGAGATTTGCCGGAGGATGTTATTCCAGTTGCAATGGGTGGTGCATATAAATCAGGAGGAGGAAAAGTCGGATTTTATAGAAGATTATCGTATGATCAGCCATCGCCAACAGTAGTTACTTCTCCGATTCAGAAGGCGACAATGATGTGTCATCCGACACAGAATAGACCGTTAAGTGTAAAAGAATATGCAAGGATTCAGCAATTTCCTGATGACTGGGTATTTACTGGGACAACAGCGGCAAAATACCGTCAAATTGGGAACGCAGTTCCGGTAGGATTAGCTGAAGCCATTGGAAAAACTGTACTTTCTGTAGCTGATAATACTGCTGTTGTTCAGACAAAACGTTTTAGAGGTACAAATGTACATAATAAGATTAGAAATGCAATAGAGTTGGGAGGAAGTTTATATGCCGTTAAATAATTCATATGATGAAGAGGCAGTGATTCAGGCAATCGCATCTGCATTGGAAACATTTTATGGAACGTTAATTGAAAAGATAGATGGATTAAACATTCAGAAGGTAATGAAACGCAAAAATCCGTATTTATATCGTGCAAAAGCTATGCAGAGTGCAACTGAAATTGTGGATTCAGTACTTACTGCGTTTGTAAGTTCTAGTGAAGAAACTATTTTCGGTAATTGTTTTTTTGAGCCAATTGCTATTGCTGCAAGTGGTGGAAACAAAGCTTTGGCAGAAGGCATTGATATTATGATTCAGAACAATGAGACAAATACAATCTCTGCAATAGCAGTTAAAAGTGGACCGTCTGTATTCAATGCAGATAGTAAAAAACGACAGGAGCAGAATTTTACAGCTGCTTCTAAATTGGCACAACAAGCAAAAGCAAGGTACGAAGCGTATATCGGCTATTGTTATGGGAAAAAGAAAGAATCTGGCAGAGGAAAGCCTAAAATGTATCAGGAATTGGCTGGAAAACGCTTTTGGGCAGAATTAACAGGTGATGAGGATTTTTACATAAAGATTATTGGATATATGGGAACTATGCCAGAGAAATATGTTGCTGATTATAAAGAAAGCTATAACAGAGCGGCCAATAGGCTGGTTAGAGAGTTCGCAAATAGTTTCTGCCAGGAAGATGGAAGTATAGACTGGGAGAAATTAGTAGAGTTTAATTCGGGAGATTAAAATGTCAATTGAAGTTTTTTCTTTCTTCTCTGGACTAGGTTTCATGGATTTAGGATTCGAAGAAGCTGGTTTTGATATAGCGTTTGTTAATGAATATAACCATAATTTTATACAAGCATATCAGTATGCTAGAAGAAATAGACTATACTACCCACGTTATGGATACTATGAAGGAAGCATAGAAGAGTTTCTAAATGATCAGGTTTGGAATGAACAATTTCCAGATTATGATTCGAGAAATAAAGATAAGCTTATTGGGTTTATTGGTGGACCCCCGTGTCCGGACTTTTCAACTGCTGGTAAAAATGCGGGAAGCACAGGGGAAAATGGTAAATTAACAGAAAAGTATATAAGGCTAATTATTAAACGTCAGCCAGATTTTTTTGTGTTAGAAAATGTAAAAGGCTTATATCAGACGAAAAAGCATAAAATATTTTATGAGCAGATGAAAAAAAGGTTATATCGAGCAGGATATTCATTGTTTGATTCAATAGAAAATGCTTTGGAATATGGAGTGCCTCAGTTCAGAGACAGACTAATATTAGTGGGATTTAACCGAAAAAAATTCGGGAAGAATCTAAAATATACAATTGGAACTAAGAAAATATATAGCATGAATCAGATAGAGAGGTGTAATTGGCCAACTGTTGATCCGTTTCAAGTTGGAATTGTGCGAAATGAACCACAAGACATAATTCCAGAAGTAACAGTGGAATATTGGTTTAGACAAAATGATGTAGGAAATCATGCAAATTCAAGGGATTATTTCAACACTGTTGCGAATGATAAATTTAATAATATAGATGAAGGAGATACTTCAAAAAAGTCATTTAAACGATTACATAGGTGGAGATATTCTCCAACTGCGGCATATGGTAATAATGAAGTACATTTACACCCATATCAACCAAGAAGGATAAGTATAGCAGAAGCGTTGGCAATACAATCTTTACCGGTTTGGTTTGAGGTTTTACCAACTTTATCTTTATCTGCAAAGTTTAAAATGGTTGGAAATGGAGTCCCTTATTTATTAGCAAATGGAATTGCTATGGAGTTGCAAGGGTGGATTACAAAACATATGAATTAAGGTGGGGATACAAATGATAGATGCGGAAATGATAAAAGAGGATTTGTTATCATTAGATACACGTGATTTCTATATTAAATATATTGTGAAATCAAAATATTGGTATTTTTCTGATTATTTAGAAGTGCCTGGTGATGAAGTGATAGATGTGTTAGATAGATTTAAAGAAATTGTTTCCGAACATTTTCACATTAGTTTTCATAGTTTACAGCTTGTAGGAAGTGCTAAAACAGGTTTTAGCCTGTCGCCGAATAAACTTTTTACACCATTTCATGATGGAAGTGATATGCAAAAATCCTCAGATATAGATATTGCTATTATCTCAGAAAGCTTATATCAATATTACTGGGACAAAATGAGGCAAACGGAAAAGATACAATATAAAAGATTTTATCAGCAATTGACAGCTTCTATATTCCGAGGATATATCAATGATAAAGTTTTGATAGAAATACCTTCAATCAGAACAGAATGGCTTGCAGTTGTAGCTCCTATTAATAAATTATTGCAAGATGAGTTAATGATTGTGCATCCAATTACGTATAGAATTTATAGATCATGGGAAGATTTAGAAGAATATCAAATTATAGGAATTGAAAAGACAAAAAAATATTTGGAGGGTTAAAATGTTTTCTTTTGCTGACAATCATAAAAGTATAAAAGAAATTAATACAATGTTTTCAAGCGGAAGCTTAATTGTAGATGAATCATATCAGAGAAGATCGGTATGGGGAGAGAAAGATAAGATAAGATTAATAGAAACAATTTTACTTAAGTTGGTGATTCCGGAGGTGTTTTTTTGGAAAGCAGAAACAGATCCAGAAACGGGAGAATCGGTGACACACATTGTAGATGGTCAACAAAGAATAAAGGCGATTTCCTCTTTTATAGATAACGATTATAAACTAAAATCACAGTATTTATTAGATGAAGGAATTAAAGAAAAATATGGAAATAAATTTTTTAGGGATTTAGAATCAGATGTGAAAACTGCATTTTGGAATTACCGCTTAATGATTATTGAAATAAGTCAGGAATCAACTAAAGAAGAAATTGTACAGGTATTTAGAAGATTAAATTTGACAGATTTCAATTTAAATGATCAAGAAAAACGAAACAGTATCTCTGGAGATTTTGCGGCGTTAGCAAGAGATTTGTCTGAAAATGAAATTTGGGAAGAAAAGCATTTGTTTAATAATACTGACATAAAGAGAATGAAGGATGTGGAATTTTGCGGAACTTTGATTTTGCTATATCGTCAGGGGATTATAGATCAAACAGATCAAAAACCTTTAAATCAGGCATATGAAGATCTACAAACAGGGTATACAGAGGCTGAAAATGATAAGCAACATATTTGTGATGCAATCACTGAATTGAGAAAATTTATTGAGGATGATGATATTTTAAAATTTGTAAAAAGAAAAGCACAGTTATATACAGTTTTTTCTGTTATTTTCTTTTTACAGAGAGATGACGAAAAAGTTACAGAAACACATGTAGAAAAATTGAAAAATTTTGTGAAGCTGTATTCGGTTTTTGACAATGATATGGATATGGATGGAAAATTATCTGATGATGAGAAAAATATTTATGATATGTTAAAAAAATATAAATTGGCTTCGTCAGAAGGACTGAATAAACACACAAATAGAATGATTAGGTATAATGTATTAAAAGACTTTTTGTGTGATGAAAAAAACTCGGATGATATCCAGACAGCGTTATATGATAAAATTGTAAATTATGCAGTATAAGAACAATAATATTATTATTTTGATATGATATGAGGGTCAAAAGGTATAAGTACAAATAATTGTTTTAATTGTTTTTGAATTATAAACAATTAAGGTAAGTACGTAATCATCTGTACCTTGCCTTTTTAAACATGCCGCCCATCAGGGCGGCACATTTTATTTCTTCTTTTTGGTTCGAAATCCTTCCGGTAATTCATTTGACCATGGCAAAAGCCGATTTAGATCATCCGGCTTTGGAAAAGGTCCCATTTTACGAAGCTCGTCTAATACATAGGAAAGA
>OMBT01000646.1_pt1 | contig 9273 bp, 8 predicted proteins | sample 1644941 | NCBI WGS metagenome assembly OMBT01 (sample SAMEA103958156, study PRJEB25191) | human gut metagenome
CAGTTTACGGCAAAAAAACATCTTTGAAAAGAGTGTTCCCACAAATTCTACCTTGTGTTTTCATGCCGTCAAAAAACTTTCAAAAGTTTTGTGCAGTTTCGACATTGTTTTTCTTTTTAAGTATGACTTATAGTTTAAGTATATTTTATGTAAATAGGATGCGTTAACTTTTTGTACAATAGACGGACTTTTTTAAAAAATAATTTTTGCTGTAATTGCCCGTGCAGCGCGGATGAGGTCCGCCGGGGCACAGCACACCTGCGTGCCGATGCGCCCGCCGGAGACATAGACCTTCTCCTGCGTCAGCACGCTCTCATCGAACACAGTCTTATACTGCTTTTTCATGCCTACCGGGCTGCAGCCACCGCGCACATAGCCGGTGACCTTATTGATATCGGCCACATGGATCATGGCAACGCTTTTTTCGCCCACACTGCGGGCAGCGGCTTTCAGATCCAGCTCTGCTGCCACCGGAATGACGAACACAAAATAGTTTTTGCTATTGCCCTGCGTCACCAGCGTCTTATACACGCAGGCAGGGTCTTCGCCCATGCTGCCTGCCACATCCACACCTGCCACGGCAACGCCCTCTTCATGAGCGTACTCGTGGGCGGTGTAGGGCACCTTCTCGCGCTCCAGAATGCGCATGGCATTGGTTTTTGCTTCTTTTCCCATTGTGGTATTCCCCTTTATATTTAGCTGGTTCTATTCTTAAGTATGATGGCATTGGGTCAGCGTCCTCGCCCTCTCCGTCATTGCTAACGCAATGCCACCTCTCCCAAAGTGAGAGGCTTTGGCAATCCACGCAAAGTTTCCGTTTTTGCCAAGGGCTCCCCCTTTGGGGGAGCTGCTGAGCGCAAGCGAAGCTGAGAGGGCGAGCCTGCTTTCCTTTTCCTGCCCCCATTCTACCACTTTCTTCAAAAAAATTCAAAATTCTCTTGACTTCAGTTTCCTGAAGTGATATCATAGCGTCACACACTTCAGAACCCTGAAGTTTGACACTGCAAGCTGCGGCAAAGGAGCCGGTCTCCCTCGCCGTTTCACACGATAAGGCAAAGGAGACAAAGCACTATGATCATCGTACTCAAACAGAACGCACCTGAGGTACAGGTACGCGAGTTCTGCCACGAACTGCAGGATATGGGCCTGCAGATCAACGATTCCAAGGGCAGTGAGAGCCACATTCTGGGCCTGATCGGCGACACCAAGGCCGTGGCCGAGAGCTGGGTGCTGGCAAACCCGGTGGTGGAGACCTGCCGCCGCGTGACCGAGCCTTATAAGAAGGCCAACCGCAAGTTCCACCCGGACGACAGCGTGATCGATGTGGACGGCGTAAAGATCGGCGGCGGAAACTTTGCGGTCATTGCCGGCCCCTGCAGCATTGAGAGCGAAGAGCAGATCACCTACTGCGCACAGCGCGTGAAGGCTGCGGGTGCTTCCCTGCTGCGCGGCGGCGCATTCAAGCCCCGCACCTCGCCTTACTCCTTTCAGGGTATGCGCAGCGAGGGCCTCGACCTGCTCAAGCTGGCACGCCGCGCCACCGGTGCTCCCATCGTGACCGAGATCATGAACACCGAGCACCTGCCCCTGTTCGAGAATGTAGACCTCATTCAGGTGGGTGCCCGCAACATGCAGAACTTTGAGCTGCTCAAGGCCGTTGGCCGTCAGAAGAAGCCGGTGCTGCTCAAGCGCGGCCTTGCCAATACGCTGGAAGAGTTCGTGATGAGCGCCGAGTACATCATGGCTGAGGGCAACGAGAACGTCATCCTCTGCGAGCGCGGCATCCGCACCTTTGAGACCAGCATGCGCAACACCCTCGACCTTGCCGGTGTGGTGATGTTGCACAAGATGACCCACCTGCCCGTTATTGTGGACCCCAGCCATGCCTGCGGCCACGCATGGATGGTGCCGGATCTGGCAAAGGCCGCTGTTGCTGCCGGTGCCGACGGCCTGATGATCGAGGTGCACAACAACCCCGCCAAGGCAAAGTGCGATGGTGCCCAGAGCCTGACCCCCGACCAGTTCGACGAGCTGATGCAGTTCATTGGCAAGGAAGTGGAGTTCTTTGGCAAGAAGCTGAACTGATGATTTGAACTATCCTCTGCGGAATTATTATTTTGTGTTTGCAACGAGGAAGATCCTGCGGGATCTTCCTCGTTGCTTTTTCACACTGCATCTTCCGGTTCTGCCCCTTTTCCTGTGAAAAAAACAACCCCGGGGCGCTTGCGGTCACCCCGGGGTTGTTACAAGAATGATCTACTTTTTCAGGAGATCAGGCTCTCTTCCTTGGCCTTATCCCAGACAAGGCAGGTTTGGAGCTTGGTCACATAGCGATAGGGGCGGAACTCGTTTTCCTTCACATCGTCCATCAGACCCTGCTCTTCCATCCAGCTGGCAGCCTGCCGCAGATGAAGGTCGGCGTCATCGATGTCGCTGAAGCTCTTCACCGTCTGCGGTTCCGGGCAGCCGGCCTTTTCCCAGATCAGGGTCGCCAGACCGGCGCGGTTGGAGGGCATGGGGACGCCGGGCATATTCAGCACGCGATAGATGCCGGTTCCGGTTTCGTAAATGCCCCACACGGCTGCACCGGTCAGCGCAACAGCCGCAATGCCGGCCACCACATCGCTGCTGCCGCCGCCGGGATTGACAGGGTCAACATTTCCACCCTGATACAGCGCTTCGACGGTCACGTTGCAACCGGGCATCTCAAAGTGTTCGGTCTGATCATCGCCCAGCTTCAGCACACTGTGGTCATCACACACGGCGCTCCAGCCGAGGAACTCTGCGCCCTCCGGGATGTTTGCCGTCACGGTCACGGTGGTGCCTTTCGGCACAACGGTGGCAGTATCCAGCTCCTGCTCCCCGGCACCGAGGTCAGCGGTTGCCTTCGCATTTACAGCGTTGACGATGCTGCCGTTGGCATCTGCCAGATAGCGGTATTCCACGCCATCATCGCCGCGCTTATAGCCGATGATGTAGCCGGGATTCTTGCTGACGAGTTTCAGCTTGTTCTGATAGCTGAGATCCTCGTTTTCCAGCGTGATATGACGGCCGCGGCTTGGATCGTCGGTCAGGATCGTTGCCGTACCGGTAAAGGTCTTTTTGATGTTGATCTTCTGGCCATCGCCCAGATGGATATCGTTGGTGTTGCCCTCAAAGGTCGCCTGCGTCAGGGTCACTTCGGAGCTGCCAAGATCCTTCAGAAGGATGCCGTCTTTTCCGCCCTTGATGGTGCCGCCGTTGATCTGTGTATCGCCGAAATCGCCGTTGCAGTCAATGACCGTGCCTTCCGCATTCGAGGTAGCCACCGTGCCGCCGTTCATGCGCAGGCCGCCGCGGTTTTTGATGGTGCAGTCGGCATCCGAGGTAATGGTGCCGTCGTTGATCTCCACCCGGCCCCAGTTGTTTTGGATGCAGCTGATACCCACCGACTCAAGAACGCCGTCTGTTGTGGTGCCATTATTGATTGTTAAATAACCAGAATTCACAATGCAGTTTCGTCCGGTAGTTTTGTAGTTTCCTCCATTGATTTTCAGAATCGCACCAGAACTGTTAGTAATTGCAGGAGACGACATACCTCCATCAACTTCTGTAATCACCGAAACATCCGTCAGTGTCATGTGCCCAGCATTTTGGAATACATAAGTATGGTCTGCTATCGTCTTAGTATACTTTCCGCCATTAACGACTACTGTACTGGTACCTCCAGTCGTCACAGCATATCCACTCGTCGTAGTCACGTCAACATTGTTCAGGGTAAGATGATTGTTCGTTCCAAAAAGCATGATAAAGTTTCGAAGAGGTGTTATATAAGTACCCCCATTTACAACAGCATTGCTCGAATTGTAAAGATCCATAAAATGATGTCCGCTCAGATTCACCGTGTGGCCATCATTTTCAATCGTCACCAGCTTTGCATGCTCGACATCTATGAAAATCGTATTAGGCTGTGTAAAAGTAACTTCACCAGTAATGCGGATCGTCACTTCATCCGTGGTATCATCCTTGGTATCGATCTCAATACCGCCGGTATAAATTCCTTCCGGGATCTCGTAATCACCGCCCTTGGTGATTTTCATGCCCGTAGTGGGGATCGTCGTGGCCGTTTCCGCGTTTTCCTGTGCAGTTACGCCATTTTCAGGCGTACCCCCCCCCAGAGCAAGTGCATTGACCGGAAGGACAGATGTCATCATGCATGCCGCAAGCACTGCACTGATGAACCGCATCTTCTGTTTTTTCATCCTCAAAACCTCTGCTTTCTGTTAAATTTCTAAGACTTATGTCTCGCATTTTTAGTATAGCACCTCTATTTTCTGCATACAATCTTCACCTGCACTGAAATTTGCCTTGTAATTTCTTCTAATTTTTGTTGCCTTTGCTCGAAATTCTCTGAAACTTTTCCCGGTAGTACCGGCCCCCCCGGCATTCCATTTTTTGCGTATTTGTGTTATACTATAGTGTATTTGCAATCCACCCTGAAATGAGGTTTTTTTATGAAAGCACATATCGCACGCAACCAGAACGCCGGTGTCCCGCTGGTTCTGGGCTGGAATCTTTCCTCCGCCGACCGCGGCAAGCTGGAAGGCATGGCTCCTGCTTTTGGCATGAAGGTGCTGCTCGTCTCCCCTGCCGATGCGGGCAAGACCGTGGCACAGCTGCTGGGCGAGGTGGAGACCAAGGCCGCCCGCACGCTGGTGCTGGAACCGGGTGCCTACCCGCCGGCAGTGGTTCTGGCCAACTTCAAGGAGAAGGATGTGGACACCCTGCTGGATCTGATGAAGCAGGCACAGGTCACCATTCCGCTCAAGGCCGTTGTGACTCCCTCCAACCGCAGCTGGGTGTTCGGCGATCTGCTGGCCCACCTGCAGGAGGAGCACGCCGCCTTTACCGCCGCAAAGGAGAACCGCACCGTATGAAGACCCGCGCAAAACGTTTCGTCAGCGCCCTGCTGGCCGGGGTGCTCTGCCTGAGCCTGCTGGCAGGCTGTGCCTCCAAAAAGAAAGAGCTTACCCGCTATTCCACCGTTTTTTATGATGTGTTCGATACCGTAACGCAGGTGATCGCCTACTGCGAGAGCGAGGAAGAATTCAACACCCAGATGGATGCCCTGCACGCAGACCTTATTACCTATAACCAGCTGTATGATATCTACAACGATTACCCCGGCGTGACCAACGTCAAGACCATCAACGACAATGCCGGCAGCGCTCCGGTGGAGGTGGACGACCGCATCCTCTCCATGCTGGAGCTGGCCGACCAGATGTACCAGACCACCAACGGCAAGCTGAACATTGCTATGGGCAGCGTGCTGAATATCTGGCACAATTACCGCGAAGCTGCCGAAGCCGCCGAGACGGATGCCGACAACAAGCTGCCCACCATGGAAGAGCTGGAAGCAGCCGCCCAGCACTGTGATATCAACAACGTGATCATCGACGCGGATGCCAAGACCGTTTATCTGGCCGACCCGGAAATGTTGCTGGATGTGGGCAGCGTGGGCAAGGGCTACGCCGTGGAAATGGTGTGTCAGGCTGCCGAGGCCCGCGGCCTGACCAGCGCTCTGGTGAGCGTGGGCGGCAACCTGCGCGCCATTGGTGTAAAACCGGACGGCAGTCAGTGGACCGGCGGCGTGGAAAACCCGTGGAGCTCTTCGGATGTATACACTTCGGATTCCATGCTGGACGGTGCCATCAACATGAGCGATATGGCCCTTGTGACCAGCGGCGACTACCAGCGCTACTACGTGGTGGACGGCAAGCGCTACCACCACCTGATCGACCCGGACACCCTGTTCCCCGCCGCCTACTTTAACGGCGTGACCGTGCTGTGCAGCGACTCCGGCCTTGCCGACTGCCTGACCACCGGCCTGTTCTGCCAGCCGCTGGAGGACGGGATGAAGATCGTGGAAAGTCTGGACGGCGTGGAAGCCATGTGGTGCACACCGGATCAGCAGGTCATCACCTCTTCCGGCTGGGATTCCCATTTGAAAAAATAACCCTTAAAACGGCAAAAGGCCGACGCAGTGCTGCGTCGGCCTTTTGCTGTTTTATCAGATGGTGAACTGCACCACACAGAATGCCGCGTAGATGCACAGCAGCGCAATGCCCTGCGGGCGGCTCAGCTTGCCCTTGAAGAGGGCGGGCAGGGTGAGCAGCAGCATCACGGCGAACATCACCGGGAACTCCAGCACCAGCGAAGCATTGTGTCCGAACAGCATGGAGTTCTGCGGGATGGTAAAGGGTGCCACCACTGCGGAAACACCGCTCACCAGCACCAGATTGAACACGTTTGCACCAATGACATTGCCCAGCGAAAGTGCACCGTGGCCCTTTGCCAGCGAGGTGATGGCCGTGACCAGCTCCGGCAGCGAGGTGCCCAGTGCCACAAAGGTGAGCGCGATCACCGACTCCGGCACGCCCAGTGCCTGTGCGATCAGGGTGCCGTTGTCCACCAGCAGGTTGGCACCCACGGCAATGAGCACCGCGCCCACGGCCAGCAGACCCAGCTCCTTGGCAAGGGATGCATTTTCTTCCGGTTCTTCCTCTTCTTCCGGGGCGGGGGCGTTCTTCATGGCCATCACGTTGCAGATGATATACGCTACGAACATGGCCAGAAGGATCAGGCCCACCGGGCGGGAGAAGTAGCCGGTGGTGTAGGCCACACCGGCATAGAAGGCCGCTGCCACAAAGAAAAATAACACCGGCGTGCGCAGGCTCTTGGGGTCTACCTTGCCCGGCTTCACCGCAATGGTGAGGGCCGCAATGAGCGATGCATTGCAGATGATCGAACCGATGGCGTTGCCGTAGGCGATCTCGCCATGGCCGGTGAGAGCCGAGGTGGTGGAGACCATCACCTCCGGCAGGGTGGTGCCGATGGACACCACGGTGGCACCGATGAGCAGCTCCGGCACATGGAAGCGGCGGGCAATGCCCGTGGCACCATCCACGAACCAGTCACCGCCCTTGATGAGGCACAGCAGGCCCACGATGAACAGCAAAACAGGAATGAGCATAGTTTTCTCCTTTTGTTTTTGGCAGAGCAGCAATAAAAAAGAGGCCTTTATTACATCCTGCCCAAAAACGGGAAAGTGTAATAAAAGTCTCAAGCTTCCGGTGACACAGCGGGCATTTCTGCCGGGATGTCGCTGCGCCACAGCGCACCGTTTTTGCAAAACGAGCGCCCTTTACTCCCTTTTATCCGGAAAATATTATACCGGTTTTTGCACCAAAGTGCAAGAGGAGCGTTGAAATTTCATCCAGCCTTGGTCACTTTCTTCGCGTTGGGATAAATACGCTCCATGCGGGCATCGTCAAAATGCGCATCCAGCAGCATATCGATGCTGTTCTTGGGGCCTTCACCGCTGGTGCGGGCATCGTACCGGGCCAGCGCCAGCGCACTGGTGAGCATGTTCACCGCCATGAATACGGCCAGCAGGACGGTCATCCATGGGCGGACGCGGCTGCGCACCTTCTCCATGCCTCTGAGCACCAGCGGATAGCCGTAGCGCATCCATACCACCGCCGCAATGCCCCAGAAAAAGCAGTACAGCAGGTTGATGCGCCCGCCCAGATTGAACTTGAACTTGCTGTAGTCCCAGAACACGGTGCCGAACAGCAGCTCGGTGACGGCGCTGCACACGTATTCGTACACACCGCCCATGACGGTGCCGAAGGCGAACAGATAGCGGTCGCTCCGGTCCTTTTCCTGACGCAGCAGCACCGTTGCCAGCACCAGCGCCAGACCCCACACCACGCTGAACGGCCCCCAGACCAGACTGGAGCGGCTCATCCAGACCCCGGCGGTCACGCGGCAGAACACCGTCTCCACCATGTCGCCCAGAAACGCGCCGATCACGAACAGCCACAGCAGATCGGACACGCTGAGGAAGTTCTTTTCCCCCTTCCGGAGCGCAGTCTGCTCCTGCCGGGCCGCAGCCGGGTAAGCATACTGGATGCGTTTTTCAATGTAAAGCGCGATCCTGCGGCGCAGCGTGTCCGACCGCTCCCCCAGTCTCTGGTTGAGCTGCTCCAGCACCGGGTGCCGGGCCGCATACTGCTGCACCAGCACCGCCGAACCGATCTGGTCCAGCACCGCCACCGTCAGCGAGACCCATACTGCCGGACGCAACAGCCAGACCGGGATATGCGCACACAGCCGCAGCAGCACATCATTGCCCCACAGCACACTTGCCGTGCCCAGTGCACCCCACAGCAGCGAATACTGCAGGCACACATAGCCGTTCAGATTGAATTTTTTGCCGGAATAGTCCCACCACTTGCGGCGGTGCAGGCGTTCCAGCAGCTTGGCGGTGATCCATTCCATCACCGTTGCCGCCATCATACAGGCAAAGAACAGGTAGACCGGCTCGGTGCGCAGATCGCCGAAACTCACGGCCAGCAGCACGCCGGTAGTACCGTAGATAAAGCAGAACGGGCCTGCCGCCGCACCGCGGTTGGCAAATCTTCCGCCCCGGATGGTCGCGACTACCGTCTCAGCCACCCAGCCCAAAAAGGAATATACTAGATAAATAACACCCAGGGTATAGAAGTTCAGCGTCATAAGGTTCCTTTCGCTTCCAGTTTTTTCTTACTGCATTGATTGTACCCGTTTTGGGCGCTGTGTACAAGAGCCGTGCAGAAATTTTGTCACTCTGCGATGCGGCAGGCTCTCCGGGCATCTCTGAAAAGACGAAGATCCAGCCTGTTGCTTTGTTTTCAGATACATCTTAGAAAAAGGCCCTGCCATCCCGAAGGACAGCAGGGCCCAAAATTACAGCTTGAATTTACAGAGCGGAATCACAGCTGGCTCTTATACAGCTCCACGATCTCCTCCACGCTGGTGTCGCGGGGATTGCCGGGACGGCAGGCATCATCCATTGCAGACTGCGCCAGGAAATCTACATCCTCAGGCTTAACGATTTCCTTTAAGTCAGCGGGAATACCTACATCTGCAGACAGCTTCTTTACAGCCTCTACGGCAGCCTTCCGGTATTCCTCCTGGCTCATGTTCTCTGCTCCTTCTACGCCCATGGCAATAGCGATGTCCCTGTACTTGGTTCCCGTACAGGGGGCGTTATACTCCATAACAGTCGGCAGAAGGATGGCATTTGCAACGCCGTGAGGTGTATCATATACAGCGCCCAGAGCATGCGCCATAGAGTGGACAATACCAAGTCCTACATTGGAAAAGCCCATTCCGGCGATGTACTGTCCAAGAGCCATTCCTTCTCTTCCTTCTTTGGTGTTTTCAACAGCACCGCGGAGAGATTTGGAG
>OMBT01000648.1_pt1 | contig 9257 bp, 7 predicted proteins | sample 1644941 | NCBI WGS metagenome assembly OMBT01 (sample SAMEA103958156, study PRJEB25191) | human gut metagenome
ACTCTTCCCCATGACATTTCAGAAATGTGAAGAAGTCCGTCTACTCCGCCAAGGTCGATAAATGCACCGAAATCTGTTACGTTCTTAACAGTTCCTTCTACTGTATCTCCAACCTGCAGTTTTGCAAACAGTTCTTTCTGTTTTTCTGCTCTCTCTGCTACAAGAAGCTGCCTTCTGTCACCGATCACGCGGTTTCTTCTTGGGTTGAATTCGCTGATCACAAACTCAATCTCCTGTCCTTCGTATTTGCTCAGATCTTTTTCATAAGAATCTGATACGAGACTTGCCGGAATAAATACACGTGCACCTTCTACAGTTGCGCACAGTCCTCCGCCAAGGATCTGAGTTACTGTTGCTTTTAAAACTTCTTTGTTCTCGAATGCTTCGCGCAGTCTTTCGTTTCCTTTTTCTGCTGCGAGTCTCTTATATGTCAGTAACACCTGACCTTCTCCATCATTGACTTTCAATACTTTTACAGTCATAGAATCACCAACAGAAACAACTGTTGTCAGGTCCAGAGACTGATCGTTGGAGTATTCACTCTTTGTGATGATACCGTCTGCTTTGTATCCGATATTCAGGATGATCTCATCTGGTTTCACATCAATTACAGTTCCCTCTACTACCTCTCCGTTGTGAATTGTTTTAAATGATTCTTCTAACATTTGTTCAAAAGATAATTCTGACATTATTTTGAACCTCCTCAATTATATTATTGGGCGTGGATGCCCCTGCTGTAATACCTACTGTTTCCACTGACCCTAATTGATTCAAATCCAAATCGTCAAGTGTCTGTATATAGTACGTATCCTTACATGCTCCCTTGCATATTTCAAATAACTTCTGGGTATTGGAACTATGTTTGTCACCAATCACTATCATAGCATCCACCTCTTCCGCAATGCTCCTGGCTTCCGTCTGACGTTCCCTGGTCGCACCGCAGATTGTATTTAAAACACTTACATCATAACTCTTTTTCGAAATAATTTCAACTAAATCTTGAAATTTATTGTAATTAAATGTCGTTTGGGCGACAACACATACGGCTCTTGCCGGATCCAGTACAAGGGAAGCGGCATCTTCTTTTGTTTCCACCACAAAAACCTGTTCTCCTGCCCAGCCGCGGATTCCTTCCACCTCCGGATGCTTCGGATTCCCGATAATGACGATCTGTTTTCCGGCTGCACTTTCCCGGCTTACAATGCGATGGATCTTCTTCACAAATGGACAGGTTGCATCCACGATCTGGATCTTCTTTTTCTCCAGCTTCTCGTAGATATATTTTGCCACTCCGTGAGAACGGATAATGACCGTTCCCTCTGTAAGCTGTTCCAGCTCCTGCTCCGTACGAAGGACGATCACGCCCTGATTTTCCAGATCTTTTACGACTTCTTCATTGTGAATGATCGGTCCGTAAGTGTAGATTGGTGCTGCATCCGAATTTTTTGCCTGTTCATAAACTGTTTCTACCGCCCGTTTTACGCCGAAGCAAAAACCGGCAGTCTTTGCACGTTTTACATTCATCCTCTGCCCCCATCATTTATTTGCACTGTTTGCAGATGGCATGAACCACTTCCTCGATGCTCATGTCAGAACTGTCTATCAAAATCGCATCCTCTGCCTGCTTTAAAGGCGCAGTTTCACGGCTCATGTCACGCTCATCCCGCTTCTTTATATCTTCAGCAATCTCCTCATAGCTGCAGGAAATCCCTTTTTCTGTCAGTTCTTTGTACCGTCGGTCTGCCCTTGTTTTTACACTGGCCGTCAGATAGATCTTGACATCTGCATTTGGGAGGATATTGGTTCCGATATCTCTTCCGTCCATGATCACATCCGCTTCTTTGGCCAGGTTTCTCTGCAGGTCCAGAAGCCTTGCACGTACCTCCCGAACTGCAGAACTGACAGAAGCCATATTTCCGACTGCTTCCTCGCGGAGTCTGTCTGTGACATTGGATCCGTTTAAATAAACCTGCTGGATCCCGTCCTCATAACAGATGCTCACATCCGCATTTTGTGCCGCAAGACGGATTTTTTCTGTATCCTGCGGGGAAATCCCCTCCTGCAGAAAATAAACCGCCATTGCCCGGTACATCGCTCCGGTATCTACGTAAATATATCCTTTTTCTTTTGCGACCAGCTTCGCAATAGTACTTTTCCCTGCTCCTGCCGGTCCGTCAATCGCCACATTATATCCCATATTGCTTCTCCTTTTCTTTCCTGCTCTATTCGTTAAGGAATGGAAATTCCCGCAAGATATGCCGTAGACCAGGCAATCTGCAGATTAAATCCGCCTGTCAGTGCATCCAGGTCCAGAACTTCTCCCACAAAATACAGTCCGGAAATCTTTTTTGACTCCATCGTTCCCGGATCGATCTCTTTGACATTTACTCCGCCTTTTGTGATGATCGCCTCTTTGTAGCTGCGAAGTCCGCTTAAAGTCATCTCAAAATGTTTGATCAGATGTACGAATCGCTGTCTCTCTTCTCTTGAAATCTCATTGACTTTCTTCTCTTCCGAAATACCGGAAAGCTCCAGCATAACTGGTTTTAATTTGGATGGGAACAAATGATCCACCGCATTTTTAAACTGTTTGTTTTTATGCTCCTCAAATTCGCGAAGCACACGGGCATCCAGCTGTTCTGCCGTCAAAGCAGGTTTCAGATCGATCACCAGACGCAGTTCTTTTTCAGAAAGCCTCTTTCCGATCACGCTGCTGGCACTTAGCATCAGTGGTCCGCTGACTCCGTAATGGGTAAAAAGCATCTCACCGAAATCTTCATACAGCTTCTTCTTTCCATCATAGACCGCTGCGCTTACATTGCGAAGAGAGAGCCCCTGCAGTTCCTTTGCATACCATTCCCTGACTTCCATCGGAACCAGAGCCGGATAAAGTTTTGTAATCTGATGTCCGTTTTCTTTTGCGAACCGGTATCCGTCACCGGTAGATCCTGTCGCCGGGTAAGAGATTCCTCCTGTCGCGACAATACAGGCATCTCCTGTCTTTCGCTGTCCGCCTTTTAAGACGATTGCCTGGAACTTCCCGTCTTTTCCCTCTATCTTTTCCACTTCTGTTTCCAGACAGATGCGGACACCCAGAGTCTCCAGTTTTCGCTTCAGTCCCGCGATCACATCGGAAGAATGGTCAGATAACGGAAACACACGATTCCCCCGTTCTATTTTTGTTCTGACACCAAGTTCTTCAAAAAAATCAATCACCTGATCATTTGTAAAGGTGTAAAAACTGCTGTATAAAAACTTTGGATTGCTCATCACGGAAGCAAACAGGGTTTCCATGTCCCCTGCATTCGTAATATTGCAGCGTCCCTTCCCGGTGATGAATAATTTTCTTCCCAGACGGTCATTTTTCTCATACAGCCACACTTCATGACCGTTTTCTCCGGCAGCGACTGCAGCCATCATTCCAGCCGCGCCGCCGCCGATTATCAGCACTTTACTCATCTTTATTCTCCTCGCTTTTTCCAGAAGAAGACTCTGTCAGCGTATCATCCACCTGATTCAATTCATCTTTACTGTATACCTGATATTCGCCCCAGATCTGCTCCAGTGTTTCCAGTGTATTGACTACTTCTTTCTGCTTTTTCATACAGAGAGCCACCACCAGCGCATTGATCACACTCAAAGGGGCCACCAGCGAATCCACGATCGAAGCCATGTCACTTCTGGCGATCAGATTACAGGAAGAATACAGATTCATAGGTGAGTGCACACTGTCTGTCAGTGTGATCACCTTTGCTTTCCGGTTGCTCGCAAACTCCAGCGCTTTGAGCGTGCGCATAGAATATCTCGGGAAACTGATCCCAATGATCACATCCTCTTCGTTGATCCGGATCAGCTGTTCAAAAATCTCACTGGAACTGTTGGTGTTGACAGCAGTAACATTTTCACATACCAGATTCAGATAAAAGCATAAAAAGGAGGCCAGCGGTGCGCAGCTGCGTATTCCCACTACATAAATACGTTTAGCACTGAGAATCGTATCAATCGCAAGTTCAAATGCTTTCTGATCAATCCCGGCCAATGTCAGTTTTATCTTTTCAATATCTGACTGAAGCACCGTTTCCAGAATCTCCGACTGACTGATCCGCCCATAGGTAACCTCCATCCTCTGAATGGAATTCAATTTGTTGCGCACCAGTTCTTCCAGTGCTTTCTGGAAACCGGGATATCCTTTGTATCCAAGCTGTGTGGCAAAACGTACAACTGTGGATTCACTGACTCCTACCACTTCTCCGAGACGAGCTGCTGTCAGAAATACAGCCTTATCATAGTTTTCCGTCACATAATCCGCAAGCCGTTTCTGGCCTTTACTCATTTTTTTGTATTTTTCTTCCATGCGGATCAATAATTCGTTTGTACTATTTTCACTCACACTTCATTTCCTCTTCTTCCTCTTTGTTTTTCATTCTGCTATTTTACAGGACGGGTGTATTCCTTCAGCCATTCTTTCTCTTCTGCTTCCAGATATGGACTGATCTTCTCATATACGCTCTGATGATATGCATTGAGCAGCTGCTTTTCTTCCTCTGTCATCAATTCCGGACGCAGCGCATCCAGATCAATCGGAACAAAGGTAAGCGGCTCAAAATACAAAAACTGTCCATATTCGTTCTTTTCTCCTGCACGCACAAGCAGCTCATTTTCAATGCGGATTCCATGGGAACCTTCTATATAAATTCCCGGCTCGTTTGTGATCACCATTCCCGGCTCAATCTCGCACATGGCATCCCTTGTTGCCTTCCAGCGGAATCCGATCGGAGCCTCGTGAATATTTCCAAGATATCCCACGCCATGTCCGGTTCCATGATTATAGTTTAAGTTTCTGCGCCAGAATGGTTCTCTGGCTGCATAATCCAGAACCATGCCGCTGCATCCGGCAAGAAACTTTGCGTCAGCAAGACGCAGCATACTGCAGGCTACCATTGTAAAGTCTTCTTTCTGTTTTTCGTCAACCTCACCGATCGCCACCGTACGTGTGATATCTGTGGATCCATCATAATAATTTCCGCCGGTATCTGTCAAAAACAGTCCGCCTTCTTTCAATTCCACATTCGTCTCCGGTGTAGAAGAATAATGCACGATCGCCGCATGCTGTCCATAGGCACAGATCGGATCAAAGCTCGGCCAGAGATATCCTTCCTGCTCTTTTCTGAAGTTCTCCAGCTTCTCAGATGCGCTCAGCTCTGTAATCGTCTCTTTGCCAGCATGCTTCTTCAGCCAGTACATAAATTTTGTATGCGCCACGCCGTCTTTGATGTGACCTCTTCTGATATTCTCAATCTCAGCTGCATTTTTCACGCACTTCATCAGCACTTCCGGATTTTCTTCCTTTACAATACGGACAGCTTTCGGAATGTTGCGATACAATGCATAATTCACTCTCTGTGGATCCAGAAGAATTGAAGCCCCCTCCGGAAGAGATTTTACATCTTCATAGATTGCATTGTATGGGTGCAGATGTACCTGACACTCCTCAAAATGCTTTAAGATATTCTCATCAAACTTTCTTTCATCTGCATATAATTCCACAGAATCCATAGTGATCAGCGCATAAGAAAGCAGAAGCGGAAAATACTCCACATCCTGTCCGCGCACATTCAGCAGCCAGTCAATATCATCCAGGCTGGTCAGAAGATGATAGCCTGTATTTTCTTTCTCCATTCTCTCTCTGACTCGTTTCAGTTTCGATGCCGTAGATTCTCCTGTATAGGTCTCTTCCAGATAAAATGCCGGTTTTTCAGACAGCGCCGGTCTCTCTTCCCAGATCTCATCAATCAGATCACAGCCATAGTACACCTGTCCGTGCTTCTCTTTCGCGATCTCTTCGTACTGTTCTCCTTCTGTAATCCCGATGGTTCTTCCGTCAAATCCGATATTTTCAGATTCTCCCAGTACAGATTCAATATATTCTGCGATCGTCGGCACTCCCGGTTCTCCCATCTTCTGCAGACGGATCCCGCTTCCCTGAAGCTGGCTTTCTGCCTGAAGGAAATATCTTCCGTCCGTCCAGAGACAGCTTTCTTCTTTTGTGATGACAGCAGTCCCTGCAGAGCCTGTAAATCCTGTGATAAATGCTCTGGATTTAAAGTGTTCTCCTACATATTCACTCTGGTGATAATCTGCTGTCGGAATCATATAAACAGAAATATGGTGTTCTTCCATTTTCTGACGTAATCGTTCTATTCTATCTTTGATACACATAAAATCGTCCTCCTTTGCCACGGGTAATTATATCACTAAAACAGATTCTGCACAAGGAATTGAATTTTTATTTCTTTTCCGGACAACAAAAAAGGACCGGAAAACTTTCATCTTCCAATCCTTTTCTTTCATTTTATTATACCGGATATGCTCCGTCTTCTGTATCTGCTACTTTTGCATCTACTTTTGTCTGCTGAGCATCTCTGTATTTGAAGAAGTCTGTTGCAACCTGTGGGAACAGTGCATATGTCAGCACGTCCTCATCCTGCTGGCTGTACTGTGCACACTCGTTGCGCAGTGTATCCAGCTCGTTTGGAATCAGATCTGCAGGACGGCATGTGATCACTTCTGCATCTTCTCCGATTACTTTTTTCTGTACTTCCGGATTAAACGGTTTTGCTGTTGCTCCATATTTTCCAGACAGTACATCTTTTGTCTCTTTTGTTGCCATCTTGTAGCGTTCTCCCATCAGCACGTTGAATACTGCCTGAGTACCAACGATCTGAGAAGAAGGTGTAACAAGCGGCGGCTCTCCAAGGTCTTTACGCACACGCGGTACTTCTTCCAGAACCTCATAGAATTTATCTTCTGCTCCCTGCTCTTTTAACTGAGATGTCAGGTTTGAAAGCATTCCTCCCGGTACCTGGTACAGAAGTGTCTTGATATTCACACCAAGGTTCTTCGGATTGAGCAGTCCGGACTCAAGTGCTTCGTCTCTGATCGGTCTGAAGTAATCAGCGATCTCTGCAAGCAGGTTCTGATCCAGTCCTGTATCATATGGAGTCCCTTTGAATGTCTCTACCATCACTTCTGTTGCCGGCTGAGAAGTTCCAAGTGCAAATGGTGACATTGCTGTATCAATGATGTCAGCACCAGCCTCTACAGATTTCAGGTATGTCATAGAAGCAACTCCTGATGTATAGTGTGTATGCATCTCGATTGGAATCTCAACTGCTTCTTTTAATGCTGTTACAAGTTCTGTTGCCTGATATGGGCAAAGAAGACCTGCCATATCTTTTACACAGATAGAATTTGCTCCCATGTCTTCAATTCTTTTTGCGAGATCTACCCAATATTCCAGAGTATATGCATCACCCAATGTATAGGACATTGCAACCTGTGCATGGGCGTTTTCTTTATTCGCTGCTGTAACTGCTGTCTGCAGATTTCTCATATCATTCATACAGTCAAAGATACGAATGATGTCAATTCCGTTTGCAGCAGATTTCTGTACGAAATACTCTACCACGTCATCTGCGTATGGACGGTATCCCAGAATGTTCTGTCCGCGGAATAACATCTGCAGTTTTGTGTTCTTGAATCCGTCACGGAATTTACGAAGTCTCTCCCATGGATCTTCGTGCAGGAAACGGAGTGATGCATCAAATGTAGCTCCTCCCCAGCACTCTACTGCATGATATCCGACTTTATCCATTTTATCCACGATCGGCATCATCTGCTCTGTTGTCATTCTTGTCGCAATCAGAGACTGATGCGCATCACGCAGAATTGTTTCTGTAATTTTAATTGGTTTTTTTGCAATTTCTGCCATTTTTACTGTCCTCCATTATTATTTCACACCAAAGATCGCCATAAATGTTCCGGCTGCTACCGCAGTACCGATAACTCCGGCAACGTTCGGTCCCATCGCATGCATCAGCAGGAAGTTTGTAGGATCTGCTTCTGCTCCGACTTTCTGAGAAACACGAGCTGCCATAGGAACCGCAGACACACCCGCAGAACCGATCAGAGGATTTACCTTGCCCTTTGTTGCCCAGCACATCAGTTTACCGAACAATACTCCGGCTGCTGTACCGAATGCAAACGCAATCAGTCCCAGTGCAACGATTTTCAGTGTATCCATGTTCAGGAATGCTTCTGCACTTGTTGTAGCACCTACAGATGTACCAAGCAGGATTACTACGATATACATCAAAGCATTGGATGCTGTCTCTGTCAGCTGTCTTACAACACCTGATTCTTTAAACAGGTTACCAAGCATCAGCATACCTACCAGAGGAGCTGTTGTAGGAAGAATCGTACATACTACGATCGTAACGATGATCGGGAAGAGGATTCTCTCCAGTTTGGAAACCGGTCTTAACTGCTCCATCTTGATCTTACGCTCTTCTTCTGTTGTAAGAAGCTTCATAATCGGCGGCTGAATGATCGGAACCAGTGACATATAAGAATATGCCGCTACCGCGATCGGTCCTAAGATTGCTGTCTGCTGTAATTTTCCTGCGAGGAAAATAGAAGTCGGGCCGTCAGCACCACCGATGATAGAAATCGCTGCAGCCGCTTTGTCAGAGAATCCCATTGCCATTGCTCCAAGGTATGCGGCGAAAATACCAAACTGTGCTGCCGCACCCAGAAGGAAACTCTTCGGGTTCGCGATCAATGGTCCAAAGTCTGTCATCGCACCGACACCAAGGAATATCAGAGACGGCAGGATTGACCACTCATCCAGAACATAGAAATAATACAGAAGTCCGCCTGTTCCGTTCGCCGAATCTTCTGCATGAAGCATGATATCCGGATAAATATTAACCAGAAGCATACCAAATGCAATCGGAACTAACAGCAGCGGTTCAAAGCCGTGTCTAATCGCCAGATAAAGGAAAAAGCAGGCAACTGCGATCATAATCAGGTTTCCGAACGTCAGGTTCATAAACGCAGTCTGCTCTACCAGGTTCCCCAGCGTATTTGAAATATATTCCATTTGTCAAAACCTCCTAGTTTAATGTGGCTAATACTGCTCCTGACTCTACTGCGTCGCCTACTGCCACATCAATGCTAGCAACTGTACCATCTTCCGGAGCTACTACAGGGATTTCCATTTTCATAGCTTCTACTGTTACAATGGCATCTCCTGCTTTTACAGCCTGTCCTACGCTTGCGTCAATACTGAATACTTTTCCAGCTGCTCCCGCTTTTACCTGGATACTTCCTGCTCCTGCCGGTGCTGCTGCTTTCGGAGCCGCTGCCGGTGCTGCCTTTGGAGCTGCAACTGGTGCTGCCGCTGCAACCGGTGCAGT
>OMBT01000649.1_pt1 | contig 9215 bp, 8 predicted proteins | sample 1644941 | NCBI WGS metagenome assembly OMBT01 (sample SAMEA103958156, study PRJEB25191) | human gut metagenome
CTGTCCATAACGGACTTCTGTCATAGTCTGTGCCTTCGGAAGTTCGGTTGCAATGCTGACATAGTCTGAAGAGACATATCCCTCATCACTGTCGACATTGATCTTTACCCAGCCGTCAAGGACTTCAAGAACCTCAAGTTCCTCACCCTCCGGCATCATGGTGATGACATGGCTGTCTGTGTTTGTCTCGTCACGGACATAAAGCGTGGTCGTCGTTACGGTTGCAACTGTCTGCTTTACTTCCTGTGCCTTTGCGATCGCTGCTTCGCCGGTCAGAAGATATTCTGATTTTACATATCCTTTTACTTTTCCGGACTCGATCTGTGTCCAGTCACCATCTGTTCCGATAATCTCACATCCTGCATTGTTTGGCAGCTTTCCAACAATCTCTGCCTCTGTTCCCGGAACTTCACGGACATTAATATTGCCATCTGCCTGTGCGATTCCCAGATTTGTGTATCCAAATGCACTGGCTGCCTCTGCAAGCGCCTGTGCCTGTTTTTCTTCCTCTGTTTGTGTCTCATCTTCCTGACCGGATGCAGTCATATCACGGTCGGATTCTGAAACACTGACCATATCTGCTGCGGTAACAGAAAGGTAATCCGACATCACATCAGTAACACCGGATGCAAGATCCGTACCCTGTTTTGTATAATTTTCCATCTGTTCTGCCAATGTGGAAGACACCCCCGCAGACACTTCATGTATCTGGGAATCTGTGCTCTCTGCCATTACTTCCTGTGTGTCTTTCACACCCGGCTTTCCGTCAATATAAGCTGCTGAAAATACAAGAGAACCGGCTGCAAGAAGTCCGGCTGCCTTAACCCATTTTGCTTTCATATCCGTACCTTTCCAAAGAATCCTGAATACTTCGTTTATCAATACCGCTCAAGTATAGCAGTCATTTTTTACAATGTCAACATATTTATGTAACATTTCCGTAATATTTAGGATTCATTTTTCTCGAACCATGCCCTCGCATATGCAATATTATTCTGCATTTCCTCTTTTAAAGCCTCGATGGATGAAAATTTCCGTTCCTCCCGGATTCTTGTCAAGAACTCGACCGTCACTACTTTGCCGTAAAGATCCCCGGCAAAATCCAGAAGATGTGTCTCAACACCGACCGGATTTTTTCCTTCAATCGTCGGTTTCACCCCAACGTTTGTAACGCCACGGCAGCTCCGGTCGCCAAGCCGCACTTCTGTCACATAGACACCACTCTCCGGAAGCAGTTTTTCCTCCGGCGGAATCTGGTTGATCGTCGGGATTCCAAGTTTCGTGCTGCCTAAATGTCTTCCGTGAAGGATCTCCCCTGTCACAAAATAGTGATATCCTAACAGATGATTTGCCTTCTCAATATTGCCCTTTGCAATCTCTTCCCGGACAAATGTGCTGCTGATATCTCTCTTATCTTCCTGCATTTTATCGATCACAAGCACTTCATAGCCATACTTGTCCGATAAATCTTTCAACATGTGATAATCGCCCCTGCGATTGTGCCCAAAGTGAAAATCAGAACCAACCACAAAACACTTTACATGAAGCTGATGCACGATCTTGGCAATGAAATCTTCCGGTTCCATGCACATGATCTCTTTTGTAAACGGACACTCGACCAGATAGTCGATCCCAATCTGCTCAAAGATATGCATTTTTTCTTCATTGGTTGTTAAAACTTTCGCCTCAACCTGTTCCACACTTTTCCGTGGTGGAATATTAAATGTGAATATGACCGCTGCAAGTCCCGCTTCCTTTTTGGATGCCAGATGTTCCATCAGGAGTTCATGGCCTCTGTGTATCCCGTCAAATTTTCCAAGTGAAAGTACGGTTGGCTCTTCAATATAAAATTCGGTTGTGTTTTTCAGATATTTCATGCTTCCATAAACAATTTTACCGGTTTATAATCCCCGTGTATCTCGGAGTACTCATATATCCCGATAAAACGCCCTTCTTCATCATAAATACGGACCTTCTGCTGTTCCCAGTCTTTCTGATAAGAAACAAACATGTCTTTTTTCATCCGGTTTCCATTATATAACAGTTTGTTCCATTCTTTGCAGATCACCGCTTTTTTATACTGTAAAAATACGGAATCAACCGCATAAATAAAATCAAACATCTCTGCGTTCCACTGTTCTGACGGTGTCTGTCCTGCCGCTTTTTGTACACGTTCTTCGATCTCGGAGAGGCGAAGCGCATCCTGTACACAAAATTCAGATACCTTTGTGCGCAGCAAGGATTCCATACATGCTCCACAGGAAAGTTTCTCACCGATATCCTGACATAATGTACGGATATAAGTTCCCTTTGAGCAGCGCACACGCATACAGACCCGGGGCAGTTCCATTTTAATAATCTCAATGGAATAGAGCTGAACCGGTCTTGCCTGACGTTCCACCGTCACACCGGCCCTTGCGAGATCGCACAGTTTCTTTCCGTTCACTTTTAATGCAGAATACATCGGCGGAACCTGCATGTATTCCCCTGTAAAAGAAAAAACTGCCTCTTTTACCTGCTCTTCCGTTACTTCTACCAGATGTTCCTCTAAAACAGTTCCCGTGGTATCCTGCGTGTCTGTCACCTTTCCAAGCAGCATCACCGCAACGTATTCTTTGTTTTTGTCCGTCAAAAGGTCGCAGACTTTTGTCGCTTTACCAAGACACACAGGAAGCACTCCCTCCGCATCCGGATCGAGTGTCCCTGTGTGTCCGATTTTCTTTGTTTTTAAAATACCTCTTAGTTTTGCGACCACATCAAAGGATGTATATCCTTTTTCTTTGTATACATTGATAATTCCGTTAATCATAAATTTTCCCGTCTCATGTACAGCCGTCATTTTCTGCAATCTGAAAATTTCAGGCTGCCTGTATCGTTAATCTGTGATCTGTTCTCTGATATCTTCAATAATTTCATTCAGCCGTTTTTCCGGATCTCCCGCCACGGAAAAACCTGCTGCCCTGACATGTCCGCCACCGCCATATTTTGCTGCGATCTTTGCAACATCCACATAACTTGCAGAACGGGTGCTGACTTTATAATTTTCTTCATCTGTCTGGTATAAAAAGACTGCTGCTTCCACGTCCTTTGTCACGCGAAGCTGGCTGACGATCCCGTCTAAATGTTTCGGAAGAACATTGTATTCTCTCATTTCCTCTGCAGTTATGATACTCGAGATGCATTTTCCATCCAGATGCAGCTTACTTTTTACCAGCGCAAGTCCCATGATACGGTTCTGCTCATAGGTTTTTGTAAAAAACGTCTGATCCACGATCTTCGGGAAATCAATGCCCATTCCCATCAGAACACCTGCTGCCTCCATCGTTTTTTCCGATGTGCAGGAATACTGGAACACACCGGTATCATGGATGATTCCGGTATAAATGCATTCTGCGATCTCTTTGGTCAGACGTTCTCTCGGGATCAGTTCAAATACCAGTTCCGACGCAGAACTCGCCTGCGGGAAAATATAGTTTTCATCCGCAAAACTCTGGTTACTGATATGATGATCGATACACGCTGTTTTTTTTGCATGCTCAAAATATTTTGCCGCGTCTCCAAGTCTGCCCAGATCCCCGCAGTCCTGTGCGATAAACAGATCAAACTCTTTATCTGCAGTGCAGTCGCTTATGATCTTATCCGCATTTTTCATAAATTTGAAAATATTGGGTATCGGCTGCAGATACAGGCTGACTTCGATCTGCGGGTAATATGTCGTAATATAGTTATAGGTTGCAAGGCAGGAGCCTACGCAGTCCCCATCCGGTCTGATATGACCTGCAATGGCAGCTGTTTTTACTCCCGCGAAAAGTTCATCGAGACTTTTCATGTTCTCCTCCATCCCCAAATATACGCTTTTCGTTTGTCTTATTCCTCTGCGTCATCTTCGCTTTTGATATCTTTTGTGACCTCGTCGATCATTTTAGACATCTTTACACCATATTCAATCGACTGGTCTAACACGAAACGGATCTCCGGTGTATTGCGCAGATTTACTGTTTTCGCAAGTTTGCTGCGGATAAATCCCTCCGCGCTCTTTAACCCTGCAAGTGTTTTTGCCTGGGATTCTTCATCTCCTAAAACACTGATATATGCTTTACATGTTTTTAAATCCGGTGCAACCTCCACTGCCACAACGCTTGTCAGCGGGTTGATCCGCGGGTCTTTGATCTCCCCGCGGATGATATTGGAAAGTTCGCGCTGCACCTCTCCATTGATCCTGGTATTTTTAATACTGTTTTTTCTCATTTTATAACCTCTTAGCGCGGTACCTCAACCATTGTATACGCTTCTACGATATCTAATTCCTGGAAATCACCGAAACCTTCAAATACAAGACCGCACTCAAATCCTGCTTTTACTTCTTTGACATCATCTTTAAATCTCTTTAAGGAAGCTAAATCACCCTCAAAGATCTGTTCGCCCTCGCGGGAAATACGAACTTTACATCCTCTCTGGAACATACCGTCAAGCACATAAGAACCTGCGATATTGCCGACGCCGGAAGCCTTGAAGATCTGACGGATCTCTGCATGGCCTAATACTTTCTCTTCGTATACCGGGTCTAACATTCCCTTCATGGCTGCCTCTACATCCTCAATTGCATTGTAGATGACTTTGTAGAGACGGATATCTACGTTTTCTTTATCTGCAGTAAGTTTTGCAGTCGGATCCGGACGGACGTTAAATCCGATGATGATCGCATTTGATGCAGATGCAAGGCTGACATCAGACTCGTTGATCGCACCAACACCACCATGGATGACTTTTACAACAACTTCTTCGTTCGACAGTTTTACAAGACTCTGTTTTACTGCCTCCACGGAACCCTGTACATCGGCTTTTACGATGATATCGAGTTCTTTGACATTTCCGGACTGGATCTGTGAAAACAGATCGTCTAAGGACATCTTCGCTTTCGTATCTTCGATCAGACGGTTCTTGCCCTCGGAAATATAGGTCTCAGCAAATGCTCTCGCCTCTTTTTCTGTATCCATGGCAACGAATGTTTCGCCAGCTTCCGGTACAGAAGATAAACCTAAGATCTCTACCGGCATGGAAGGACCAGCTTCTTTGACACGTCTTCCCTGATCATCGATCATTGCACGGACTTTACCATAGCAGCTTCCGCATGCTACCGGCTGGCCAACTTTTAAAGTACCTTTCTGTACCAAAACAGTGGCAACGGCACCGCGGCCCTTATCAAGCTGTGCCTCAATGACAAGACCTCTTGCATTACGTTTCGGATTTGCCTTTAACTCAAGTACTTCTGCTGTTAAAAGGATCATCTCAAGCAGGTTGTCGATACCCTCTTTTGTATGTGCGGATACCGGACAGAAGATCGTGCTTCCACCCCAGTCTTCCGGGATAAGTTCGTACTCGGATAACTCCTGTTTTACACGCTCGATATTTGCACTCGGCTTATCGATCTTGTTGATCGCAACGATGATCTCAACACCTGCTGCTTTTGCATGGTTGATTGCCTCTACGGTCTGTGGCATTACACCATCGTCTGCTGCAACGACTAAGATCGCAATATCGGTGGAATTTGCACCACGCATACGCATTGCAGTAAATGCCTCATGTCCCGGTGTATCTAAGAATGTGATATTCTGACCATTGATGGATACCACGGATGCACCGATGTGCTGTGTGATACCGCCTGCCTCTCTGTCTGTCACACGGGTAGAACGGATTGCATCCAGCAAGGATGTTTTACCATGGTCAACGTGGCCCATAACACAGACAACCGGTGGACGTGCTACTAAAGTATCTTCCGGATCTTCTTCCTCTTTTAAGAGTTCGGCGATCACATCGACTTTTTCTTCCGGCTCACAGATGCAGTTAAACTCTAATGCGATTTCTTCTGCCTGCTCGTAATCTACTTCCTGGTTTACCGTAACCATCGTTCCTTTTAAGAACAGTTTCTTTACGATAACGGATGGCTGTACTTTCATCTTGTCAGCTAACTCTCTGATCGTAAGTTTCTCCGGTAATACCAGTGTGCGGATCACATCCTCTTCCGGCTGCTGTTTTGGCTGCTGCTGAGGTTTCTTCTTGCCACCGTTCTTCTCAAGATTGATAAAGCGCTCCTGTTTCTTTCCGCCAAGTGCATCGTAATCGTTGCGCTGTCTCGCGTTTTTGTTTCTGTCCTTATCGCGCTCTCTGGATTCTTTTCCTCTTAACTCCTCCGGTGCTGCTGCAGCTGCCTCTTTATTGAAGCGGTCGATCTCACGGTCAAGTCTGCCGCCACCATTATTTCCACCACGGAAGCCATTGTTTCTGTTGTTATTTCTGTCGCCCTGACCCTGTCCCGGTCTGCCATTGTTCTGGTATGGACGCTGTCCATCGTTTCTTCCGTTTCTGTCACCGTACGGGCGCTGTGGTCTGTCACCATTGTTTCTCTGGTTTCTTCCATCTCCCTGCGGACGGCGCTGACCATTATTGTTACGGTCGCGTCTGTCATTATTATTCCCCTGACGGCGGTCATTATTCTGCGGACGGTACTCCGGATTCTGTGCATAGACATTTTCTCTCGGAGTCTGTACCTGTACTTTTTCAACCGTTTTCTTCGGCTCTTCCGCTGCTGGTTTTGCCTCTCTCTGTGCCTTCAGCTCTGCTGCTTTTGCCGCTGCAAGATGCTCTGCCTCTTCCGCTGCTTTTGCTGCCTCCGGGTTAATTGCGCGTTCAAATGCTTTTCTTACATCATAACCGGATGTCGGTCTTGCCTGCGCATTGCCGCGGTTTGGATTCTGTCCCTGTGGACGGCGGTCGCCATTCCCCTGGCGTCTGTCACCATTTCCAGAACGTCTGTTGTTATTGCCGCCGCGGCCGCCGCCCTGTTTGCTGTACTGTGCATTGAACACAGCAGTAATGCTTGATTTTTTCTTCGGGCGCTGCTCTGCGTTCTCAGTTTTTGCACCCTCAGCCGGTTTATTCTGCTCGTTTGCCTGTGGCTTCTGTGCAGGTTTATTTTCCGGTGCTGCTGTCTTGTTCTCTGCAGGTTTGCTCTCTGACACATTTTCTTTATTCTGTGCCTTTGCAGTATTCTCCGCTGCTGCAGACTTTCCAAATTTCTTTCTCACGATATTCTGTGCCGGATCATCGATATTGCTGGAAGCTGCTTTCACTGCATATTCCGTCGTATTTAATGTTTCTATAATCTGTTTACTCTCTATTCCTAATTCTTTTGCAAGGTCATATACTCTCATTTTTGCCATTTATCTTAATTCCTCCCATTATTCAGTTGTGATTGCTGTTTCAGTCTCTCTTCGATCGAGTGCGACAGTCCCTCGTTTGTGACTGCAAGCGATGCACGAAATTCTTTTCCGATGAAATGCCCGAGCATTTCTTTGTCCGAATATTCATACATTGGCACCTGATAAAAATCTGTCATATTTCGAAACATTTTCTTCGTATTGTCTGACGCATCCTGTGCAACGATGACAAGATATGCCCTGCCCTCTTTTACCGCCTTTTCCGTAGAAAATTCTCCACTCGCCACACTGCCGGCTTTTGCGGCAATTCCTAGCATAGATAACACTCTATCTGGTTTCAAGCTGTTCCATCTCCTTTGTCAGCGTTTCATATACATCTTTCGGGATCGGCATTTTAAATGATCGTTCTAACCCTTTATTTTTTATCGCCATTGCAAGACATTCACGGTTTGGGCAGATATAAGCACCTCTTCCGTTCTTTCTTCCAGTTGCATCTAAAATGATCTCCGTTTCCCCTTCTTCCGTCGGCGCTGTTTTGATCACACGGATCATATCTCTTTTGGCTTTCATCTCATGACAGCCGACACACTGCCTCATCGGAATCTTTTTATTTGACATTCTTCTTAATACCTCTTATTCTCTGTCCTCACCATCAGCTTCGGCATTGTTTTCTTCTGCTCCGTCAGTCTCATAGCTTTCCTCTGCCGGTGCACTGCCGTCCTCGTACTCCTCATAGGACCCGCCGTCCTCATCGTAATACTCATCTTCCTCGTAATCATTCTCGTAATCTAAGAAATCGCCAGACTCTCTCGCCTGTGTCTCGCTCTTGATATCGATCTTGAATCCTGTCAGACGTGCTGCAAGTCTTGCATTCTGTCCCTCTTTTCCGATTGCAAGGGAAAGCTGATAATCCGGAACAACCACTTTTGCAGATTTTTCTTCTGCATCTGCGATAACAGAAATAACTTTTGCCGGACTTAATGCATTTTCGATCATCATTGCCGGATTCTCATTCCAGGTGATGATATCAATCTTCTCACCACGCAGTTCACCAACGATTGCATTGACTCTGGCACCATTCATACCAACACATGCACCAACCGGATCGACATCCGGATCGTTTGACCATACTGCGATCTTTGTTCTGCTTCCTGCTTCACGCGCGATCGCCTTGATCTCTACGATGCCCTCGCGGACCTCAGCCACCTCAGACTCAAACAGGCGTTTTACAAGTTCCGGATGTGTTCTGGAAACTAACACTTTCGGTCCTTTAGAAGTAGCCTTAACCTCTAAGATATATACCTTGATACGCTCTGTCGGCTGGAACACTTCGCCTTTTACCTGTTCATTCTCTGTTAAGATCGCATCGACCCTTCCTAAGTTAATGCTGACATTTCTTCCCACATAACGCTGTACCACGCCGGTCACAACATCTTTTTCCATGCTGTAATACTGATCGTATAAAACTTTACGCTCTTCTTCACGGATTTTCTGAAGAATTAAGTTCTTTGCATTCTGTGTTGCAATACGTCCAAATTCCTTTGACTCCACCGGAATCTGAACAATATCGCCGAGCTCAAATTTTGAGTCGATCATTTTTGCATTTGCAAGGCTGATCTCCATCACATCGTCTTCCACTTCTTCTACAACTGTCTTTTCCGCAAACACAGAGTAGTCACAAGTCTCACGATTCATCACTACTTTGATATTATCTGCTTTTCCAAAATGATTTTTACATGCGTTAATCAGAGAATTCTCAATTGCATCTAATAAAGTTTCTTTACTGATATCCTTTTCCTGCTCAAGAATTGTCAACGCTTCTAATAATTCTGTGTTCATTCTTCTTCTCCTCCTAAATTAAAAATCGAACGCAAGGCGTATAAGCGCAATATCGCCTTTCTCAAAAGTTTTTAAAGTTTCATCATCCAGTTCAATTGTCACGGTATCTTTGTCATAGTCTTTCAAAATACCCGTAAACTCTTTTTGTTTATCTATCAT
>OMBT01000671.1_pt1 | contig 8855 bp, 7 predicted proteins | sample 1644941 | NCBI WGS metagenome assembly OMBT01 (sample SAMEA103958156, study PRJEB25191) | human gut metagenome
GATTACTAATACGTTCATTTTTTTCCTCCTGAAAATTTTGTCATTTTATTCATTCTGATTTTAAGTTTTCTAAACAATTACTGTGCCTGAGCCTGTACTGCTGTAATCGCTACTACACCTTCGATATCCTCTGCGCTGCATCCGCGGGACAGATCGTTGACTGGTGCTGCAATTCCCTGTGTCAGAGGACCATATGCTTCTGCTTTTGCAAGTCTCTGTACAAGCTTGTATCCGATATTTCCTGCATCCAGATCAGGGAAGATCAGAACATTTGCATGTCCTGCAACCGGGCTTCCAGGTGCTTTGGACTCTCCTACTGCCGGAACGATCGCTGCGTCAAGCTGCAGTTCTCCGTCCAGTTTCAGTTCCGGTGCCATCTCTTTTGCAAGTCTTGTAGCCTCTACAACTTTATCAACATCGGCATGTTTTGCACTTCCTTTTGTAGAATGTGAAAGCATTGCCACAACCGGCTCTTTTCCTGTCAGAGTTCTGAAAGATTCTGCGGAAGAAAGTGCGATATTTGCAAGCTTTTCAGGATCCGGATTCTGCTCCAGTCCGGAATCTCCAAAAATAAATGTACCGTCTGCACCCATATCGCAATCCGGCACTACCATTACAAAGAATGCGGATACTAATTTTGTTCCCGGTTTTGTCTTCAGGATCTGCAGACACGGACGAAGTGTATCTGCTGTAGAATGACATGCTCCGGATACCATACCGTCAGCATCTCCCATCTTCACCATCATAACACCGTAGTACAGATAGTTTGTCAGAAGAATCTCTCTTGCCTGCTCTTCTGTCATTCCTTTTTTCTGTCTGAGTTCTACCAGTTTTGCAATATAGCTCTCTGTCTTGTCGCTTGTAGCAGGATCTACGATCACAGCTCCTGTGAGATCAAATCCGGCTCCGTTCTTTTCGATCTCTTCCTTGCTTCCTACAAGGATCAGGTCGGCAGTCCCCTCTCTTAAAACTGCCTCTGCAGCCTGGTAAGTTCTTACGTCTTCTGTCTCAGGAAGAACGATTGTCTTTTTGTCAGCTTTTGCTCTTGCTTTAATTTCATCAATAAACGCCATTGTTTAAAGCCCCTTTCATTTGTTTCACTTGCTTTATTATAACGCAAATAAATTTTGTATACAAGTAGCTCTTATGTGCATTTTTAAGTACAATTTTCTCTATTTCTCTATGCTTTTCAGTAATATCGTCAAACATTTAACGAGTATTTTACTTATTTTTTTCAGGACTTTTCCGTTTTTTCAAGAAAAAACGGAGCTTTTTAGAGTCCACTCCAAAAAGCTCCGTTATACATCGTCTTTTTTCTGTCAATATATCTCAGATATGGAAAAACGCAGTTACGATCCGGAAATATACCAGAATCGTACAGGTATCCAGAATTGTAGTGATCAAAGGTGCCGCCATGATCGCCGGATCCAGACCGATCTTCTTTGCAGCCAGAGGCAAAACGCAACCGATCGTCTTTGCCATAACAACAACAGCAATCATCGTAATTCCGATCGCCACTGCCAGCATCACATCCTGATCGTACATAATATAGATGCGAAGCCCATTGACTATCGCCAGAATCAAACTGACTACAAGTGCAATCCGCACCTCTTTGAAGATCACCCGAAAAATGTCCTTGAACTCAATTTCACCTACTGCAATTCCCCGAATTACCAGTGTAGAACTCTGGGATCCGCAGTTTCCTCCTGTTCCCATCAGCATCGGGATAAATGTGATCAGAACCGGCATTACTGCCATCGCACTCTCATATCGCCCCAATATCTCTCCTGTCACAGTCGCTGATAACATCAGAAGCATTAACCAGAGACTTCTGTTCTTGGCATGTCGAAATACCGAGGTTCCGAAATAAGAGCCTTCACTCGGACTGACACCGGCCATGATACTGATATCTTCTGTCGCCTCATCCTGCAAAACGAACATAGCGTCGTCTACTGTTACAATCCCGACCATACACATCTCATGGTCAATGATCGGAATCGCGATCAGTCCGTACTTCCGGATTGTCTCTGCCACTTCCTCCTGATCATCCAGCGTCTTTGCGTAAATGACATTCTCATCCATGATCTCTTCAATCTTTCTGGATTCACCGGATGTTAAAATGTCCTTCACATCCACAACACCGATCAGCTTTTTCTTTTCTGTCACATAACAGGTATAGATTGTCTCTTTATTAATACCAACCTGACGGATCTTCAAAATGGCATCTGCCACAGTCATCTCTTTGTTCAGACTGATATAATCGATATTCATAATACTTCCGGCACTGTCTTCCGGATAATTCAAAAGCGCATTGATCTTCTGCCGCGTCTCTTCATCTGTCGCCATCAACAGTCTGTCCACCACATTAGCAGGCATCTCTTCCAGAACATCTACTGTATCATCCACATACATCTCTTCCATGACTTCTTCCAGCTCGGAATCCGTCAGCGCATTAATCAGTACCTCTCGAGTATCACTGGTCATGTCTGTAAACACTTCTGCCGCCTCTTCTTTTGCAAGCAGTCTAAAGAGCAGGATCATCTGGCGTTTATCGATCTTTCCATATTCCAGTCCATCCTCCAGCATTTCCACAATATCTACAGGGTGCATGTTTTCCAGTTCATCTTTTAATTCTTTAAACTCCCGCTTTTCCAGCATTGATAACAATACATCGTATTCCATAATCACATCCACCTTTTTTGATTTGTTCTTGCCGTTCTTTTATAGTATAATAGGTAATAAAATGATATACAAGGAGATTTTTATGAAAATTGTCGGTTTAATCACAGAATACAATCCTTTTCACAACGGACACCAGTATCATATCCAAAAATCACTGGAAGTCACAGGCGCCGATGCAGCCATTGTCGTGATGAGCGGAGACTACGTGCAGAGAGGGACTCCCGCCATTATGCCAAAGCATCTTCGTGCGGAAATGGCATTAAAATGCGGTGCCTGTGCAGTCTTTGAGCTGCCTGTCTGCTATGCGACCGCCACTGCAGAATTATTTGCGTTGGGAGCTGTCTCCTTTCTGGATCAGCTTGGCGTTGTAGATTACCTCTGCTTTGGCAGTGAATGCAATGATCTTGACGGACTGACAAAAATTGCTGATATCCTCTGTGATGAGCCTGACGAATATACGAAGTTTCTCAAAGAAAATTTAAGAGCAGGTATGTCGTTTCCTGCTGCCCGCCAGGATGCGTTGTCTTCCTACATGGGCATTTCAGACTGTTCTTTTTTATTAAGTGATCCGAACAACATTCTGGGTATCGAATATTTAAAAGCATTGCGACGTGTGAAAAGCAGGATACAGCCGTTTACTATCAAGCGCATGGAATCCGACTACCACGATCAGACGCTGCGCTCTACTTACAGTTCGGCTTCTGCTATCCGTTCTCTCCTTGCATACTCGAGTTCTGTACTCCAGACACAGCAGGTTACCGGAGAGACTTTCGAAAATACACCATTTTCCAGTATTTTAAATGAACTGGAAGATCAGGTGCCCAAAAGCTGCCTGGCACTTTTAAAAGATTATCACAAAGTGTTATATCCGGTTTATCAGAACGATTTTTCGCTTCTGATGAAATATAAGCTTTTGAACAAAACACCTCAGAGTTTCATTCGCTATATGGATGTTTCCGAAACACTTGCCAACCGGATCCAGAACAATCTGAATGATTTTTTTAACTATAAGCAGTTCTGTGAATTATTAAAGACCAGGGAGCTGACACAGACAAGAATCAATCGCGCACTTTTGCATATTATGCTTGGTCTGAAAAAAAACAACGTGAGAGAATATATGGAAAACGGCGGACATTTCTATGCCAAACTTTTAGGTTTTCGAAAAGACAGACAAGATCTGCTTTCTATCATTGCCAAAAAAAGTGCTCTGCCGCTGCTCACCCGCCTTTCCGATACTGACAGTATCTCCGAAATCGGTCAGAAAATGCTCCGACATGATATTTTGGCATCCAATCTGTATCAGTCTGTGATCACGGATAAATATAAGACCGCTTTTCGAAATGAATATAAACAGCCAATGCTGAAGATATAGAAAAAGGAGATTACATTATGAAACGTCCATTTACCAGACTGGAGAAAAAACAGTTACTAATCTTTGCTTTGATCGCCTTTGGCATTCCTTATCTGATGGGAATCCCGATGGCGTTCGGATATCAACGGGGAACTTCTCTGGATCTTTTTGCAAATGCCCAGATGTATTATCCGGCTGCCGGAGCCATTGTCGTCTTTCTTCTGACAAAAACAGAGTTTCCGATGCCCCGGCGGTTTTTCTATGGGTACCTTGTACTAACTGTACTGTTTGCCATCAGCTCTGTACTCAGTGTACTTATACCGGATGCCAACCTGTGGGTTATGGTCATCAATATGCTCACAATTGCCGGCAATCTGGCTCTCTGGGTTTTGTTTCTTCTTGACAAACGTGAAGTCCGCTTTATCTGGGGACTGACCTGGTCCGGGCCTGACAGCAGAAGACACTTTCTGTATGTAGTTCTGTTTTTCATGCTGTTTACAGGAAATCTTCTGATTTCCAGCTTCACAGACAATACTGCAGATTCCTTCCTCGCTCTTTTTGCTTCTCCGATGTTCTGGCTGTCACTGCTTTCTTTGTTTGTCAGCTTTTTCCTCGTCTTTTCCGCCTTTTTCGGAGAAGAATATGGATGGCGTTACTTTTTGCAACCGATCCTGCAGGAGCATTTTGGAATGCGAAAAGGAGTTCTCATCCTTGGTGTATTCTGGGGATTGTGGCATCTCCCGCTGAACCTGTTTTACTATGCACCTGATACAAGGCTTCAGAGTATTGCCGCACAGCTTATCACCTGTATTGCACTGAGCGTATTCTTTGCTTTTGCTTATATGAAAACAGACAACATCTGGATCCCTGTCATCCTGCATTTTATGAACAACAATATTGCAGGACTGATCAGTGGAGGCACTGTTTCCGGAGCTGTCATAGAATGGAAAGCGGTTTTGATACATCTTATTTTCTATAGTATCTTCTTCCTTCCATTTCTGGCATCCAAAGTGTTTCGGGAGTCAGAGACAGAAAAGAAATGATTGCATAAAATGAACATGGGAGATTGCACAAAATAGTTGCGTATCTCCCATGTTTCCATTTATACCTTTTCATTATTTTTTACTATGTGCAGCGTACCCCTTTTTAATTGAAAAACAACATCTGCCTTTTTCGCAATTTCATTTGAATGAGTAACAATGACTGCACATTTGTTCATCTGGTGTACACTGTCTTCCAGTATTTGCATAATGGACATTGCAGTTTCTTCATCGAGGTTTCCTGTCGGTTCATCAGCCAAAATAACGGGTGCTTCTGAAGCCAATGCCCTTGCAATCGCTACTCGTTGTTGTTGCCCGCCGGAAAGTTGTAGCACATTCCGTTTCATTTCCTCTTTCGTCAATCCCATTTTTTCTAAAACCGGTTCCGGCGGTAATTTACTTGTCAATTTTACGTTTTCTAATGGTGTCATATAATCAATGAGATTATATGCTTGAAAAATAAAGGAAACATGGTTCCGGCGATGATTTGCGAATCCTTTTTCAGTAATATCTTCTCCATTAAATAATATCTTGCCTTTGGTAGGACTATCTAATCCACCCAACAAAGAAAGTAATGTTGTTTTGCCACAACCAGACGGTCCTAAAATCGCATATATTTTTCCCAGTTCCATTTCTGCGCTGATATTACTAAATATGTTCTTTTTCTTGTCATAGCTATAACTCAAATTTGAAAACGATAATATACTCATAATCACATTTCTCCTATTCCATTTTAGTTAAAATATCTTTCGGTTGTAAACGAATGACCGTATAGGAAGCAACAATAACCGCAAGACAAATCAAAATAACACCAATGCCAAATACTTTAAGCATATCTGATGTGGCAATCTGAACGGTCAATTTGGATATATTTTCTCCCGATCTGCTGATAATGAATGAATCGATTTGATTTGCAAGCTCAAAAGATAATGCCGTTGACGCAAACATGGATAGTATTGCAATCAATATATTTTCTGTCAGGAACTGTCCGACAATTTCTGCCTTGCTTCGACCAACTGCAAGTAAAACAGCAATTTCTTTCTTACGGTTTCTCGTCCACAAAACAAGGAACAATACAATAACAAGCATGCCAATTGCAGTAATTGTTAATACAGCCGTATCAACCATACTTCCAAAAGAAGACAATGGGGTGGATACTAAGTCAAAATCTTCTGTGTTGACATCGAAAGTAAATGTTTTGCCTTTTACTTCTGGAAGGTTTTTGATGGTTTCCATAAGCTCTTTGGCTTCCTCTGGAGAGTGCGTATAAATATCAAGATTGTCATATCCCTCCAATTTTTCATTTACTCCGTCATAAAACTTTTTCAGACCATCCATATCAATATAACCACTGTTTGCAGGAATCCCATCCGGTGTGATCGCTTGTTTTGTCGTACCCTCTGTACCACTATAAATTCCTACAATGGTAAAGGTACTTTCCGTTTTTCCTGTTTCAAACTCTTGAAAAGTAATTTTATCTCCTACAGAAAGATTGTTTTTGTCTGCCAATTCTTTTGAAATCAAAACTGTGCAAGAGTCATCAGGATTAATATGTCGTCCTTCTTCCAGTTTATATGTTCCATTTAAAAATTTTATATCTAAAGAAGAATCCAATACTGCAGTATAAGGGATTGACAAACCTGGTGCATTCACCATGCCCGGAATCGGCTCGAAATTTTCCGGAATCCCCCAATAGCCACCATCTATTTTAGCGTTATAGCTCACAACATTGGGAAGTTTTGAAATTGCACTTATCATTTTTTCTGTAATACGGTCGCCATTATAGGTATATCCAGAAGCCCCATTTCCGAAATCCTCAGCCGGGCCAAAATTATTCTGATTGTTCATGTCAATTTCCATACGAACGGAAGCACCTACAGTTTCCTCTATCTGCTTTGTTCCTTGCAAAACAGCTTCCTCGCTGGAAACTGCAATCAAAACGGTTGTAGACAGCAGAGTAAATGTCAAAAACAGCAACAGCGTACGTAATCTCTGTCTGACACAGTATTTTATAGCGCGTTTCAAAAAATTCATTGTAATACCCTCCTAACTCATTTTGGTTAAAATCTCTTTCGGTTTTAATGACAGGATCGCTCCACTGCACACAAGAACTGTCAGAAGAACACCCAGATTTTCTAAAATGAACAATATGACAAAATGCAGGAAATCTGGCTGTAAGTAATTCTTATGAATCGTTGATTGTGTTATGGAATCAAACAGGAATGAATTTAATGTATCTGCAAGCGGAAGAAAGATAATGATTGCTACTAGAAAGCCGATCCACAGCAGAATCATTGCCTCTATCAGAAATTGCCCGATAATCTGCTGTTTCGATTTTCCCACGGCAAGTAAAATGCCGGCTTCCTGCATTCTTCCACGAATCCTGAATGTCAGTATCAGCATAAATACCAGAAATCCCAATACTGCAGCAACCGCAATCAGTGCGACAACGATCTTTTGCATACTTTGAAGCTGTTCTGCAATCTTAGAATACTTGAAGTCATTCGTATTGATGACATGGTTGTTCCAGGCAATCGAATCAATCCCTTTTATTTCTGATACCATCTTGTCAAGATGCAGTGGGTCGGCAATGAAAAAAGAAATCTCGCCCTCATAAACACCTTGCTCCTGCAAGTTGATTAACAGTTGACTATCTGAAAAAATAAGATTTTCGGCTTTTTTCACTGTCGGATTTAACGCATTATCGGAAGCATTTTTTATATCGTAGATTCCTTTGATTTCCACTGTTTCATATGCACTTTTTTCTTTCATCAGGTCTGTATATACACCATCGTCTGAACCCAGTTTTGCATGGGTAAGGGTTATCTTATCTCCAACAGCAAGATTGTTTTGTTCGGCAAGGGCTTTACTGATAAGAATTTTACCGTTGTCCTCTGATCTGATATGTTCCCCCTCTGCCAGTTCGTATTCCTCATCCAAAAAGGCTTGGCACAAGCTGGAATCACGCACTGCTTTTACAGTTCCCATATTGCTTTCTTCACTGTGTCCTGTCCCTGCGAGAAATGACAGGTTTTCTCCCTTTACATAGCCGGAGTGTTCTGTATTGTAGCATTTCAGATCTTTTCCAACGATGGAAATAACCCGCCGAATGGACTGCTCATCAATGACAGGTGTCCCCTTACTGGAAACCTGTCCGTTATTCATATCAAACTGTTCATAAGGTCTGATATTGAAAGAAGCACCAATATTGGAACGCAAATCCTCAGAAACCTGCCGGATCCCCAAATAGACCACACTTCCTGTCAGCAAGGAGAATGAAATCAATAGAAATACTATTCCAAGCAATAAATTTTTTCCTTTTTTGCGGGTCAGATAGAGAAATGCCCGCTTTCCTACATTCATAAAAACACCGTCCTTTCTTTATATCTGCAGTATAAGAAAGGACGGTTTAACTTCGATTTAGATTCCATTTAATTTTAATTTAGATTATGTGAATTTAATGTGATTTTGAAGCAGACACTGTCTTGCCGGTTCTCAATCGTATATGACAGACCATGCTGTTCCAAGATAATTTTTACAAGATATAGTCCCAACCCGCTTCCGCCGGTCAGTTTATTATGTGATTTTTCCACACAATAGAATGGAGTAAACAGTTTATCCAAATCTTCATCCGGAATATTTACACCACTGTTTCTGACAAGAAGAGAATCAAAAGACAGTTCTAACCCCAGTTCGGCACCAACAGGGGAGTGCCGTATTGCGTTGCTGATGATATTATGGACTGCTTTTTCCAAAAGCAGCTCATTTCCCATCATCATAAC
>OMBT01000708.1_pt1 | contig 8339 bp, 7 predicted proteins | sample 1644941 | NCBI WGS metagenome assembly OMBT01 (sample SAMEA103958156, study PRJEB25191) | human gut metagenome
GTGGGGATGAGTTTGTCTCCAAACTGTATATGAAGAAAGAAGGCATCAAATACGTATTCTATCAGGATATCTTCCGCAAAAGCGATCAGAAAGTAGTAGTGAAATCCACTGTTGAGACGGTATGTGTGGTAAACGGACGTTTAAGTAACAGCGAATTGTTCGACAATGTCTTTGCCCCATACCTGAAATGACCAATAACGAACAAGAACAAATATATAGCATCGCTCTGACAATGGTGCCCGGTATCGGGCACATTGGAGCGAAACGTCTGGTAGAGGGCATGAAGAGTGCCACCGATGTGTTCCGCTTCCGGAAAGAACTGGCGCAGCGATTATCCGGAGTACATGAACGGGTGTCGGGTGCACTGGACTGTCCGTCAATTATTGCCCGTGCCGAACAGGAACTTGTATTCCTGCAAAAGAATCATATCCAGTGCCTGACTTTTCATGATGAGGCGTATCCTTCCCGCTTGCGGGAGTGTGAAGACGCTCCTGTTGTACTGTTCTATAAGGGAAATGCCGATTTGAACGCTCTCCATATCATTAATATGGTGGGTACCCGCCACGCTACTGATTACGGTACACAACTCTGTACTACTTTCCTCCGTGACTTAAAAGCTTTGTGTCCTGACGTATTAGTTGTCAGCGGCCTTGCTTACGGCATTGATATCAATGCCCACCGGAGTGCATTGGACAATGACTTGCCTACAGTCGGCGTGTTAGCTCACGGACTGGACCGTATTTACCCTTCTCTTCATCGTAAGACAGCCGTTGAAATGCTTGATAAAGGCGGATTGCTGACAGAGTTTCCTGTCGGTACAACACCGGATAAACACAATTTTATCAGTCGCAACCGTATTGTGGCCGGTATGTGTGATGCTACGATTGTGGTAGAATCGGCTGCCAAAGGCGGCTCTCTGATCACAGCCGAGCTTGCGGAAAGCTATCACCGCGACTGTTTCGCCTTCCCCGGTCGTGTGACCGATGAATATTCAAAAGGATGTAACCAACTGATCCGTGACAGTAAAGCATCCCTTCTGTTGTCTGCCGAAGACTTGGTGGAGGCGATGGGATGGACGTTGGATTCACATCCGGCAAAGGTAGAGAATGTACAGCGCAGCCTGTTTCTGGAACTGACAGAAGAGGAGCAAAAGGTAGTCCATACGTTGGAAAAACAAGGAAACTTACAGATTAATACCTTAGTGGTAGAGACAGATATTCCCGTACATAAAATGAGTGCAATTCTCTTTGAACTGGAAATGAAGGGAGCCGTACGGGTATTGGCAGGAGGAGTTTATCAATTATTATAAATCTAATGACCAATCTAAAACAATTTGAAATGAAACGACATTTTTGGGCATTCATGGCAATAGTATGCCTGTTAGCCGTCCAGAACACACAAGGACAACAAATGGTTCCTGCACAGAAAATCTCCGCAACACCTGCCGCCGGCGCACAAATGACTCTTGCGCAAGCTGATGGGATTGCTTTTCGTGAACTTTCTTTTCCGGAGGCTTTAAAAAGAGCGGAGGTGGAAGACAAACTTCTTTTTGTCGACTGCTTCACGACTTGGTGCGGTCCTTGCAAGAGGTTATCCAAAGTGGTTTTTAAAGATTCCTTGGTTGCCGATTATTTTAACCGTCATTTTGTGAATCTGAAGATGGACATGGAGAAAGGTGAAGGAGTGGAACTCAGAAAGAAATATGGGGTACACGCATATCCTACCCTTCTTTTCATTAATTCAAGCGGTGAGGTCGTATACCGACTGGTAGGTGCTGAGGATGCTCCTGAATTGCTGAAGAAAGTGAAACTGGGTGTAGAGTCCGGTGGACTTTCGGGACTTAAGAAACGTTATGAAGCTGGTGACCGTGATTTGGCTTTTATCTGCGGATATATCAATGCGCTTTCTGCTGCCAACCGTGAACAGGAGGCAGGAAAGGTGGCAGCTGATTTCTTGCAGGGAAGTGAGCAGAAAATGCTGGAAGATGAAGATTACTTCTTGGTATTCTATTACTATGTGCATGATGTCAACTCTTCCGCATTTCAGTATGCGGTAAACCATAAGAAAGAAATTACTGATAAATTTCCCCGTCAGGCCGCTTCTCTCGACCGCAGACTGCTCGAAGACTGGATAGCCGGTTCATATGCCTACCTGAAAGTGGACGAGTCCAATCACTGTACATTTGATGAGCAGGGACTGGATGCCTACGTGGCGAAGATGAAACAGATGAATGTGGCGGAAGCTGACATGATAGGCGAGAGTCTGCGCCTCAGCAGAGACGGTATAATGAAGCAATGGGATTCATTTGTGAAACGTGGCGATAAGATACTTGCTTCGCACACCATTTTGGGTGACGAAGGGCATTTATTGCAATGGGTGAACTGGCTCAATAAGGAATGTGCAGATATGTCATTGCGTGAGAAAGCTGCTCAGTGGTGTGATAAAGCCTGCGAAGAATTGATAAAGAAGAATGAGGAGATCAAAAAGAACTTGCCTCCCGGAGCTATTCCGGCCATCTCCATGGTAGACCATAAAGGGCAGTTACTACAAGTGGCAGAGAAGCTGAGAAAACTGATGCAACAAAGTTGAGACCCTGTAGGGATTCATAAATAAGAGGGTGAATTCTAAGTCCTCTCCAAACAATATCTATAAAATCTTACCCAAGTTTACGAACATTAACGTATCCTTGGGTAAGTTTGTATATAGACATACCTACTCTTCAGAAGTGTATAGCTACTTCCTAAACCTAAGATATTTTCGAAGTTAAGGACCTTTTTATTATACGGCTAATGTTACAAATGGAGTCTGCCTTCGTATCACAGCAAAAGACCTTGCTATGATTTTGGCTCTTACAGCATTGATTACAGATGCTTTATGTTTCCCCTCTGCTATTTTCCTTTTATAGTATGCTTTCATCTGCGGATCCCAAGAGATGGCAGTAATAGCTGCCCGGGTAAGGTATACTTTTACTTCTTTGTTAGCCAATGAAGAAGTCTGCGTTTTTCCCCGTATGGAAATACCTGAAGTATGTTCAAATGGGGCGACCCCACAATAGCAGGCAAATTTCCTCGGGTTGTCAAATCTTTGAAAATTGTCAGTAACACACAGTAATACAATGGCATTGATAATTCCTATTCCTTTTATACTTCTTAATAGCAAGTAGTTTGTGTAAAGCGATGTACTGGCGGCTATTAGTTGCTCCATATCCTCTTCCACCTCCAGGATTCTTTCTTTTATCGACTTGAGCTGCTCTTCCAAAAAAGAAATGGATTCTGTCACATCAGCCAACTTAGCCATCCAGGAGAATGTTTCCAATAACTTTATGCTTGATACTTTTTGCTTAACCAAATTGTCACGTATAATAATCCATCCCCGCAGTCTCACCAAGTCTTTGTCAGGCAATTTGTATAACTCCAGTTTTCGATAGTGTAATACCGCATAGTTCGCTATTCTTTTGGCATCAATGCGGTCATTTTTGCCTCGTTGCAAGCCTATGGACTTCTTGATGGTCAACGGGCAAACCAAAGCCAGGGAAAATCCCATGGAGACACTGGAAACAGATAACTCTGTGACATAACTTCCCATGTTTTCAGCACAGAACAAGAGTTTGGATAAAGAGAGATGATAACCAGCTATCCAATCCAATAAAGATTGGATCCCAGTTGGAGTGTTATCAAAAGACTTGTGAGACAACTCTTTTTCGTCTGCGGACATTAATGATGCATCGAAAGTTTTTTTTCCTACATCAAGACCTACAAAATGAGAATAATTCATAACTTTGTATTTACAGTATTAAACATGAAGGAGAAACAGCTAATACATTTATTAGGTCGTGAGCCTACAATTCTAACTGGCTAGGTGGCTAGGTTCTCCTATTAAGAGAGTTGCAGTCTGATTCAGCCTATAGTCATTTAAGACTAGTGTCAAAGTTAGTTCACTGCAACTCTACTTTTCAAATATACACTTATATTTTGTTGCGATATTTAATACTGCAAATGTAAATGTCATTCTAAGTTTTATCAAGAAGTAAGAGTAAGGACAATCGGGATCATTTGGATTGATCTTTACCCTAAAGACATTTGTGCCCTTATTATAGTCTTTGGACGTTCCTGGAATTATCCAGCATTTTTTGTTTTCATCAAATACTCTTCCAACAACAGACGGATGAAAATCATCTTTGTCCTTGTTGTGAGCAAAATGATTATCCCAAATACCATTAGGAGCAACCCATATAGAGCCTATTACAGGACAATGAATATCCTGTAGTATGCTCTTCCAATTGGATAATTGTAAATTAATCATTTTAATGTTCTATCTATAAACTTTTTGTTACCGTTCGTTCCTTTGCATCAATCATTTAAATCAAAATACTGGCTACCCAAGAATGGCAGTTTCACTAATTTACCTTGTTTATATGCATTATAAGGAGAGAGATTCTTATGTAGTCCTAAAGCTGAAAGACGAACCACATTTGTTTCTCCCTGTTCATCTTTATCCGTAAACCATATTGTATCACGTCGTATAAACTCCTCATTTAATAGGTTAATGTCGTGAGTAGTCAATAGCATTTGTGAAGTCTGATTGCTATTAGCCAAGAATACTTTTATAAAATAGGATAGCAATTCATAATGAATGCTTGTTTCAACTTCATCTATTGGTACAAACTGGTTCTTTTTTAAAAGGAAATTCAGTATTACAGCCATTCCTAAAAATCTCATAGTACCGTTTGATTCATACTCTTCAGATAATTCATATAAACTATTCCCTGTCCTATGAGTGAATGTCAATTCCGTATTTGTTATTTTACCTTTTTTCAACATTTCTGATTTTGCATCATCATCAATAGGAGCTTTCTGAATTAGTTGTTCCAGTTCAGGCGTGATAAGTTCCTCTTCTTCATGCAGAGTAACGTCTTCAATATTAAAATCCGAAGCTTTTAAAAAGTTCAATATAAATTTTTTCAAATTTCCATCCTTGTCCTTATCCAAATGACGTTTCACATATCCCGACAAAAGCATTCCAGGAGCAAGAACATCTTTTACTTGCTTTGCAAAATAGTCATAGACATCATTTAGCTTGGTCTTCCCTACATTGCAGTTTCCAAAAGCAGCAAGCACACTGCAGTTATTTATTGTGTTTCCTGCTATGGTATCCTGATTTTTCTTTGCCATTTTCAGGTTTGTTCCAAATTCTATAACTGAAGAATCTGTATAAGGATCATAGCTACGGCTATAAAGTTTTGTAGGGCGTATGGATTCATATACAGTTAATGTTTCGGAATATATACGCTTTTTATCAAGCTCAAAGCTAAGGATATACTTCAATTGGTTCACATAAAAAGACATAGACATCTTTGTCGTTTTAGTCTTTGATGTTTCGTCTAATAAAAAGGAACAACTCTAGTAGTATCATTACGACCTTTTGGCACCCTTAACACCAGCATCTTGAAAAAATCTATAGCTTCCAGCACATTGCTTTTACCAGACGCATTAGCCCCATATATTATTCCTACTTTCAGTAATCTTACACCATCCTTAACTTCATAAGTGTATTCATCCAACATAAAACTGTCTGATGAAGGTTCAAAGCTTATTTTTTGAGTCGACCTTATTGAGTAGAAGTTTTCTACTGTAAATTCTGCTATCATAGTCAATCTATTTCTTCTTTGATTGCAAATATATCAAATAAAATAAGAAATAGAATATTATACTACCTGTTTTTTGTAAAATAGCTACATTTATCCTGTTTATAATTAGATAAAATCAAATTATTCGCTTGACAACTTTACTTTACCCACGTACTAATATATACGTCCATTAAAGTAAAGTCAAATAGAGGGAAAAGAATTAATTCTATTTTTTTCCCTTTGTTCAGTAAAACAATAAGCGTGAAACTCCCTTGCATTTAGTTGACATACTTGGCGAAAAACTCACGTATTATTTGTACCTTTGTAAGTAGATAGAAAACTGGTGAACTTCAGTTGGGAAAAACTAAATTTTCCGTGGTTCTAATTAAAAGGCGGAAGGAAGTATAGAATTAATAGATTCAGCTTCAAAAACAACCCATTATGGCCTCAAAAATACTTTTCTACCGTTTAAAATATAAGTTTTTGATTATCAATTATATCTACATGTTGCATCGGGAAATAATTATCACAAAACAGCAACTGACAACTTGCATTTTTTTACAATAAAACAAGAAATCCTCATATCAATTTTAATAAATAATTAATCAACACATTACAACAAAAGCACATTAAAGCTCATAAATACAGCATACAATAAACAAAGAATCAATATTAAAAACAAACATTACAAGAAAATATTAAATTAAAAGAGGCATATTAAAAACGAATATGACCACCATATAACAATGATAATTTCTCGGCTAATGACGACAATTGGAATAGAATGAATACTGTCAAATGTGAGCTATTATCAAAATGAAGTAGTAAAAATTGAAGGTACAAAGATTTTTTTCACCAACCTATGTTTAAATATTATTTTTGAAAATAAGTACTTCTAATAAAAGGATAATACCCATTTTAATATAAAGCTCTGATTTTTATAACAGTTTAAATATATGTAAAAAACGAATAAAACATAATGAATTAACCTTGTTTATTACATATATTTCAAATAACGGGCATATTTGTCTGCAATAATTACCCATATTCATACATTATTAGTATATTTGTACCCACACATAAGAAATTTTGTTGTAGAACGAGATTTAAACAAAATAAAAGTAATGCTGGCAGAAGATAAACATATCAAAAGATTAAAACAACAGTTAGATAAAGATTCTATTACTGTATTAAAGTGGTACACCAATATACTAGGACTTGATACATTTATAGAAATAGCCCAGTTACTAGATGTTGATGCGCAAAAATTAATAAGGACGCTGAGAGTTAGCAAGTAAAGTAAGAAATATGAAATTATTGAGAATACCTCCAATGTATAAATGCATAGGCTTGATAGATGCTGATTTACTAGATAAAGGAAGCCGACATCCCAATCTTGCTTTACTAAAAATTGCAGGTTTCCTATTTGACAATCACATTCCTTTTGAATTAATTTTAGATTACAATTCTGATTTTCATAGATATGAACGGATATATCTTTCTAAGGTTTTTACTTTCACAAAATTACCAGATTTTTTGGAAGATATTCAAGACCCATATTTAGTAGATAAAATTGTCAAGGGAGGGACTGGCTTTTATGCTAATGCAAAAGGAGGGACTTATCGCTACGAGCGAGAAACGGATATGATTAAGTTAGAAAACGATTCTTTTCTAATTACATTGTTAAATCATAGGGGTGGTCATAATAGAATGGGGATAAATATGGCACGACAAATGCCATATTATCATTTATATGACGCATTTGTAGATCAACAAGTTGCATTGGGATTTAAAAGAGAGAAATACAAAGATTACTATAATTATTCTATAGGCTTTCTAACACGAGGATGTGTACGACACTGTCCTTTCTGTATTAATAAGTATGAAAACATAATTCATCCATATTCAAAAATTGACTGGTTCTTAGATCAAGAAAAAGATGTACATGGGCATGATAAAAGAAAATATATCTATTTATGGGATGACAATTTTTTAGCCTCAGATAAAACAATTTGGAAACCTTTATTAGAGCAACTGATTGCAACTAAAAAGCCTTTTCAATTCCGTCAAGGACTTGATGAACGTATGCTCGCAGAGAGTCCTGATGGGGAAGAAATGGCAGAGTTATTATCTAAGGCTCGTTATCATGGTGACTTTATATTTGCTTTCGATAATTGGAAAGATCGTGATATAATTGTAAAAGCTTTGAAAATATGGAAGCATTACAATCCGAAGAAGTCCACAAAATTTTATTTATTTTGTGGATTTAAACAAACTCAAGATAATAAAGAGAAATTCTATAATGATATTTGGGAATTATTTCAACGAATCAAAATATTGATGCAATATGGATGCGTTGGCTATGTAATGCGTCATGAAGATTACCATCAAGCACCAATAGCTAATATATATATTCAAATAGCGCGTTGGTGTAATCAACAAGCATTTTATAAAAAAATGTCATTTTGGGAATTCTGTTACCGTAATCAGTCTTATTGGGAAGAACATTCTGGTATTCTAAATAGGCCCAAACAAAAATCTTATAAAGAATTTGAAGAAGACATTAATATTGGATATTATGATAGTGTAAAGATGTGCCTTCCACTAGTCTCAATTAAGAATATATTAGCAATGTTTCCTTCAAAAAAAGATGAACTACTGGAAATGTTTAACTATAAAATGGAAAAGTTAATTTCACCATCCCTTTGGGAAC
>OMBT01000730.1_pt1 | contig 8134 bp, 9 predicted proteins | sample 1644941 | NCBI WGS metagenome assembly OMBT01 (sample SAMEA103958156, study PRJEB25191) | human gut metagenome
GAACTTGAAGCAACCTTAAGAAATGAATTTAATGTCACAACTGGCACAAAGATTCAAGACCTTGCACCAATGAAATACAAATCAAAGATAATATAAATGTTAATTTAGAAAGTGATAGTAATTCTTTGATAATTGAAGAAAGAGAAATAAAGCTTAATGATGGTAAAAAAACAAATCTACAATTTGTTTCTACAGCTGATATGCAAAAAGATGCGAAAGATTTAAGCCTTAAATTTTTACCATATTCTTTATTAATATCAATTTTATTTTCTGCTATTATTTCTTTAATTTATGCAAAATTAATAAAAAATAATTTACAAGAAATAAAAATTGTTACTGATAAAATGATGAAACTTGATAAAAAAACGCGTTTAAAAGTTAGCTCTAATGATGAAGTGGGAGAATTAAAACAACAAATTAATGATTTGTATTCTACTTTATTAAGAACAATTGACGATTTGGAATTTAAAAATAAAGAAATTTTAAAATTAGAAAAGTTAAAATATGACTTTTTTAAAGGTGCATCCCATGAACTTAAAACTCCTCTTGCTAGTCTTAAAATAATACTGGAAAACATGAAATACAATATTGGAAAATATAAAGAAAGAGATATTTATATTAATGAATGTATTGAAATCGTTGATAGTTTAACAAAAAATATTTCTCAAATATTATCAGTTCATTCTATAGAAAATTTGAACAATGATGAAGAATATTTGAAAATAAATGATACATTAGAAGACATATTAAAAAAATATGAAATATTAGCAAATCAAAAGAAAATAACTGTCAATAATTATATATTAGATGAGAATGTTTATATAGGAAAAACAGCTTTAAAGATTATTCTATCTAATTTGATTAGTAATGCGGTAAAATATACTGATGTAAATGGGGTAATTAATATTGGGATAGTTAATGATTGGTTATATATAGAGAATTCATACGGTAACAATAAAATTTCGAATATGGATAAAATATTTGATGTTAAATTTGATTTAAATAAGGAAAATAGTAATGGATTAGGTTTATATATTGTAAGTAATATTCTGAATAATTACAATATGGAATATAAAGCATTGCAGGATGAAGAATTTTTTATCTTTAAAATTAAAATATTTTCTTAAACAAGATATAATTTTGCAATAGTTATTGAAAAATAGAGACTTATTATTAGCTATAATGGTCTCATAAATTAAGACAGTTTTTCGGACAGATTTTAATGAATCTGATATACTTAAACCAGTATGAGAGAAAGGATATGCAGATATGCATTCTGGTCATACTAGATCAGCAAAATCTGTTTTTACTGATATCCGCAAGGATTACAATATATGATTTATGATATCGTGATTTCATATCAGGCCGAGATAGACCTTCGTGGAATCTTCGAATACATTGCTTTTGAACTGAAGTCACCAGAAAATGCAAGTGGTCAGCTTGATAGGCTTGAAGCATGTATCTTGTTTTATATATCCCTGATGATGATACACAAGTGGTTACGATTATCCGTGTTATGTATGGTGGACGAGATGTGGATACGCAATTAAACAGATTTATAAAAACAAAATAATTTGAAAGCATCAATCAGAAATGGTTGGTGCTTTTTTCATGCCTGGAGAAATCTGTTTTTTATGCCCATTTTTACGGAAGGAGGTATCGACCGTGGCTAACAGAATTATGGGTATTACTGTCAAGATTGGCAAAGATACCACCAAATTACAGACTGGCTTCCTGTATAATTCAAAGTGTAGGAAAAATAAAAAATTATATTTCATCAACGTTTCATAAAAGGTGTGTAGAATGTTATTGAAAGTAGATATAAAATGCTATTGTGTAAAAAATAAAGGAGGAATAATTTATGAAAAAAATAGTATCAAGAGGAGCATGCCTATTACTTGCATCATGTTTGAGCTTAAACGCAGTTGGGTGTCAAAAAAGTAATGAAAACAATAAAATTAAAGAAGGACAATCCATAAGTTCTGAAGAGGCAGGCATGTCAATTAATGCAAATGGCAAAAATGAAACTTTTAAGCCATCAGATTATACATTGGAGGCAAAGAAAGAATATGTTTATGAATATTTAGGGCTTGAATTTAAACTCTCAGACAAATTTAGAAATTATATAGCTGATAAAAAGATAGCGATGTTAGATGATCAAAGTCCTATAGATAAAGAACTAAAGTATGCTATTTTGACATTTGAAAAAATGACAGAAGAACAAAAAAATGCAGTTATAGAAAAGATGGGCGATGGATATAAAAATTGGCAAAATGAGCTTGAAAGAATTGGGACTATTGGTATATTCGAAAAAAATACATCAGAAGAAAAAATATCTAAAATTACAAAATGTGATACTCATACTAAAATAGGAGTTTCAAGTGATGGAAAATACGATTGCTATTTAAGCACAAATAGCGGAGCTGAAAGTAATCTTCTGGATGAATTAAAAAGAACTGAGATTCAAATTATAGATAAAAAAGAACGTCCTGAAAATGGTTTTGTGCTATCAGAAAAAACTGATTTAGAAAATACAGAAGCATTTAACAAAGAATCGGTTAAAGATTTACGTAAACTATCAACAAAGGACATAAATGGCAAGGATTTTACAAGTAAAGATTTTGAGAAGTATGATCTTACTATGGTAAATGTATTTGCAACTTGGTGTACAGCTTGTGTAAAGGAAATTCCTGATTTGGTTGAGGTTCAGAATGAAATGAAAAGCAAGGGTGTAAATATCGTTGGAGTTGTTACAGATACTGTTGATGATACCGGTGAAAACAAGGAAGCAATTGAAAAGTCAAAGTTAATACATGAAAAGACAAAGGCTTCATATCCTTTCTTAATGCCAGATAAGACAAACTTTAATGGTAGATTGAATGGTATACAGGCTATGCCAGAGACTTTCTTTGTTGATAGTAATGGAAATATTGTAGGTGATACTTATTCTGGGGCAAAGAGTGCAAAGGAATGGAAGCAGGTAATTGAAAAAGAATTGGAAAAAATAAAAAATAAATAAAAGTAAAGCGGTGATTGGTATATGGTTAATAAATTTTTAAAAAGCCGTGCCTTGTCTTTATTAATTATCTTTATTAGTATGGCGATGATTTACTATGGTCATAGTAATGGAGAAACTAAAGTTGTCTTGGATAAGGCGATAAGAATTTGTATGGAGTGTATTGGAATTGGATAGAATTAAAAATATTATAAATGGTAGTACAAAAAAAGATAAATATAAAATAAGAGATCGTTTTAGGCATTTATTTCAATCCGTTTGGTTTTTAATTACTAATTCCTACTTTGAAGGGTTTAAGACTGGTAAAATCTACGGTGGGAATTTAAAGAAAATTTGTGTTCCAGGTATGAATTGTTATTCATGCCCGGGAGCAAAAGGTTCTTGTCCAATAGGATCACTACAGGCAGTGATTGGAAATTCAAAATATAAGATTAGTTATTATATAGTTGGGATTTTGTTTTTTATAGGAGCATTGGTGGGAAGATTTGTTTGTGGATGGCTGTGTCCATTTGGATTGATTCAAGATTTGCTACATAAGATTCCCTTTTTTAAAAAAGTTGAAACATTTAAGTTTGATAAACATTTGAGAAAATTGAAATACATAATATTACTTGTATTTGTAATAATATTACCTTTATTTTTGGTTGATATTTTAGGTCAGGGTTCTCCGTATTTTTGTAAACTTATTTGTCCGATTGGTATGCTGGAAGGAGGATTACCACTTGTTTTATTAAATAAAAGTATGAGAAATGCGATAGGTTTCTTGTATTATTGGAAAGGAATCATTCTAATAGTTACTTTGTTACTTTCTATAATTATATATAGACCTTTTTGTAAATATATATGTCCACTTGGAGCTATTTACTCAATTTTTAACCCTATTTCAATATTTAGATATAGATTGGATACGGATAAGTGTATTAATTGTGGAAAATGTAAAAAAGTTTGCCAAATGAATATAGATCCAGTTGAGAATTGCAATCATCTGGAGTGTATCAGATGTGGACGATGTAAAAATGCTTGTCCAGTGGATGCAATTAGTTATGGAGTAAGAAAATAGAGAGGAGTAGTTAGGAAAGTGATAAAAAATGCCATAGCATATATTACAAGAAAGAGAAATAGAACTTTAATAATTTTTATCATATTAACTATAGTTCTTTCTTGCTTGTATTCTTGTTTAACAATAATGAAATCAAGCAATGAAATAGAAAAGGCTTTATATGAAAGTTCTAATTCTTCAATATCAATAACAAAAAAAGATGGTAAATATTTTAATGTTAATCAATTTAAAGATATTGAAAAATTAAAAGAAATTGAAGAAAAAATAATTCAATATGATGGATTAGCAAAACTAAAAGATGCTAAAGTAGTTAGCGGAGAACAAAGAATAAATAGAGAAGATTTATCTGACGAATTTAAGAATGTTGTTTCACTCGAAGCTACAAATAATACTAAAAGAAATATTTTATTTAGTAGTGGAGTATTTACAATTAAAGAAGGTAAAAATATAGGAGAAAATGATAAGAATTCAATTATTGTTCATGAAGAATTAGCTAAACAAAACAATCTAAAATTAGGTGATGAAGTTGATCTTGAATTACTAGATATTGAAAAAAGTGGAAAAATAAAAAGTCATAAATTTAAAATTATAGGGATCTTTTCTGGTAAAAAACAGGAAACATATACAGGATTATCTTCTGATTTTAGTGAAAATATGGTGTTTGTAGATTATTCAACAAGCCAAGAGATATTAAATAAATCAGAAAATAATAAAATCGCAAATAAAATTTTAATGTATTCTGGTAGTGCAGAATCTACAGACTTAGCCTTAAACAAATTAAAAGAGCTTAAAATTGATGAGTCAAAGTATTTTGTTGAAAAAGATTCTAATGCGTTTGAAGAGTCTTTAGAGTCAGTGAGTGGAATAAAACATATAATAAAAATAATGACTTATTCTATTATGTTAGGTGGGATGGTTGTTCTTTCATTAATCTTGATTCTATGGTTAAGAGAAAGAATTTATGAAATAGGTATATTTTTATCTATTGGAACATCTAAGATACAAATTATAATGCAATTTATATTCGAGTTAATATTCATATCGATACCAAGTATAATATCTTCCTTATTTTTAGGAAATGTATTACTAAAAGTAATTGCAGGTGGAATCGTTAACTCAGAGGACTCAATGATTTCTGGTGGAAGTTTAATAAATGATAGTTTTATGTTAAATATTACAACACTTGGACAAAGTTATTTAATATTAATAAGTATTATTGTTTTATCAGTTGTATTTGCTTCTTCATTAATATTAATCAAGAAGCCTAAAGAAATATTATCAAAAATAAGTTAGGAGAAAATAATGGATATATTAGAAATAAAGAATGTAGCATATAGTTATGCAAACTCTAAAGAAAAAGTTTTGTCAGGAGTAAATCAAAAATTTGAACTTGGGAAGTTTTATGCGATAGTAGGAAAGTCAGGAGCAGGAAAATCTACACTTCTTTCCTTACTTGCTGGACTCGATAAACCTCAAACAGGACAAATATTGTTTAAGAATGAAGATATACAAAAGAAAGGATATAGTAATCATAGAAAAAACAATATATCTTTAGTATTTCAAAACTATAATTTAATAGATTATTTATCACCAATTGAAAATATTAGATTAGTAAATAAATCAGCAGATGAAAGTATCTTGTTTGAACTAGGTTTAGATAAAAAACAAATAAAAAGAAATGTTATGAAATTATCTGGTGGACAGCAACAAAGAGTAGCTATTGCTAGAGCATTGGTATCAGATGCTCCAATAATACTAGCTGATGAGCCTACTGGTAATCTAGACAGTGTTACTGCTGGAGAAATAATTAATATATTAAAGACATTAGCTAAAGAAAGGAATAAATGTGTAATAGTTGTAACACATAGTAAGGAAGTAGCAGATTCTGCGGATATCATTTTAGAGCTAAGTGGTAAGAAGTTAAAAAAGTAAATAAAATGAATTTGGAGGTTGAATAATGATAAAAAATGCATTTGCTTATGTAACTAGAAAAAGCTTAAAATCATTAATTATTATATTAGTTATTTTATCTATGTCAACTTTAAGTCTCATTAGTTTATCTATTAAAGATGCTACGGACAGAGCTTCAAAAGAAACTTTTGCTAATATAACAAATAGTTTTTCTATGGAGATAAATAGACAAGTAAATCCAGGAACACCTAGAGGTGGAGGAAATGTAAAAGGTGAAGATATTAAAAAGATAGCTCAAACAGATAGTATAGACTCCTATGTAAAAAGAATAAACAGTGTTGCAGATTTAGTTGATTATGATATTATTGAAACTCAAGAGACTCTTGCGAATCAATCACCTGAAAGAGCGAAGAATTTTAAAAGAACAGTTATGTTAACTGAGGTTAACGACTCATCAAAAGAAACAAAATTTGTATCAGAAGCATATAAATTAGTAGAAGGAAAGCATTTAGAAAATGAAGATAAAAATAAAATCTTAATGCATAAAGATTTAGCTGAAAAAAATAATCTTAAAGTTGGAGATAAGATAAAAATAAAATCTAATTTATTTGATGCTGATAATGAGAAAGGTGCAGATGAAACAGTAGAAGTAGAAATTAAAGGTCTATTCGATGGGCATAATAGCGGTGGAGTAAGTGCAGCACAAGAACTATACGAAAATACATTAATCACTGATGTTCATACAGCTGCTAAAGTTTATGGTAATACAGAAGATACAGCTGTATACCAAGATGCAACATTCTTTGTAAAAGGTGATAAGAATCTTGATAGTGTAATAAAAGATCTTGGGAAATTAGATATAAATTGGAGAGAATATAATTTGATTAAAAGTTCATCAAATTACCCTGCATTACAACAATCTATATCAGGTATCTACTCAATTTCAAATAAATTATTTGTTGGCTCATTAATATTTGCAGGAGTTGTAGTTTCATTATTATTATTCTTATGGATGAATGCTAGAAAGAAAGAAATAGCAGTATTACTATCATTAGGTATATCAAAATTAGAAATTTTTGGTCAATTCCTAATTGAGATGGTATTTATATCAATCCCCGCATTCGTTGGTTCTTATTTCTTAGCTCAATATACAGCTGATAAGCTTGGGAATAATATATTGAATAAGGTTACTGGTGATATAGCTAAACAAATAGCTAGACAATCTGCATCTAGCCAATTAGGTGGTGGGGCAGAAGCTGAAGGATTTAACAAGACATTATCAAGTTTAGATATAAATGTATTACCTAAATTCATAATTTATGTAGTTATATTTATGAGTTTAGTACTTCTTGTATCATTGATTATTTCTTCATTCAATATATTAAGAAAGAATCCAAAAGAATTATTAATTGACAATAATTAAAATTTTTGGTGCTTTTTAGCACCAAAAATTTTTTGGCTTTTATATATCAAATAATATGATGTATAATATAAATGTAGAGGCTTAAGTGGAGGTATATATGAAAATATTAACTGTTGAAGATGATAATATGATAAGAGAGGGAATAAGTGAATATCTTTCAGAATTTGGATATACTGTTATTCAAGCTAAAGATGGAAGAGAAGCCTTGTCAAAATTTAATAGCGATATAAATTTGGTTATCTTAGACATTCAGATACCTTTTATAAATGGTTTAGAAGTGTTGAAAGAAATTAGAAAGAAAAGCAATTTACCAATTCTAATCTTGACTGCATTTAGTGATGAAGAATATAAAATTGATGCATTTACTAATTTAGTAGACGGATATGTAGAAAAGCCATTTTCATTGCCGGTCTTAAAGGCTAGAATAGATTCTTTAATTAAGAAGAATTATGGACATTTAGAGAAGTTTGAATATAAGGATCTATCGGTTAATTTTAATAGCTATACAGCTAAAATAAATGGTGAAGAAATAGATGTAAATGCAAAAGAACTAGAAGTATTAAAATGTTTATTGGATAATAATGGACAAGTGTTAACAAGAATGCAAATTATTGATTATGTATGGAAAGATAGCGAAGAAACTCCTTATGATCGAGTAATAGATGTATAGTAAGCGCAAAATAATTCGACGGATTGTGTTGCCCTAAAAATCATTCCATAATAA
>OMBT01000731.1_pt1 | contig 8127 bp, 9 predicted proteins | sample 1644941 | NCBI WGS metagenome assembly OMBT01 (sample SAMEA103958156, study PRJEB25191) | human gut metagenome
ACCTTGGCGGAGTAGACGGACTTCTTCACATTTCTGAAATGTCATGGGGAAGAGTTGAGAATCCGAAGAAGGTATTCCAGGTTGGAGATCAGGTAAAAGTTCTTGTGAAAGACATCAACGATACAAAGATCGCACTGAGCTTAAAATTCCCTGAGACAAATCCATGGGCACACGCTGCTGAAGACTTCGCAGTTGGTTCTGAGGTTACAGGAAAAGTTGCACGTATGACAGATTTTGGTGCATTCGTTGAGCTGGCACCTGGAGTAGATGCATTACTGCATGTTTCTCAGATTTCAAGAGCACATGTAGAAAAACCATCTGATGTTCTTTCTATTGGACAGGAAATCACTGCAAAAGTGGTAGATCTGAACGAAGCAGAGAAGAAGATCAGCCTGAGCATGAAAGCACTTGAGCCAGACACTGTTGAAGAAACAGAAGAGTAGAATGAAACACATAGAGAGGTGGAGTTTAATGGCTTCGCCTCTTTTTTGCGAGGAACTTTTTGCTATAATAAAATCTAGTGCAGCAAAAGAAAGGAAGGAAAATTAGATGGGACTTTTAACATTTAAAGGTGGAATCCACCCAAAAGACGGAAAAGCGCTTGCTAAAAATCAGCCGATCAAAGAGCTCTTGCCTCTGGGTGAACTGGTGTATCCGCTGTCTCAGCATATCGGTGCGCCTGCAGTTCCATTGGTGAAAAAAGGCGACCATGTCTTAAAAGGACAGAAGATTGCGGAAGCAGGCGGATTTGTATCTGCGCCGGTTTACGCATCCGTGGCAGGAACTGTAAAAGCAATCGAAATGAGATACAATCCGGCGGGAAGTAAGGTGAATTGTATCGTACTGGAAAACGATGGTACATATGAGGAAGTGGAATACACCCCGATTACTTCTCTGAAAGAACTCACAAAAGAAGAAATTATCGAGAGAATCAGTGAAGCCGGTGTTGTGGGAATGGGTGGTGCAGGATTCCCGACAAAGGTAAAGCTTTCTCCAAAGGAAGCCGATAAGATTGAGTACATCATTGCGAACGGTGCGGAATGTGAGCCGTATATTACAGCAGATTACCGTCGTATGCTGGAATGTACAAAGGAGATTGTCAGCGGAATGGAAGTGGTGCTGTCTTTATTCCCGAATGCAGAAGGAATTTTTGCAGTGGAGGACAATAAAAAAGACTGCGTAGAGAAATTAAAAGAGGCGATTGCCGGAAAATCCCGTATGAGCGTGAAAGTACTGGAGACGAAATATCCGCAGGGCGCAGAGCGTCAGTTGATCTATGCCACGACAAAGCGTGCCATTCATGCAGCAATGTTGCCGGCAGATGCAGGATGTATAGTAGATAATGTGGAGACTCTGATCGCGATCAATCAGGCGGTACGTTTTGGAAAGCCTCTGATGGAGCGTGTAGTCACAGTCAGTGGTGATGATATTCAGAATCCGGGAAACTTTAGAGTTCCGATCGGAATGAACCACAGAGAACTGGTGGATGCCGCTGGAGGATTTATAACAGAACCTCAGAAACTGATCTCAGGAGGTCCGATGATGGGATTTGCCATGGTCACACTGGATGCGCCGGTGACAAAGACATCTTCTTCGATTCTGGCGTTTCAAAAGGATGAGGCAGCAGAAGCAAAAGAGACTGCCTGCATCAACTGCGGACGTTGTGTGGAAGTCTGTCCGAGCAGGATTATTCCTTCCAGACTGGCAGATCTTTCAGAGCGTCACAACGAAGAAGGATTTGTGAAGATGAACGGACTGGAATGTGTGGAATGTGGTTCCTGCAGTTTTGTCTGTCCGGCAAAAAGAAATCTAAAACAGGCGATCGGTTCTATGAGAAAGATTGCACTGGCAAACAAAAGAAAGTAAGAAAGTGAGGACAAAATCGTGAGTGCAAACTTCAATGTATCTCCTTCCCCGCATATAAGGGATCGAGTGAAGAGCAGCAATATCATGCTTTTTGTAGTGATTGCGCTGCTTCCTGCGACTTTTTTTGGCATTTATAATTTCAGACATGAGAATGCGTGGCTTCTGGTTCTGGTGACTACAGCTTCCGCAGTACTCGCAGAATATATTTATGAGAAACTGATGCACAAGCCTGTGACAATTCAGGATTTCAGTGCGGTTGTGACAGGTCTGTTACTGGCCTTGAACCTTCCGCCTACATTGCCGCTCTGGATGGGAGCGCTTGGCTCTGTGTTTGCGATCATCGTTGTAAAGCAGTTGTTCGGCGGTCTTGGACAGAATTTTATGAATCCGGCACTGGGAGCGCGTTGTTTTCTTTTAATCTCGTTTACAGGGAAAATGACGTACTTTGTATATGATGGAGTGACAGGACCGACACCGCTGGCAAATTTAAGAGCCGGTGAGGCTGTGAATACGTTTGATATGATGATGGGAAATATCCGCGGAACAATCGGAGAGACTTCTGTGATCGCGATTATGATCGGTGCCATGTTCTTGATCCTGATGGGCGTGATCGATCTTCGGATTCCGGGAACTTATATCGTAACATTTGTAATCTTTATCACTCTGTTCGGCGGTCATGGCTTTGATCCGCAGTACATTACCGCTCATCTCTGCGGAGGCGGACTGATGCTGGGAGCATGGTTTATGGCAACCGATTATGTGACTTCTCCGATCACAAAGACCGGACAGATTGTATACGGAGTCTGTCTTGGACTTCTGACCGGAATCTTCCGTTTGTTCGGAGGTTCTGCTGAGGGTGTTTCCTATGCGATTATCATCAGTAACCTTTTGGTACCGCTGATCGAAAAGATCACTCTTCCAAGACCATTCGGAAAAGGAGGGGAACGCTAATGAATAAGATGATCAAAAATACATGTATCCTGACAGTGATCACCCTTGTGGCAGGATGTCTTCTGGGACTGGTCTATGAGGTGACAAAAGCGCCGATCGCAAAAGCGAAAGAAGCGGATAAACAGGCAGCATACCAGAAAGTGCTTCCGGAGGCGGATTCCTTCGAAGCATATGCAGATTTTGACGAACAGTCAGCTGCTTCTATCCTTCAGGATGCAGGATATGAGGCAGATATCACAGAAGTAGCCCAGGCAATGGATAACAACGGCAGTGTGATCGGATATGTGATCTCTGTAACTTCTCATGAGGCATATGCCGGAGATTTGAGTTTATCTGTCGGAATTTTAAATGACGGAACTGTAAAAGGTGTGGAGATGCTCTCGATCAGTGAGACCGCAGGTCTTGGAATGAAAGCAGATGAGAGTGAGTTTAAAGATCAGTTCAAAGATAAAAATGTAGAGAAATTTACCTATACGAAAAACGGCGAGAAGGGTGACGACAAGATTGACGCCATCAGTGGTGCAACAATCACGACCAACGCTGTGACCAATGCAGTCGATTCCGCGCTGATATATTTTCAGAATACTTTCCAGAATGAGTTAGGAGGCATGATCAATGAATAGATGTACAGAGAGACTTTACAATGGTCTGATCAAAGAAAATCCAACCTTTGTTCTGATGCTCGGAATGTGTCCGACGCTTGCGGTGACGACTTCTGCAATCAACGGAATCGGTATGGGACTTTCTACAACCGTAGTACTGGTGCTGTCCAATATGCTGATCTCCATGCTGCGTAAGATCATTCCGGATTCCGTACGTATGCCTGCATTTATCGTTGTTGTGGCATCTTTTGTAACGATCGTACAGTTTTTGCTGGAAGGGTTTGTTCCAAGTCTGTATGATTCACTGGGACTTTATATTCCTCTGATCGTAGTAAACTGTATCATTCTGGGAAGAGCCGAGAGTTATGCATCTAAAAATCCGGTACTGCCGTCTGTTTTTGACGGAATCGGAATGGGACTTGGATTTACAGTCGGCCTGACTTCCATCGGAATTGTCAGAGAGCTGATCGGTTCCGGAAAAATCTTTAATTTCCAGGTACTTCCGGATACATATGAGCCGATTACGATCTTTATTCTGGCACCGGGTGCATTTTTTGTTCTTGCGGGTCTGACAGCACTGCAGAACAAGATTAAGAACCGTGCACAGAAAAAAGGAAAACCGGTAAACAATAATGACGGATGTGCCGGAGGATGCGCGTCCTGTGCAGGGTGTGGCAGCACCGGAACAAACGAGTAGGAGGAGCGGACGATGAAAGAATTATTATTGATCGCAGTTGGTTCAGCGCTTGTAAACAACGTTGTACTGAGCCAGTTCCTTGGAATCTGTCCATTCCTTGGAGTATCAAAAAATGTAAAAACAGCAGCCGGTATGGGCGGAGCCGTTGTCTTTGTTATCACGATTTCTTCGTTTGTAACGGGGCTGATCTACCAGTTTATTTTAGTGCCGCTGCATTTCGAATATCTGCAGACGATTGTGTTTATCCTTGTTATTGCGGCACTGGTGCAGTTTGTAGAAATGTTTCTGAAAAAAGCAATGCCGCCGCTGTATCAGGCGCTGGGAGTTTACCTGCCTCTGATTACAACCAACTGTGCGGTACTCGGAGTTGCACTGACAAATGTGCAGAAATCCTATAGCATTGGTGCGGGCGTTGTCAACGGAGTTGCAACAGCAGTCGGATTCCTGATTGCAATCGTACTGATGGCTGGAATCCGTGAAAAAATCGAGTACAATGATGTTCCGGAATCCTTTCAGGGAACTCCGATTGTGCTGGTAACAGCCGGATTGATGGCGATTGCGTTTTTCGGATTCTCGGGATTGATTTAAGGAGGACATAAGAGATGATATCAGGAATTTTGATCGCTGCGGCGATTGTCGGAGGAACCGGACTGTTTATCGGCGTCTTTCTTGGAGTATCCGGCAAAAAGTTTGCAGTAGAAGTAGATGAAAGAGAAGAAGCCATTCTGGCAGAGCTTCCGGGAAATAACTGTGGTGGCTGTGGATATGCAGGCTGTTCCGGTCTTGCAGCTGCAATCGTAAAGGGAGAAGCCGAAGTTGGCGGATGTCCGGTCGGAGGCGCACCTGTCGCTGAGAAGATCGGAGCAATCATGGGACAGAGCGCAGGAAGTCAGGAACGAAAGGTTGCATTTGTGAAATGTGCCGGAACCTGCGAGAATGCATCAAATGTATATGAATATTACGGAATTAAAGACTGCATGATGGCGAATCAGATGCAGGACGGAGGACAAAAAGGATGTTCTTATGGATGTCTTGGATTCGGAAGCTGTGTGAAGGTCTGTCCGTTTGATGCCATTCACGTGGAGAACGGGATTGCGGTTGTAGACAAAGAAGCATGTAAAGCATGTGGAAAATGCATCGAAGCCTGTCCGAAAAAGCTGATCGAGCTGATTCCATATAAGCAGAAGACATTCGTGCAGTGCAGCTCCCATGATAAGGGAAAGGCATTGATGAGCGTCTGCAAAGTGGGCTGTATCGGATGTAAGCTTTGTGAGAGAAGCTGTGAAGCCGGTGCGATCACTGTGTTGAACGGTCTGGCTCATATTGATGCAGACAAATGTACAAACTGTGGTGTGTGTGCAGAAAAATGTCCGAGAAAGATTATTATTCCGAGACAGACTGCAGAATAGGATTTATCATGTAAAACTCCCCGATCGGGGAGTTTTTGTTATATTTTACCATCTGCAAAATCAAGAGATTTCTTGAATCTTAATCACAATTTTTGTAATATAATCGGCTTCATCAGAAATTACAAAATCGTTCAAACCAACTTCGTAAGCGTAGCCAGTAAGTTGTAAATTATTTTTATTGGCATAATCCAACATCTGTTGATACAGTGCTGGCAATTTATCCCATGTACCCTTTTGATAACCGCAAAGATATTTTCCTTTTGGTTTTATAAGACTATTTGGAACAGACTTCTTGTTCAAGGCAATCGTATATATCCCCTCATATTTATCAAAGTTCATCTTATATACATTATCAAGCGAAATAAAACTTCCCATTCCCATGCGTATTTGTTCGATTCCCCATATATCTTTCAAGTGGGAAAAAATTTCTGATATATCATCTTTTGAGAAATCATAAGGATAGACGAAAAGCCTTTCTGATTTGCATTCTTCAATTCTGATTTCCTGCTCTTGCAAAGTTTCACAAAAAGCGATTTTCGCTTTCTTCCTTTGCATTACAGTTTTAATATCTTTCAGTTTTTGAATTTGCTTATCAATTTCTTTTTCTTTCTCATTCACAATTTTTAAGAAGTTGGCAGGTGTAGGATTTTTTCGATATGCTTCAATTTCTTCAATACTCATATTTAATTCTTTCAGCATACGAATATATTCAAAATCTATGCTTTGTGAAATATCATAATAGCGATAGCCATTTTCAGCCTTGGTAAGCGGATGGAAAAGACCGATTTCATCATAATAATGTAATGTACGTTTATTTACTTCGTGTAGTTTTGCGAATTGTGCGGTTGTTAGCCTTTTAATTTCTTTTATCATTTTCGGATATCTCCTTATTGACATTACAGTTACTGTATACTTTATCATACATGATATAAATGATGAAAACAAGGAGAAGAACAATGCAAATAGAATTACGAGAATATCAAAAACAAGATTTTAAAGCTTTAGAAACTATCATCAGAGAAACTTGGCATTATGATGATTTTAGTACCTCAAAAACAGCGGTCAAATTAGCAAGGGTATTTCTAAGCAGTTGCTTAACAAACTATACTTTTTCAAGAGTAGCGGTAGTTGACGGAAATGTGGCAGGTATTATACTGGCGAATAATATTACTAAACATAAATGTCCTCTTTCAAACAGACTGCTGCAGATAAAATCAATACTATCATTATACAGTTCAAAAGAGGGGCGAAATGTTTCAAAAATCTTTGGTAACGTCAATGGAATAGATAAGCAATTACTAAACGAAAATAACAAGACTTATCCGGCAGAACTTGCCTTATTTGCCGTAAGTTCTTCGTGCAGAGGAAAAGGGATTGGAAAAATGCTTTTTCAATCAGCACTCAATTACATGAAGCAGGAAAAGCTGAAAGAATTTTATTTGTTTACAGACACAAGTTGTAATTATGGTTTTTATGAACACCAAGGAATGAAAAGACGCTTAGAAAAGAAACACGTATTTAACATCAAAGGACAGCAAGCAGTAATGAATTTCTTTATTTATGATTATCAGATTTCAAATTGAGTTAAGAACTGAAAGGAGCTTTCTCTTAAGGAACAAAAAAGGATCAAAAAGAAACAACTACACAAAAAGTCTGTGATATGATAAAATTTATACAATATATTGAGAAAACAAAAAATGTCAGAGAGGAATGGTTGTATGAAAAGGTATGTTGCCTTATTAAGAGGAATCAATATCAGTGGCAAAAACAAAATAGCGATGTCTGAATTAAAAGCGGGTTTTGCAGAACTTGGATATACAGCAGTTTCTATATATCTTAATAGCGGCAATGTTGTTTTCTGCGCGGACATTGATGACAAAGAGAGACTTTCAAATGAAATAAGATCCATGATAAATAAACGATTTGTGTTGGACATTCCCGTTTTTGTTGTTTCGCAGGAAGAGTTGGAAGACATATTGAAAAATGCTCCAGAATGGTGGGGAGACAGCAACAAGGAGATCTATGATAATCTTATTTTTATGTTTCCGGACATATCTTATGACAGTTTTTATAATGAAGTTGGAAATCCAAAAGAAGAGTACGAAAAAATCTATCATTATAAAAATGTGATTTTCTGGTCTTTTAGCCGCAAAGATTATCAAAAAACAAATTGGTGGTCAAAAACTGCCAGTTCAAAGATCAGTGACAGAATTACGATCCGGACGGCAAATACAGTAAGAAAAATTGTTAAAATGTAATGAATGGAGCAAATTGCATATGAATGCTTTAATTGTATATGGAAGTCAGTATGGAACAACAAAAAGATATGCAGAGCAACTTTCTGAAATGATAAATCGTAAGCGCAAAATATTGCTACGCTGCCCATGAATCACGCTTGCACCAAAATGATAGATGCAAGCGTTTTGCTCTATGTTTAGTTTTGACAGTTCGCTTTCGCAGTCTCGCTCCATGGGGCAAGCTGTTCCAACTGTTCATCTGACATTTTAGCGTCTGGCCGCTGTGATAAGAGATATGTCAGATATTTGTAGGTATTCAGGTCATTCGCTTTTGCCATCTCAACCATTGTATACACAATAGCGCT
>OMBT01000734.1_pt1 | contig 8112 bp, 6 predicted proteins | sample 1644941 | NCBI WGS metagenome assembly OMBT01 (sample SAMEA103958156, study PRJEB25191) | human gut metagenome
AATCATTATATCATATTTTCTATCCTCGCTTTATAAGCAAAAATACCTTTCTCCAGGAAAATCATTTTCTCTGTGGAAAGGTATTTCACATTTAATAAACCTCAGTCTTCTTCAGTCACCAGTTTTTTCTTACGAAAGCCTCCAAAATGGAACTTTTCAATAACAATAAACAGCATTGGTACGATAAAAATTTGAAATGCTGTCGCAGAAAGAACACCGAATACCACGGCAATCCCCATTTCGGAACGGGAATTCGCACCCGCACCTGTCGACAGGGCCAGCGGAACGTTTCCCAAAATAAAAGCAAGGGAAGTCATCAGAATAGGGCGCAGACGGATCTTAGATGCTTCCACTGCAGCCTTAAGCGGCGCCATGCCTGCATCTGTACGAACCTTCGCATACTCTACAATGAGAATCGCATTCTTGGCGGCAAGCCCTATGATGGTTAACAAACCGATTTGGAAATAAATGTCATTATATACATTAAACATCCAGGCGCCAAGACAGGCTCCGAAGAAGCCGGTCGGCATACCAAAGAGTACGACAAAAGGAACTTTCCAACTTTCATATAATGCCGCCAGAGAGAGGAATACAAAGAGCATCCCCAGTGCCAAGGCATAAATCGTCTTCCCGCCGGCTTCTTTCTCCTGTGCCGAGCTTTCCACAAAAGCATAGCTATATCCGGTAGGAAGTACTTCCGCCGCCACTTCTTCCAATGCGTCTAGCGCTTGTCCGGAAGAATATCCGTCTGCCTGGTTACCGCTGATTTTAACCGCAGGAAAATTATTATAACGGGTAATAACAGAAATTGCATTAGATTTTTTCGGTGTGATAAAAGTGCTGATAGGAACCATGTTCCCGCTGGAGTCTTTCACAGTCAGGAACTTATTCGCAGAAGGATCCATACGATAATCCACATCAGCCTGGGCGACCACTTTAAAGTTACGTCCATAAGCAGTAAAATCATTAATCTGGACAGACCCATAATAGACCTGTAAGGCTGTAAAAATATCTCCCAGCGCCACACCATTTTTTAAAGCCTTTTCACGATCTATATCAAAATTATATGAAGGAGTATCCATACGGAAAGTGGTATAAGCCATCTGAATTTCCGGTCTCCGGTTAGCCGCTCCGAGGAACTGCCCTATAATCCGCTGCATATTTTCATTGGAATCGCCATTCTTATTCTGGATATACATGGAGAAACCGCCGGAACTGCCCAGCCCGGGAATAGAAGGGGGATTCAAAGCCATAATATTTACATCAGGGTGTGTGGCATTATAGGCTGCCGCTTTTCCAATAAGCGCTCCCACCTGTGAAATAGCCCCTTTTCTCTCATCCCAGGGCTTCAGTTTAATAAAAGAAAGTCCCGCATTGGGTTTCTGACCACCGGAAAGGATATCAAAGCCGGTAACGCCAAAAGTCTGCTCTACAGCATCATCTTTACCCATATAGGCCAGAAACTCTTTAATTGCCGCATTGGTTCTTATATTGACAGAACCTTCCGGCAGCGAAATAGCCCCAATAAAGTAGCCATTATCCTCTTCCGTCAAAAAAGCAGTCGGGAGAGCAACAAACATAACAACAGAAGCAACGGTCAATCCAATGAGGACACCAATGGGCGCTATAATCACGCGTCCCATTTTTTCAAGACTATGACCATAAATTTCAATCATACGATCGAACCAGTCATTGAATTTATCCCAGAATTTCTGCAGCCACCCCCGTTCTGCGCCTTCCTTATGATAACGGAGCATCCCTGCACAAAGAGCCGGCGTCAAGGACAAAGCCACAAAAGCAGAAATCAATACGGAAACTGCAATAGTAAGGGCAAACTGTTTATAGAGAATACCCATAATCCCGCCAAGGAAGGCAACCGGAACAAATACAGCAGCCAGCACAATAGCAACCCCGATAACCGGGCTCTGCACTTTTTTCATCGCCGCAACCGTAGCGTCTTTCGGCGGTAAATTATTATACCGCATTTCATACTCTACAGCTTCAATGACAACAATTGCATCATCGACAACCAGTCCAATTGCCAAAACCATGGCAAAAAGTGTCAGCGTATTGATTGTGAAACCGAGCACCTCAAAAGCACCAAAAGTACCAAATAACGATACCGGGACGGCAATCATGGGAATAAGGGTAGATCGCCAATTTTGTAAAAATATATAGACAATCATTGCTACAATCAGCAGTGCTTCAAAAAAGGTCTGAAGAACTTCTTTAACGGACGCATAAATGAAATCCGTATTATCCATAGAAATACGATAAGTCATATCCGCAGGAAAAGACTTACTGTCTTCTTCCAATTTCGCTTTGATCTTTCCAATTGTATCAATTGCATTTGCATCATCTGTTAAAGAAAATGCAACGCCAGCAGCTTCATGCTCTCCGGAACGAGAAATAAAATCATAACTCTTTGCATCAAGCTGCACGCGTGCTACATCTTTCAGACGAAGCATACTGCCGTCACTGTTTGTACGAATGACTATATTGCCAAATTCTTCCTCAGTAACAAGACGGCCTTTGACCGTAACAATATACTGGAATGCCTGATCCCTATCCACAGGAGCTGTACCAACATTACCTGCCGCTACTTGCTGGTTCTGTGTTTTTACTGCAGAGATGACTTCTGCTGCGGTCACTTTATTTTGTGCCATTTTCGCGGGATCAAGCCAAATACGCATACCGAAATCAGAACCGAATTCCTGCACATTACCGACACCAGGAATAGATTTCAACTCATCAACATAATTCATACTGAAATAATTTTTCAAAAAGGTATCATCATAAGTCCCATTTGGTGACAGCAAGCTGATAACAAGAGCCATATCTCCTGAAGATTTGTGAGTGGTTACACCAATGGATCGAACTGTATCCGGTAATGCCGCTTCTGAGGCAGAAACACCGTTTTGTACTCTAATTGTTGCCATATCAGAATCCGTACCGGATTCAAATTGCACGTTTAACGAATAGGTTCCATTAGAATTGCTTGTTGAACTGATGTTATCAAGGTCTTCTATTCCAACAACATTCTTCTCTATGACTTCCGCTACTGTTTGCGCCACAACTTCCGAATCGGCACCGGGATAGGTGGCCCGTACCGAAACTTGTGGAGGAGTTATCTTCGGATATCGGTCAACCGGCAGAGTAAAAATACAAAGCATACCGGCGATAGAAATAACGAGCGCCAAAACAATTGCAAAGATAGGACGATTGATAAAAAACTTAGCCATGTCCCCTCCTTACTTCGCAAGACCATGCTGATCTGCAGCAGCCTTGGTCGCGGATTCTTCCATTTCTTCTCTGGTCGTTTCTACCGCTTCTACCGCTTGGCCAATCTGTACTTTATTCTGACCTTCTACGATAACTTCATCAGTTACATCAATGCCGCTTTCAATAATTGTATACAATCCATAGGTTGCGCCAACCTTGACTGCTTTCTGCTGTACCTTCCCATCCACTACCACATCAAGCATATCTTTATTTAAAAGTTGGATAAGGGCTTCCGTCGGAACAAGAATGCTTCCTTCTGCCAACTCAGCATCAGAAACAATGGTTGCATACATTCCCGGAATAAGAAGATTATTAGGATTTGCGAAAGACGCTTTCATCGTCAGCTGACCGCCGTTGAGTCCCGGACTGACCTGTACGATTTTACCGGTTTCACTGTAAATGGATCCATCTGACAGGCGGAGTTTTAATTCACTCCCTAAAGTTTCCGTAATATTTTTCTGACGAGTAAGCTGCAAATACTCGCTTTCGGACATGTCGAACTGCACATAAAGCGGATCAGAAGAGGACAGGGTAACAAGTCCCGTCGTACCTGCGGTTGCAAAAGTGCCTATGTTCACATCATCCATAGACAGTGTGCCCGAAAATGGCGCTGTCACAATCGTATCACCTAAATTATCGGAAGCAATCTGTACCTGCGCCTGAGCCGCTTCATAAACAGCCCGATAGGCTTCTGTAGATGATTTCTGTCCGTCATATGCCTGTTTTGAAATAGCACCGCTGCTAACCAGCTGTTCATAACGGGCCAGATCCTTTTTCGCATTTTCATAAGTAGCAGATGCCTGTGCTGCAGATGCCTGTGCCGCAGCCAATGCAGATGCATAACTTCTTGTATCAATACGATACAGGGCCTGTCCCGCTTCTACATGCTGACCGCCGGTAATATATTTTTCAACAATTGTCCCTGATACCTTAGCGCGGACAGGAACCTCCTGCAATGCCATAATAGAGCCCGTATATTCCCTCATAACCGGTGTATCTGATTTAAACGGTCTAAATGTCGTCACCTTTAAACTTTGCTGTTGCTGGCTCTTTGCTGAACCGCATCCTGTAAACATACCTGCCGATAAAACTACACTGACCGCCATGACAGCTGCCAGCACTTTTTTATACTTCATTCGTCTCCCCCTTACGGTCATTTTAAAAGCTGCTCCTTAAATAAAACTCCAAAACACGACCATCAGTCAAAATGCTGTCCGTATTAACTATGATACCAAAATGGCGACTATCGGTCAATGTAAGATTCTACATATTTCACCCATTTCATAATTTGGTTGAAGGAAATTTTAGAACCGCTTTCCTGATTCTGCAAGGCCCTTTCATCCCCATGCAGAGAGGCCGATGCAAATCTTCAGGAAAACAAATTACAAAATTTCCCGTATGAAGGTACGCATGGCTTTCTTCTCCTTCCGACGCGAAAAAATATAAATCTCTATCTTCATAAGATTCAGTCACTTTTCCGGCTTCCCAAACAGACCGGCAGCCGATCCGCTCTTCTTCCACATCAACTTCATAAACTACATCGATATACCTTTGATGTCCTTCCAATTTACGTTTATCAGCCGGCTCCGTCATTGAAGTTTCTACCCCCACCTTATAACCGTTAATCTCATATTTCCCGTCAGGCAGGTCTTCAAACCCATAGGCCGCCATTTTCTCCAGACAATCATAAAGTTCTTCAGACAGCTGTGCCTTATAAGCAGAAAGATGTTCCGCATTCCCAATGATCATTTTAATCTCCTTGTTTACATGAATGAAAAATGCAGATTTACGTACGCAAACCTGTCGCAATATAACCTTATTATATCCCGAGTTGTAAAATTTAAGTATAATGTCTGCCGGGACTGACGGTGTCAAGTTGTTGTGGGTAAGCGCTCTTCCATAAAATCTCTCTCAATTCTGACAATCAAATCCATCGCCCAAATGATTCCACAAAGAAGAGTAATTGTATAAAAACCCCCATTAAAATTTTATATCAACATTGCATAATAATTGCATAAAATGCAGCAATAATTGATTGACAATGCTTTTGCACGCGCGTATGTTCTAAACAGGAGGTTTTATGAGTAAAGAAAAGAAGACCAATGTTATGCGTATACTTGATAAGGCAAAAATACCATACACCGCAAGATCTTATGAATACAAAGAAAGTAATCTGTCAGGCACCCACGCTGCTACTGCCCTCGGATATGACCCCGCCATAGTTTTTAAGACCATCGTGACAAAAGGCGATAGAACCGGCCCTATTATTTTTTGCTTGCCATCCTCAAAGGAACTAGATTTAAAGGCAGCCGCCCGAATTAGTAAAAATAAAAATCTTGAAATGATTCATGTAAAAGACCTTCCCGCTCTCACCGGATATGTAAGAGGCGGATGTTCACCGATAGGAATGAAGAAACAATTTTCTACTTATATAGACAGTTCCTGTCTGTTTCATGAACAAATCAGTATCAGTGCCGGCCAACGGGGTCAACAGATTCTTTTATCTGCAAGAGCACTGATTGATTTTATCCATGCCACTACTGCAGATATTACACGGACCGCTTCATCTCATTTATGACAAAGCGCGACATCATGCACTAATGATTATAAGTTGTTTTACTGATCAGTCGGTTAAAAATAACTCACAGACAAATCCATTTTAGAAATAAGCAATAAAAAACTGCTGCGAAATTTCACAACAGTTGTTTTTGGTGCCGAGGACCGGAATCGAACCGGTACGAATCTCACGATTCGAGGGATTTTAAGTCCCTTGCGTCTGCCAGTTCCGCCACCCCGGCAGGTTCATGGAACTTTCATCTAAAATATGGAGGCGGCATCCGGAATCGAACCGGAGATAAAGGTTTTGCAGACCTCTGCCTTACCGCTTGGCTATGCCGCCATATGGAGCGGAAAACGGGACTCGAACCCGCGACCCCAACCTTGGCAAGGTTGTGCTCTACCACTGAGCTACTTCCGCACTTGGCGACCCGGATCAGATTTGAACTGACGATCTCCGCCGTGACAGGGCGGCATGTTAGACCACTACACCACCGGGCCGTTTTGGTGGGCGATGACAGGATCGAACTGCCGACATTCTGCTTGTAAGGCAGACGCTCTCCCAGCTGAGCTAATCGCCCGTATGTTGGTGACCTGTGCGAGATTCGAACTCGCGAACCCGCCGTGAAAGGGCGGTGTCTTAACCACTTGACGAACAGGCCGTTGGCTCCTGAAGCAGGGTTCGAACCTGCGACATCGTGATTAACAGTCACGCGCTCTACCGGCTGAGCTATTCAGGAATACGTACTAAGGTACGTGACATATAATATCAGATTTTTTCTGACTTTGCAACAAAAGATATACATTCTTCCAAAATACATAAACCGAAAGCATTAAGTTATATCCTTATATGAAAAAACTATTTGTATTTATATACATAAAAATACGGAAAAGCAGGAATCATCATATTAAGAATGGATCATGATGAATAAAATGATTCGTACCATGCCTTCCGTATTTTCTTTACTCTATTTAACAATTTTATTCTTATCGGGTATGACTCCCCTTGTCTTTTAACAAAGGATTCTTAGCAGGTTTTACCGTTCCGTATCAAAACCGATGACATATCCCTCATGACGTACCAAGGTGACAGGACCGTCCCTGTTCGGTTTATCAAAAGTAAAGTAATGATCTGCTTTAGGTTTATAGACTACACCTTTTTTGCATTCCTCCGGAAGTATGATACTTATTTCTCCCTTTTCGCCTGTTCCGCCATCCCAAAGAGAACCGCGGGTTTTGAGTATCAAAAGATTATTTTCCAGACGCACCTCTAAATCTTCCCGTCCCGCTTTCACGATACCATAAATTAAATCGCATTTCGCCGTAGTCGGCCCGGGAGGCGCCGGCATTCGGCGCGCTTCCGCATCATTTCTCGAAAGAAGGGCTCCTGTTTTCTCATCATACCAGCCATGAACTTCTGCATTATAAACCATACCATTTTCTCTTGTACCGTCTGCTGGTTCTCCCTCATATAAAGGCTCCTCACTGGATTCCGTCGTAGAAACACCGACCTTGTTCAATACTTTTCCAAGATTGAAACCGGCAGCCGTATTCCCCATAACGCTGAAAGCTAATCCTGCTGCTATCCCTAATATTAATAATCTTTTTACGTTGGACATATTGACACCTCCCATTCTTACGATCTTCCCATACGATGAGGAACGAACTTTCCCTTCCCCGGCCTAAGCGTATACCTTAAATCTTCTCCCCGTTCAATATCCATTATATTACCAAGATCAGGCATTGTCAGTCTTGAAAAATAACCGGCACCATACCCCTCTTTGCTGAAATCAACAGTCACTTCAAAATATCCCCGTGCATCAGTTCTTGCAACCTCTACTGCATCACCGCCTTCAATTGATAATGTATGACCATCGACACTTTTCAGCTCAATACCGTCATAGTTATCGGTATAAGCACCCACCGCCGGTCCATAAAGAGTAACTCCTTCCAGCGGCTTACGTTCGCCATCTTGACCTTTCACAAAAATATGCCCTTTAAATGTAAATACTTTGGAGTCCTTCCTCACTGAAGCTCCTTGTTTGGAATCGCCGGCCTCCTCTCCAGGAAGATTGATTTGCGGCAGTTTTAAACTTCCCAGATTAAATCCGGCTTCCACTGACATCGTCCCCAGCACCAAAGCCGCCAATACCAGTGTTAATACCCCTTTTCTCCTCATTTGCATGACACCTCCCGGTCTCCTAAAAAAATAAATAATAACATAACAGCTTTATTATGAGCTAAGTAAAATATTGCCTAAATACCAAAACAGAT
>OMBT01000738.1_pt1 | contig 8023 bp, 6 predicted proteins | sample 1644941 | NCBI WGS metagenome assembly OMBT01 (sample SAMEA103958156, study PRJEB25191) | human gut metagenome
GACAGTGGGGTGGAGTACATTATACTGGAAACAGGACTCGGCGGAAGGCTGGATGCGACAAATGCAATTGATGTTCCGTTTTTGACGATCATCACATCGATCAGTTTGGACCATACAGAAATATTGGGAGAGACGATCGAGGAGATCGCGGCAGAGAAGGCCGGGATTTTAAAGCGCGATGTTCCGATAATTTATATAGGAAAAGAAGAAAAGAGTGCAAAAGTGATTCGAGAGTTTGCAGAAAAGGTCGGAGCGCCGTGTAGAGAAATCTCGAAAAATGCGTACGAAATTCAGGAAATCACGAGTAAAGATATTGCATTTTCAATTACAAATGCGTATTATGAGAATAGTATTTGGAAACTTGGTACAAAAGCACTTTATCAGGTGGAAAATGCAATGCTCGCATTGGAAGCAATGCGGTATCTTGTAAAAGAAGAAAAGCATTTGAACCGGTGGAAAGAGGCTCTTTACAAGACTCACTGGGAGGGGAGGATGGAGGAGATCCTGCCTGGGGTCATCTTAGATGGAGCGCATAACCCTGGTGCAGTCGAAGTATTTGTGGAGAGTGTGAACGCACAACAGGAAAATAATTTTGAAAAAATTATTTTGTTCTCAGCGGTAAAAGAAAAAGAATATGAAACGATGATACGAATGCTTTGTGAAACAATAGATGCCAAAGAGTATATTTTGACTCAGATTGAGAATGAACGCGGGGTGAGCACAGAGGAGCTTGCCGGTGTTTTTCGGAAATATACAGATAAAAAGATTATAGAAGAGGAGAATCTCGAAAAGGCGTTTTGCATGGCGCTGAAAGAAAAAGGGGAGAATGACAGGGTGTATTGCCTTGGGTCATTGTATCTGGTCGGGATGCTCAAAGAATTAATAGTGGGAGGAAAAAAGCATGCTTAATTTTGAAGAAGAACTAAAAAAATTCAAACCAAGTCTGGAAGTGGAAGATATCGAGGAGGCAGTCTATCAGGAAGATATGACAGATATGACAGATATTTTACGTGAAATGATGAAACAGAATAAGTAGAGGATAAGGGTGAAATTCAGTGGAGTATACAAAAAAGTTTCTATATCAATCAAATCAGTGGTATAATGATGGACTTCGCAGGGCAAATATAAGAGATTTATCCGGAGCGGTTACATCTTTGAAGAAAAGTTTGCAATTTAACAGAGATAATATTGCAGCACGAAATCTTTTGGGACTTGTGTATTTTGGGCAGGGAGAAGTTGCCGAAGCACTTGTAGAATGGATTATCAGCAAGAATATTAAATCTCATGAGAATATCGCGGACTATTATATCAAAAAGGTTCAGGAGACACCGAGTGAGTTAGAAGTAATGAACCAGGCGATCAAGAAGTATAACCAGTGTCTTACATATTGTCAGCAGGATGGAGAGGATCTTGCGGTGATTCAACTGAAAAAGGTAGTTGCATCGCATCCGACATTTTTAAAAGCGTACCAGCTTCTTGCGCTTTTGTATCTGAAGACAGAACAGTACGCAAAAGCAAGACAAGTTCTGAGAAGAGCACATAAATTAGATGCTACAAACGAGATTACAATCCGGTATATGCATGAGCTTACAAAGCTGCACAATAAGAAAACGGCGAAGGCGAAAGAGGAAAAAGATCAGACAGTCACATACAATCTAGGAAATGAAACGATTATACAGCCGGTGTCGGCATCTTTAAAAGATAATGCAGCTACAATTACGATTATGAATATTGTGATTGGAATTTTGATGGGAGCGGCGATTGTATGGTTTCTGATTGTTCCCGCAATCAATCACAGCAAATCGACGAAGACGAATAAAGATGTGGTTGCATACAGTGATCAGATTGCAGCTAAAGAAAGTGAGATCAGTGCACTACAAAAACAGGTGGAAGATTATCAGGCAAAAGAAAAAGAACTGGAAGCCGAAAAACAGAAAGCGGCCAATACACAGAGCAGTTACGAGGCATTGATCGATGTGATCGATCATTATAATCAGAATAATTACAGTACGACAAATTTGATCGATGAGCTGCTTGCACTTTCCACGGATTCGTTAGGAGAAGTCGGAAAAGCACAGTATGATGAGATGACAAGTGAAATATTCCCGAAACAATGTGATAAACTTTACCGTTCCGCAAGACAGAGTTATCGAGTGGAAAATTATGGAACAGCGATTGAATCGCTGGAAAAAGTTATGAAGATGAATGAATCCTATGAAGACGGAAAGGCGCTCTTGCTGCTTGCAGATTCCTATGCGGGAAATGGAGATACGGAAAAAGCGACAGAGAAATATAACCGTGTGATTGAATTATTCCCGGACAGCGACGTTGCACAAAAGGCGACAGAAGCATTGAACGGAACGAATGATGATGGTGATAACAATAGCCAGCAATAGAGATACAAAAGAGAAAGGATATGTAACAAATTTGGTTACATATCCTTTTTGTGTGTGCGCCTTGCGGCGCACGTCGCTAACGGGTGAAAGTCCCTAATCCGCCCTGGTAGTGGGAAGGATACAGCCAATGACAAGGGTGTCCATCGTGAGGTGGAATCTGAAGGAAGTCGGATGGCAAATCTCTGGTCTGACGAACAGAAATCACATGAGGCTATAGTTAAGGATAAGGTTGCACAACAAACTAAAGTCCAATAACTACTCGGAATTAACTATAGTATATGTGGCAGATATATGGAGAGAAAGTGACGTGTGGTACCAAGGGAGGTCTCGTCAGCGGATGGAAACAGAGTATGAAATCCGTCAGTAACAACGAATGGCGAGAAGTCAGCAGAAGCCATAGTAAACCGATGGTTGCAAACATCGGCGAAGGGCTGAACTTTAGGAGGCACAAGCAATGAATGTAACTGAAAGTAGATTTAAGAACAGACAACTTCATATAGAGGACTATCTGCAAATGGTATCTGCGGAACAGAGAGAGTATGCAGAAGTGTTCGACTACTCTAAGATTACTGAAAAGAGCGGTGTCATCACAGACTATTGGACGAACAATCTTTTGGAATTGATTTTGCGGAAAGATAATCTTAACAATGCCTATAAGCAAGTCAAAAGAAACAGAGGCAAAGGCGGAATCGATGGTATGCAGGTGGATGAACTTCTGCCCTTCCTTAGAGAAAACCAAGAAACCTTAATCCAAGAGATAAGGGGAGGGAAATATAAACCCAACCCAGTTCGAAGGGTAGAAATACCCAAAGAGACAAAAGGCGAGTACAGAAAGCTGGGAGTACCTACGGTTGTCGATAGAGTGATTCAACAGGCAATCGCACAGGAACTCTCGCCAATCTTTGAGGAGCAGTTCTCAGAGAACAGTTTTGGTTTCAGACCGAAAAGAGGGGCACACGATGCCCTAAGACAATGCCAAAAGAACGTAAATGACGGCTATGTATATGTAGTGGATATGGACTTAGAAAAGTTCTTTGATACCGTATGTCAGAGTAAGTTAATCGAGGTGTTGTCACGAACCATCAAGGACGGCAGAGTGGTTTCATTGATACACAAATATCTGAATGCTGGAGTTGTAGCAAACGGAAAGTTTGAGCGGACAGAAACTGGAATGCCACAAGGTGGACCATTGAGTCCGTTGCTAAGCAACATAATGCTAAATGAGTTGGACAAGGAACTGGAACGTAGAGGACATAGATTTGTCCGTTATGCAGATGATAGTATGATTTTCTGTAAGAGCAGAAAGAGTGCAGAAAGAACCTTGAAGAACATCATACCGTTTATTGAAGGAAAACTTTTCCTAAAGGTAAACAGGAAGAAAACAGAAGTGGCTCACATCAGCAAAGTTAAATATCTCGGCTACACCTTTTATAGATACAGAGGTAAATGCAGATTCAGAGTACATCAGAAATCAGTAGACAAGATGAAAAATAAAATCAGAGAGCTTACTGATAGGAACAAAGGCATTAGCAATGCAGTACGGGAAAAGAGGTACCGGGAGTATGTGCGGGGATGGGTGGAATACTTTAGACTTGCAGATATGAAAGGACTTCTCAGAACAATGGATGAATGGGCAAGGCGTAGGATTCGAGCAGTCTATTGGAAACAATGGAAAAGAGTGAGAACGAGGTATCGAATTCTGAGAAAACTGAAACTGGAACATTGGAAAGCAATGAAACTAGCTAACAGCAGAAGTGGTTACTGGAGAATGGCGGAGATGTTAAATACGGTAATGACAAAATCAATAATAGCCAAGCTAGGATACACATCCATGCTCGACTATTATCTAACAGTGTGTGAAAACTAAAGAACCGCCGTGTACCGAACGGTACGCACGGTGGTGTGAGAGGTCGGCTAATCAACTAATGGTTAGCCTCCTACTCGATATAAAAAGTATTTTGTGTTTTTCCCTGCAACAATTTGACAGGGGAATATTGGAAGACTGCTATTACAGCACGGCGTTTGATGATTATAAATCGGCGCTTGTCGATGATGAAAAACTGGGATTGTATGTTTTGCACAAACAAAAAAACAAATTTCAAAAATACAAACAATGATATTGACAAAAATATTCGGTGGGGGGTATAATGATGCTAGATATTTTGTGAGTTATTTGCAACTTTGGGAGAAAAATACAAACAATATATACAGAATAGACAACTTGTGCTCATGGAATAAATTAAGAGAAGGAAGAGGAAAGAGTTATGAAATTGAAAAGAATTTTAGCATGTGCCTTGTCTGCCTCCATGCTAGTAACAGGTGTGTCGTTTAGTGGTGATTTTAAGTGCGGAACAGTTCAGGCGGCAACAGAACTTGATGATCAGGTAATGCATACAACTTTTGCAGAGATTGATTCGACAATTCTTGCAAAGAATGCAAAAGCAAAGTCAGAGATGAATCCGGCAGATAAACAAGATGGTCCGGCAAGCTGGGCATTTGATGATGAAGATCATTGGTGGCACACAAAATGGCAAAATGAAGTGAACAACGAAGGAAAGCCAAGCGCAGGCAATCCGATTTGGATTCAGACAGGTTTTGACGGAGCGAAAAAGATTAAGAAGATTACCTATCAGTCGAGAGACAATGGAATGGGAAGTATTCGAGATTACAAAGTGCAATATGCGAATGTGACAGGAAGAGAGCCGGAAGACAGTGATTTTCGGGATGTTCCGGGAGCCTCAGGAACTTTCGAGAATGTGCGTACAGAACAGGAAGTTGTTTTTGGAGAAGCGGTAGATGCAACTCATATTCGCCTGGTTGCTTTATCTGAGGTATACACAAATAATGGGAATAATTATGTAGCGGCGAAGAGAATTCGTGTGTTTGAAGAAAAAGAAGTAAAATATGATCTTAATAAGCAGGGTGATTTTTGGGATTATGAGATAGCACATGGCGATATGGCGGATCAGGGAGAAGCAGGAGACAGATGGCATTACCAAATTAAAGAAAATGGTGTTTGGAAAGATTTACCGGCATCTGCTTATAATGGCACTACATGGATGACAAATCAAAATCTGAGTGATTACTATTGGGCGAAGCTTGCAAAGGGAGAAATTACATCTACATTTTCAAATTCAAATGCAGCACATCAGGCGCTTGCGTTTTCATGGAAAGCTCCAAAAGCCGGATATTATAAGGCGACTTTGGAAAGAACGATGACGAATACAAATGGAAGCAAACTTGATTTTATGATTGGACATGCGAAAGCAGGAGAAACAAACGATGGAAAAATCTTACTCGAAGGAGTTTATGGGAACGGACAGACGTTTACAAGTAAAATAGCAAAAGCAGAGGCAGGAGATTTTATTCGTATCGGAGCGAAAAAGAAAGATGCATGGGTTCAGAATTTCTTACCAATGGTTGTAGAAGTGACTGCGAAAGATTATGCAGAGCAGTATTTAACTGAGGTAGAAGGTGTAGAAAATCAGGGAACATATACCGAGAGCTCAAAACAGGCAGTAAAAGATGCGAGAGAACAATTACAAGCAGCTGTAGGTGCAAGTGAGTCAGACATGGCAGATATTGATGCGAAAATCAAAGCATTGGAACAGGCAATTGCAGACTTGAAAGAATATGTGGCAGTGGAAAGTGTTACATTAAATAAAGATACGCTTCCTTTGACAATCGGAGAGACAGAGACATTGACAGCAACTGTAAATCCTGATACAGCGACAGAGCAAGATGTTACATGGAATTCTTTGAATCCAGATGTTGCTGCAGTAGATGATACAGGACTTGTGGAAGCTAAGAAAGCTGGAAATGCGGTTATTGAAGTGTATTCAACAAATCATCCGGATAAAAAAGCAACATGTACAGTCGTAGTAACTCGTGATGATACCGAATTAGATGCAGTGATTGCAGAAGCGGAAGAGAAATTGCAAGAAGAAAACTTTGAAGCAAAATATACGGAAACATCAAAAGCGGCGTTTAAAGAAGATTTAGACATGGCAAGAGCTGCAAAAAAAGATACAGAGATGTCTCCGGCAGACGTAAAAGAAGTAGTGGATGCCTTAAAAGCTTCTATGTCAGGATTGGAATTGAAAGCTGTTGTTACAATTGATAATAATGGAACAACAGAAACAAAATACTGTGAAGTTGGAGAACGGGTAAAAGTGGTTGCGAAAGCAGCGCCGGAAGGTATGAAATTTGCATACTGGACAGTAGATGGAAAACCGATTTGCTACAGTGAATCCTACACATTTACAGTATACAAAGATACAACGGTGAAAGCAGTTTATATTGAAAAAGAAGAGGAAGTTCAAAAATCAGTTTCAGTTTTATGTAATGTGTCTTATGCAAATGGAAAAGTGAAGTTTTTATCAAAACATTCAGTTCCAGCGGATGCAGGGTATAAAGTATTGCGAGCAGGAGTTGTGGCAACGGATAGTAAAGGTTATGCGGCAATTGAAGCAGCAGGAGAAGAACTTACATTGGAAACAACTGCGACTACTCGTTTGAAAAAATATGGTGTAAATACCAATTACTATTTGGCAAACTTTACACAATATTTGAATTCATCTTTCAAAACGACATGGTATGCAAAGGGATATGTAATGTATCAGGATAGTGAAGGACAGACTCATACAGTATACAGCGATGTGGCACAGTGTACAGTTCAATAAATGAGAAGAGAGAACAGAGCAGAAGACTACTGAAGTTTAAAAGGAGATTAATATGAAAAAGGCATTTTTAGAACCGGAAGTAGAAGTTGTAAAATTTGGAACAGAAGATATTATCACAACATCATTTGTTAATAATGGAAGTGGTGAGGGAGAGATTGGCGGAGGCACTGAAGGTGATGGTGGTGATGGAGACCCGTTCTCTTTATAGGAATGGCAGTAACTAAATTAATGTGAGTAATTGGTATCCTTGCTGGATAGTATCATTGTTATACAGAATCCGGCAAGGATATTTTTTGAAAAAATGCAGTTGTGAAAATGAAGCAGAATGCTTCGTTAAAAAGGGAAAAAGTTATGCAGAATACATCTTTAGAACAAGAACTAAGAGCAGGAAGAACCTGCGTTTCCACGACAGTGGGAGACAGCATGGAACCGATGCTGAGAAATCGAAGAGACACTGTGATTATTGAGCCGGTTCGGGGAAAATTAAAAAGATACGATCTGCCGCTTTATCGGAGACCAGATGGGAAATATGTGCTGCATCGCATTTTGCATGTGAAGAAAGACGGCTATGTCATTTGCGGGGATAACCGTTGGTGGAAAGAATATCCGGTGCCGGATGAGTGGATACTCGGTGTTGTGACAGAATTTTATCGGGGAGAGAAACATATTTCGGTGAAAGATCCAAAGTATCGCTTCTACGTGCACTTATGGTGTGATTTCTTTTGGGTACGTGCGTTTGTGCTGAGAGTAAAGTCCCGATTTTCTAAAAGATAAAATGTCGTTGCAAGTCAAAGAATTCAATGTTATGATGGAAAAAAGCATTTTATTTTCTATATATTCTAATCGGTTTCAGCCGGAGATCTAATACATTTCATATAGCGGATTTTTCAGAATCCGTCCTTTCAGAAAATTCATGCTTTTAAATCACAAGTTTTATAAGCAGGA
>OMBT01000775.1_pt1 | contig 7660 bp, 6 predicted proteins | sample 1644941 | NCBI WGS metagenome assembly OMBT01 (sample SAMEA103958156, study PRJEB25191) | human gut metagenome
CGAACTCCCACAAGTAGAGTCAGAGTCTACCGCACTACCACTATGCAAATCCCCATTATTCAGTTTGTCTGCCGCGCCGTGCGCTGCTGACAAGGGATATTATACTCAAAAGGCCCGCGCTTGTCAACCATTTTTTTATTTTTTCTGCAAAAGTTTTCCCGCTGTTCTCCTGCCCGCAGAAATGCACCGTGGAAGCGTGTAAATTTTCTGCGCTTCTCTTGACAGCGGCCCCCATCCGGAATAATCTTATACTATAAACAGGTAGGTCTCCGGGCAGACTGACTTTGAAAGGCAGAACGCGCGGCGCTGAATACCAAATGAAAGAGGGCTTTTGAATGAAAAAACGTGTTGGAATCCTGACTTCCGGCGGCGACTGTCCGGGTCTGAACGCCACCATCCGCGGCGTAGCAAAAGCACTGTATGCCCGCATGGGCGATAACGTGGAGATCATTGGCATCCTGAACGGATACAGCGGCCTGATCAACGGCGACTACAAGGAGATGTGCGAGGACGATTTCCGCGGCATCCTGACGCTGGGCGGCACCATTCTGGGCACCAAGCGCACCCCCTTTAAAATGATGCGTGTGGTGGAGGACGACAACATTGATAAAGTTGCCGCCATGAAAAAGACCTACAAAGAAGCCAAGCTGGACTGCCTGCTGTGCCTGGGCGGCAATGGCACCCACAAAACCGCAAACCTGCTCTCGCAGGAGGGTCTGAACATCATCGGCCTGCCCAAGACCATTGATAACGATATCTATGGTACCGACGTAACCTTCGGCTTCCACACCGCCGTGGACATTGCCACCGATGTGATCGACCGCATCCACACCACCGCAGGCAGCCACAGCCGCGTGATGTGCATTGAGATCATGGGCAACAAGGCAGGCTGGCTGACGCTGTATTCCGGCATTGCAGGTGGTGCAGATATTATTCTGTTGCCGGAACAGCCCTATAATATCGACCGTGTGTGTTCTGCCGTGGAACGCCGCGCAAAGAAGGGTTCCAACTTCTCCATCATCGCTGTGGCCGAGGGTGCCATCAACTGCGAGGAAGCCGGCATGAAACGCAAGGAATGGATGGCAAAGCGCGCCGAGGCAGGCTTTGGCACCACCGCCACCAACCGCATTGCACAGGCCGTGCAGAAAAAAACCGGCATGGAGACCCGTGTGTGCATCCCGGGCCACATGCAGCGCGGCGGCAGCCCCAGCGCCTACGACCGTGTGCTGGCCACCCAGTTCGGCAGCTATGCGGCAAAGCTGGTGGAGATCGAGCGCTACGGCGTGACCGTTGCCATGGTGAACCGCCATGTCACCGAGAACCGTCTGGCCGACATTGCAGGCAAGACCCGCAACGTGCCGGAGAACTGCGACCTGCTCACCGTCGCCCGCCGCATGGGCATCAGTCTGGGTTGATTACCATTTGAATGCTCTCCGCTTTGCTCTGAGCATATTTAGCGGAATAATTATTTTTTATTGGGGATTCCTGAAAATCTGCGGATTTTCAGGAATCCCTTTTTCACCGGAAGGGTCCCAACCGGCAGATGCTTCAAACAAACGGAATGCCGTTTTCCGCTGCACCCCATCCCGTGAAAATGCAGATCCCGGCAGACCACAGTCTGCCGGGATCTGCTCTATTCAGAAATACTGTTTCCATTGAAGATGGCCAGAGTGCAACGGTGGCCATTCAAAATCGTCCGCCGGACAAATCAAAGGTCCGTCACATCATGCCGGGTGGGCTGGCCTTTTTCAAAGGCAACCGCGCTTTCCAGCACACCGCGCACCATGCTCTCCACATCCTCGTGGGTGTAGAAAGCCGTGTGGTCGGTCAGGATCACATTGGGCATGCTGCGCAGAGCCGCCAGCTCCGGGTTCGGGATCACATCGCCCATGCGATTATAATAGTACAGGCCGTTCTCATTTTCCAGCACGTCCAGGCCCGCCGCGCCAATCTTGCCGCTTTCCAGCCCGGCGATCAGTGCATCGCTGTCGATCAGCTTGCCGCGGGCGGTGTTGATGATGGTCACGCCCGGCTTCATGCTCTCAATTGCTTTGGTGTCGATGAGATGGTGATTCTCCTCCGTAGCGTTGGTGTGCAGAGTGATGACATCGCTTTCCGCCAGCAGGGTCTCCAGCGGCACATACTCGGCGATCTTCTTTACCTCGTCGTTGGGGTACAGGTCGTAGGCCAGCAGGCGGCAGCCAAAGCCGGACAGATGCTGCAGCACCGTGCGGCCAATGCGGCCTGTACCGATCACACCCACAGTGCAGGTGGAAATATCGCGGCCGATTTTTCCCTGCAGGGAGTAGTCCTGCGCTTCGCCGCGCTTGAGGATGTGCCCTGCCTTGCGCAGGCTCATCAGCATGAGCATAATGGCAAAGTTTGCAACGCCGTTTGGCGGGTAGTCCACATTGGCCACCTTCATGCCCAGTTCCCGGGCCGTCTCGCGGTCTACGTGGTCATAGCCGATGGAACGGCAGCAGATGGACTTTACGCCCAGCTCGTGAAACCGCTTGACCATGGGCGCGCTCATATCACAAGGCGTTACCGACACGGCATCATAGCCCTTTGCCAGTTCAGCGTTTTCCAGCGTTGGATACTCCTGCGTAGAGCCAAACTCAACGTCCAGCTGCGGTGCCAGCCGCTGCGCGATGCCCAGCTCATCGTAGGGGCGCAGGGTGTAAAAAAAGACTTTTGTTGCCATAAAACTTCCCTCCCAGCTTATTTTGTACCTATTGTAGCACGTTCTGCACAGATGGATGCATTTTACTGCGTGAATTTTGTTCACCTTAAAAATGAGGATTCATCTTTCCATATGAATGCGCGCAAAACAGTTGTAAATTGTCGGAAAAGAGGGTATGATAAAGGAACTGAGAAGTATACATCACTGAAATATAAAAGGAGTGTGCCTTATGCGCGCTTATGAACGGCTTTTGAATTATGTCCGGGTGCATACCACCTCGGACGAAAACTCCGGTACGCACCCTTCCGCTGAACGGGAGTTTGACCTTGCCCGCCAGCTGGTGGATGAGATGAAGGCCCTTGGCATGGAGGATGCCCATGTGGACGAGCACTGCTACGTCTATGGCACCCTGCCTGCCACGCCCGGCTGTGAGGATCAACACGCTCTGGGCCTGATTGCCCACATGGACACTGCCGACGATGCCAGCGGTGAGAATGTGCAGCCCGTTGTGTGGGAAAACTACAACGGCGGCGACGTAACTCTGCCCGCCACCGGCATGGTGATGAAGCCCTCTGTGTTCCCCTTCCTTACTTCCATGAAGGGCGAGACCCTCATCACCTCAGACGGTACCACCCTGCTGGGTGCCGACGATAAGGCCGGTATTGCCGAAATTTTGACCGCTGTTGAAACCATTCAGGAAAAAGGCCTGCCCCACGGCAAGCTGTGTATCGCCTTTACTCCGGATGAAGAGATCGGCGAGGGTGCAGAGCTGTTCGATATTCCGGGCTTCGGTGCCGACTTTGCCTATACGGTGGACGGCGGCGATGCCGGCTCCATTGAGTACGAGAACTTCAACGCCGCTTCCGCCACCGTGACCATCCGCGGCTTCTCGGTGCACCCGGGCACCGCCAAGGACACCATGATCAACGCTTCCAATGTGGCCATGGAGTTTCATCAGGCGCTGCCCATCACCGCCCGCCCCGAAACGACCGAGGGCCGGCAGGGCTTCTACCACCTGTGCCAGATGTACGGCGATGTGACCACCGCAAAGCTGGGCTACATCCTGCGCGACCACGATGCCGCAAAGCTACAGTTCAAGAAGGACAACATGCTGGATATTGCCGAATTTTTGAACGGAAAGTACGGCGAAGGCACTGTGACCGTGGAGATCAAGGACAGCTACCGCAACATGCTGGAAAAAATCAAGCCGCATTTCCACTTAGTAGAGACCGCCCGCAAGGCCACCCGCATGGCCGGGCTGGAACCGGAAGAAATTCCGGTGCGCGGCGGCACCGACGGTGCTATGCTGAGCTGGAAAGGCCTGCCCTGCCCCAATCTGGGCACCGGCGGCTTCAATTTCCACGGCGTATGCGAGTGCATCACCGCTGAGCGCATGGACCGCTGCACTGAGATCTTGCTGAACATCATAAAGCTGTACGCAGAGTAAATTTTATTTTTCAATATACAAAAAAGTGGGTGCTATTTTCGGATAGCACCCACTTTTGTTATACTCTGACGCTTATCTCTACGACTCCACTCGTGAAAATGCATTTGGAGCAGCCCTGCGGTTGCGTAGCAATGAAAGCCCCAGTGGGGCTTTCAAGCAGGCGAGCGGTCTGCGTTAGCAGATGGAAGGGATTCGCCCTGACAAGCGTCAGGGCTGCGACAAATGCGAAAAATAAAAATCAAATTCCACTGAACATGCCCAGAGTACAACAACGACGACCGCTGCCTGCGGCAGAAGCAGGGAGGAGTTGTTGGGGCCGCGGCCAGCAAGACACGAATGCCGCTCAAGGCATGAAGTGGATGCTGGGAGCCGCAACTCTAGGAGGGCATTCAAAATCGTTTAACCAACGTTGATATGCCCCACCGGCATGATCTTCCGTTTGTTGTCGTCCGGCTTTGCTGTCAGGCTCATGGCCAGCGACACCGGGCCGACACGGCCCATGAACATGACCAGCATATACAGGATTTTTGCGCCCCGGTTCAGCTGAGCGGTAACGCCCACCGAAAGGCCAACTGTGCCAAAGGCAGAGCAGGACTCGAAAATAGCGTCAATGACCGACACAGCGTCCGAGGTGTTATAGAACACCACCACAGCCGAGCCAACCGCCGCCAGCCCGCCGAGCACGATAATGGTCAAAGCACGATAAACCGTCTTGGACTCGATGTGGTGCTCTGCGATCACACAGTCGTCGCGGCCCTGAGCCACACTGCGGATGGTCAGGATGATGACGGCGAACGTAGTCACCTTCACGCCGCCGCCGGTGGAACCGGGTGCCGCACCAATGAACTGCAACGCGCTCATCAGCAGTTTGGTGATGGGGCCGCAGGCCGCAAGGTCGATGGTATTCATGCCCGCAGTACGAGTGGACACCGACTGGAACAGTGCCGCCATCAGCTTGCCGGGCACAGAGAGCCCGCCCATGCTGGCAGGATTGTTCCACTCCATCAGCGCGATGAGCGCCGCGCCGCCGAGCCACAGGATCACCGAGAAGCTCAGCACCACCTTGGCCTGCAGAGACAAGCGGTGTTTTTTGTGGTACTCGCCGATCTCCACCCATACCATGAAACCCAGACCGCCGGAGATGATCATGAACATCACAACGGCCTGAACATAGTAATTGTTCACATAGGGTGCCAGTGAGGAATACTGGCCGAACCGGCCAAACAGATCAAAGCCCGCGTTACAGAAAGCCGAGATGGCCGTGAACACGCTCACCCAGATGCCTTCCAGCCCGAACTGCGGCACAAAGGCGAACAGCAGCAGCACAATGCCAATGCCTTCAAACAGGCCAGCCAGTCCCACCACGATCTTCAGCACGTCCTTGGCCTGCGCATATCCGTCCGCTGAGACGCTTTCTCCCAGCAGCCGCAGATCGCGGAAGCCCATGCGCCGCCGCATAGCCAGCGCGAAGAAGCTGGTGAGGGTGACCAACCCCAGACCACCCACCTGAATGAGCAGCAGGATCACCGCCTGCCCAAAGTAGGTGAACTGGGTCCAGGTATCCCGCACGATCAGACCAGTAACGCAGGTAGCGCTTGTAGCGGTGAACATGGCATCCAGTACATCCAGCCGCCCGTGCTTGCTGGCAACAGGCAGGCTGAGCAGAAAGGTGCCCAGCGCGATCACGATGACAAAGCTCACACAGATGATCTGCGTAGGCGTATACATCCCCTTGCGCTTGCCCGCCGGGCGGTAAAACAGCTTTTTCCCTTTTGCCTTTTCCATAAGTTCCTCCGCACGCGGCAAAGCCTGCCGCGGCTATTTTCATTTCCTCTATAGCATACACCATTTTGCCCGCCGGTTCAACTTGATTTTATCCGCAAAATGCTGTATTATAATAGAACATCCGTCTCCGTAGCTCAGATGGATAGAGCGCAAGCCTCCTAAGAATTCGGTCAACCTGATACCTTGGGGGCAGAAGTGATTGCTCTAATCAAAAGCAAGACCGGGAATCGAAGTTTTCTCAACAATTTTTGATGCAACAAGTTTAACACCGTTCCGGTTGCAACGCAGTCGGTCACTTCGTTGTGAAAAGCATTCCATACAAAGTGCAGAAAAGTCAAAAATCAACGATAATACATATATGTCTCTATACCTCAGCTGGATAGAGGGTTCGCCTCCTAAGCGAAACGCCCCCGGTTCGAACCCGGGTAGGGACATCCTTTTAAGAAATGCGAAGGTCATTTTTCCATGTGAAAGACGATCTTCGCATTTTTCATTTTGAACCTATCACCAAAATTAGCCAGCTAATGCCATTAGCAGAATTTTCGGTTTCAGCTAATAAAATCAGGTTTCCAGCTAATGAAGCCCCATAAAGCACCTTTTGAACTCCGTTTTCCGGCTCTCTGCTAAAATTGGTAGCCGCTTTCCTGTAAATCCATGTAAATACAAGATAAACTGTGTAAATCTATTTTCCACATTCCAGCCCAAAACCGTGCAAAACACTTTTCTCCATACATAGCGCGTTCACTCGCTGTTCTCTCGGAACAGAAAGAGGAACGCGCTTTTTGTTTTCGGGCTGAACTTCCCGAATCCACCAAAGGAGGGTTTACCGATGAAAAAAGTTCTGACCGTCACGATGGGCGGTATCCGCTACCATGCTTCCCGCCCGGCAGATTGCCGGCACTGCTTCTTCTGGAAGAATCGAAAGAAGGGCTGCGTTCTCGGCAAAGAGAACTGCTACTATCTGATCGAGCCGCCCAAAGGCCCCAGCAAGTGCGAAGGGTGCCCCTACAAGCGGGCAAAGCCCTGTGTGCTAGTTCCTTGCTACAAGGACCTGATGGCACCGCTGGAGAAGCGAGGTGATGCCAAGTGAGCCACAAGCGAAACGAAGCCCTGCGCCATGTTCAGCACTCCATGCACCATGTGATCGCCGCTGGCGAAGGTTCTGACCGTGCCCCGGACAGCTGCAAGCTGTGTCCGTACTATCGGCCCGATTTCAAGTTCCGCACCTGCCTGTATGCCCACTGTCCTTATAAGAAGCAGGTCAACGTGTTCCGTTCTACACCTGAAAAATGGGATATACTCTCCCGGCTGCATTTTCCAATCCGCTGCCCAGCCTGCGCCCATTTGACTTGTTCATTGGTCTGTGCTGCGGTGCTGGAATGCGGCTGGCGGTGTACCTGAAAGGCAAAAACGCCAAAAAGTACCGGCATGGCATGGAGTACGGCTCTGCCCGGTGGGGAACTCCGAAGGACATTGAGCCGTTCATGGCACCAAAGTTCGCCGACAACATCATCCTAACCAAAACGGAACGGCTGATGATGAGCAATCGCCCACCGGACCCCAAGAATGCCCGGAATAAAAATGTGCTGGTGGTGGGCGGTTCCGGCAGCGGTAAGACAAGGTTCTTTATCAAGCCGAATCTGCTGCAATGTGATTCCAAGAATTTTCCGGTATCATTCGTGGTTACAGATCCGAAAGGTAGTATCGGCGTGGAATGTGGAGAAGCCCTGTTAAAGCACGGCTAC
>OMBT01000836.1_pt1 | contig 7154 bp, 7 predicted proteins | sample 1644941 | NCBI WGS metagenome assembly OMBT01 (sample SAMEA103958156, study PRJEB25191) | human gut metagenome
CAAGAAGGAAGCCATTCATTGGAGCAACAAGTACCACGACCTGTGGTACGATGTAAAGCCCTATCTGGATGCTCTCCACCGTGCTCCTGAACTGGTGCGCGGTTTTCTGGAAAAGATTCTTGCTCCCAAGCAGGAGCGCACCATGAATGTGCCGCAGCGAAGCCGCAAGCGTGGTCAGGATATGGAACTTTGATTTTCGGAGGATACCATTTGAACAAAAAGAAGAAGTTAAACAAATCCGGCTACCCGGATGAAGCAATCAAGACCCTTGCACGTTGCTTTTATCCCTCCATGGTTGAGTTTTTCAACAGCGAGGAAGGCCAGCGTGAATACGAGGAATGGCTGAAAGAGCAGGAAGCACTACAAGCCTTGCCTGTTGCCGCATAAAAACAGCAGGACGCTCCCAGAGAAGGGAACGCCCTGCTTTACATAGATGTTTCTTACCGGGGTGTGTCCGCTTGGGCACACCTCTTATTTTTTTGTCCTTAATCTTCTAGCCCATGGCTCCCGGCTGCATTTTTCAAATATTCCTCCGGGTCACCATTCAAAATCAAATCCGCATATCCCAGCGGGTCATTATAGATGAGGTAATCCAACTCCGACCTCTGCGCCATGGTCACGTCCAGTGCATCCTCGACCCCGGTGCAGTCAATGGAGATCTTTCTCCCATCCCGGAGCAGCAGCTCCACGCAGCCGGTGTCCATGTTGAATTTGCAGGCTCTTTCATCGTACTTCATGTTCATGTCCTCCTGAAATCATGTCGTAGCTTATGTCGGTCAATCTATGATTTCGGATTTCATCTTCCACGGACACCTGCATGGAACTTGTCGGGGCAAGGCCCCTCCATCTGCTAACGCAGACCGTTCTGTCGCTTAAAAGCCCCTCTGGGGCTTCTTCTGTGCTTTCGGACGGATTGATCTCTACATCAATATCGCCCAGTATCAGCTTTTCCAGCTCACCGCTCATGTGTACTCCTTTAGCGTCAAGGTCAGCTTTCCGCTTGTCAGTCCCCAGAACCGATGTACCGCGCCCCATTCATCCGCTACTTTTTCAAGCATAAACGGATTTTGAGAAACCGGCCTGTTGTTGATGATGAAGTAGTCTACTGCTCCGGCTTCGCACAAATCCATTAGGGCGTCAAAGACCTTTCGCGGATTTACTCCCAGCCTTGAACTAAGCGTAATGTTGAACTGATACTCTCGCAGGCCGGGACTTACATATTCGCTTTTATCTTTTCCGCCGATCACGCTGTGCGTCGCCCAGTTGCTCGACGTACTTCCACTGATGTTGTCCGGCGTAAGAACTCGCCAACTTGATACCGTAAACACCAGTCCAGCAAAGCTACCGATGCTGCCCCATGCCATAAAGAACACCCCCTCACTTTACCGGGACGCCGGTATTCCCCGAAACAGTATACGGGCCAGCTTTTGCCGACCCGTCATGTTCGTGCTTGTGATTCACAAGGCTTACGCCATTGATTTTGCAGTCGCCAGAGCCGCCCGAAATATTCACCGTTGCTCCTGTGATTTTCACCGTCGTTCCGGTAATTTCAATCGTTCCGCTCTGGCAAACCTTGACGGTCGAAGCCCCGACCTTGAAGGTCACGTCCCCACCAACAGTGAAGTCCAGATTTTTACCGATGGTCTCTTTTGCATTCCCGTCGATTTTTTCTTCATAGTCTCCGCTATCTCCATCGTATTGTTCAAAGGCTTTGCCCTTCTTATCGTTGTAGTCATACCGGTAACGTTGTTTCTTTCCACCGACCGGCTTGTTATCCTCATTCCAGAACGTTCCGATGCACGTTCCCATTTCCTGACTATCGGAATTGTGGAGAACGCAAACCATAGCACCGACAACCGGCATCCGGTACAGCGCATTTGAAACCACACAGATTTCATCGGTCACAGAACCGTCCCGATCTTCATATGCAACTTCAATTGTGCCATCCTCGTAATTCACTTTGGACACTGTGCCAATGCGAATGACGCTGCTCATCGTGTCACCCTCCCACTCTGCTTGCTGAGACCTTCGTCACAAAACCGCCGGATTTATTCATGGTGTGCCCTACACTGTCCATGTAATATTTTCCGTCGATTTTCCCATATCCTTCCACGTCAATACACTGCGTCGCGCAATATGTCAGGTTTCCCATAGTCGTAAAGGAAATGGTTGTAGCCGAATGGTTTTTGTTGTCGATAGCCGCCTGCAGCTGCCGTTTTGCGTCCGCTTCACTTGATGCATACTGGTTTAGCTTCAACATCCGGTCTGCCGTTCCGATTGTCACCTTGATATTCACTTTTTTCTTTTGGTTGGAATAAGTGAACTCGCCTCCGGTGTATGTTCCTGCCAGCGTTGTGTTCCAGCTCAACGAGCCGGGCACAATGTCAATCGGTTTTACCGTTGCTACCGAATCCTTTTTCTTGTACTTTTCACGGTCAAAAATCCAGATTTTGTTCCGGTATGTTTTGAGGATCAGCCCGTATGTGCTGCAAATTTTCTGCAAGAAAGAGCTGTCATTATCGTCCTGTTCTTTCAGAGCGACGCTGACATCCTCTGCATCCATCTTGCATTCCAAGCCGTACCGCCCAGCAATGGTTTCTGCAATGCGTTTGATGCTCGTGTTCTTCCAAACCTGCTCTCTGTTTTTTTCATGAAAGCTCGTCCCGTTTGGCCGGGCGACCGCTCCAATCGTCAAAACATCCGGGCAGGCCGAAAAGCTCAGATCATCAACTACCAGCGTTCCACAATCCAAAACGGTTCTATCCCCCTGCACGATCCAGTTTGTCGTGCAGAGGGTCGGGTGCAGCACAGCTTCCTTGTCTGGCATCCACGAATCGATCCACTTGTGATCCATCGCGTTTACCTTAATAGAAAGGCTGTCACTCGAATCCGAACCGCTATCGGTGTATGTGAAGTTTTCCACATCTTTGCGGATGTCGCTTGAAATGTCCTTTCCGTCATATTCAAGCGTCAGGAACGCTTGACGTGGCGTAATCATCCCTCACACCTCACCTTTTCCAAGGCGGCAGACTTTCGTCTGTTTTTGCCTTAACTTCCACTTCCGGCGTGGCAAGCACCACCCCGGAATCAAACTTGTACACCTCGATATACTCCCGGTTGGCAGTCATCAGCACATCGGCTTTCAACTCGTCACCGTAGACAGTTTTTGCAATACCATCCCAAGTGTCACCGCTCTTTGTCGTGTAAGACATCAGGCCACCTCCTTATGCATACCGGGTTCGATTGTTTTCTCGGTTGTATTTGTCCATAAAGGCTTTGAACTTTTCGTACTCGTCCTCCATAATCGAAGCAATCTGCTGGCGGTCTGCATCACCAGTGATTGTGATGTTCGGGGCAAATACAAACTGCGGAGAGCTTCCGCCGTTTCCGCCGGGTGCAGGTGTATTCTGATATGCGCTCACCGGGATTTCGGACAGCGTGCGCCCGGTATCCCTCGGCGGCAGCACATAAAGCGGCGTTCCGGTGTCTGTAAGAACGCCGTCCTGCCAGCTTGAAAGCACCGTTCCGCCGTTGTAGTTTTTGGCTGCTTCGGTCAGTGCAGTGGTTACAGGGCTGTCACTTCCGAGGTACTTGTTCAGCAGAAGCGGAGCAACATCAGCTGCAATGCTGGTCGCCGCCAGTGCAAGTGAAGCGTCACCAGACATTGAGTTGTTGGCGACCGTCCATAGCATCGACAAAGCGTCGCCGGTGGTTCGGATGCCATTGGAACGCAGTGCGTACTTACCGTATGCTTTGGAGAAATCAATCAGGTTGTCCAGTTTTTCCTTGCTCCCGTCGGTGAAACCGCCGTTTGCAAAATACCGTACACCCGCCGCACGAGTTGCATCCTCGCCAGACACTCCCAGCATCCGGCCTGCACGCACCCAGTTTTCGACGTTGCTATCATGAACGCTAGGCTTGAAGCTGATAACCGCCTCTGTTCCAGCTTCGCCCGCAATGCTGACACCGTGAGTAAAACCGCCGTTCGCAAAGGCAGGCATTGCAACTTCTTTCAGGTTGAAGCCGAATTTTTTTCCACCGAGGGCAGGCACCCAATCAGGCACCGTAAAAGACACTTTGTTTAGCGTGCCGATGATTGCATTCACAACCGTAATCGTCACCGATACAATGCCCTTTATCAATCCGACAATGCCCTGAATAACAGGTTCAATCACCGGCAACAGTCCATGGATCACATCGACGACGAGCTTGATTGCGTTTATCAGGGTTGTACCAACCAGACTGATAATCATGCTTATCAGCGGCGACACTGCGGGGAACAATTCGTTTACAGCGAAGCTCATAATATCAGCCAGCAGCGGCTTAATATGATTCACTCCGAGGTCTACGATCTGTCCAATCAGCCCTTTCACCGATTCGATAATCGGTATCACTGCCCCGAAGGTGGTTCCTAAGTCGTCGATGCCGAAAATGCTCTTTCCGCTCAAGCTCTGCTGGATGTTTTGCAGATTTTCCAAAGAGAATGCATTGCTCACCGAATCGCGGACGTTGCCTGCAATATCGTGGATTTTACTCGTAAATCCATCAAACATTGCCAGTCCCTTTTCGCCGAACACGTTCCCGACGATCTGGCGGATGTCCTCAAAGTGATCTCCCAGCAGACTGACCACTGCGATGATTCCACCGATTCCGGTAATCACCGGGCCGAAGGTGCCGAGCAATCCCATAAATGCACCGCCCAATTTACCGGCTATCGGGCCTACCGCCGTGTTGGCTAGGCTCAGTCCAGAACCAAGGAACTTGAACGTGTCCCCTGTTCCTTTCGCAATTCCCCCGCCAACGTTTAAGGCAAATTGTCCAGCTTTAGTAGATGCTGCGCGGCCTGCCAGATTTTTTACGCCGCCAATTGCCGTTCCTGCAATGTTTTTTGCTCCGCCCAGCAATCCTTGTCCAAAGCCCATAGCCTTTTGGCCCATGTTCCCTACAAAGCCGCCAAGTTGTGTACCGGCAACTTTTTGGCCGATCCACTTTCCAACGCCGACCGTGTTCTGAATAAAGTCTGTCCCCGCCAGATTTTTTGCAGACCTTGCAACTCTGGCTCCGTATTGCCCTATCGAACTGCCTTTCAACAATCCGATTATTCCGCCGGAAGCCTGTGCCTGCTGAATGCTGCCAAACAGCGCACTCGTTGCCTTTGCCATTCCAGCAGGTGTCTTTGCTCCAAACAGCTTTTTGCTGTTTTGCATTCCAAGGACGCTACCAAGGATGGTGTTCTGCACTCTCTGCCCGAAGCTAGGATTGCTGCCCGCCGGAACAGCGCTGTTTGCCAGCTGTGTTCCAAGTTTTGCAGCCTGCCACAGATTGCCAGCTTTTCCTGCGCCAGACACGCCCTTCTGTACAAGCCCCACAGGGCTTGCCGCCCCGCTTGCAAACTTCGTCGCGCTGGATACCACCTGCAGGATTTGCGGTGCAAACCGCATTCCTGCCCATGCCGTGCCGATACCCGCGATGGTCGTAGCTACCTTATCGCCATTATTCAGCAGATACTCAATTACCTGCCTTACACGTTCTGCAATATCCGGCAGAGCGGCGCGGAGGTCATTCAGCTTTTCGATGCCAAACCCGGCTACATCTTTCAGCACCGGAAGGAAATTATTTCCAACCTCAATGCGGACGGCCCGCCATGCGCTCCCAAGCATCGTCAATACAGATTCAGAGGTTTCGCATTTCAGCATAAACTCTTTATACATACTGCCGTTATACTTAGAAGCATCGCCTACGTCGTCCAGCGTTTTCACAAACAAGTCAAGATTGCCGGTTAGTTTTGCGCCACTCTCAATGGCCCACTGACCGAGCAGAGTTTTCAGATAACCCACTTGCTTGTCTTTCGGCTGAGTACCGATAGCGGTAAACAAACTTTTCAATGCTGCCGGGGCGTCTTTTTGCATATCCTTTGCAAACTGTTCCGCAGTAAATCCCAGCTGTTCAAAAGCCGCAGACTGTGCATCTGTAGCTTTTGAACCCATAGAAAGGTTCGTATACATCCGGCGGATGGATGTTGCCACTTTACCAGAATCAACGCCCATTGCCAGCAGTGCTGTAGAAAGCGCTGCCGTGCTCTGAACATCCATGCCAGCGATTTGACCCAGAGAGCCGGTGTCGTTTACGGTCTGGGCAATTTCAGCGGCGGTCGTTGCGTAGTGGGCACCCAGATAGTTAATCTGGTCTGCCAGCTCCATGACCTGATCGTGGTTCATGTTGAATGCAACTTCCCACTTTGCTGCCCAGTCGCCTGCCTGATCCGTAGAAATATCCATGGCCGTGCCCATTTCGGCAACGTCCTTTAGAAACCCGCCGCTTATTAGGTCATCCATGCTCTTTCCGGACTGACCAGCCGCAGCTGCCAGACGTGTCAGCTCTTTGGCGGTGTACGGAATTTGTGTGCTCAAGTCAAGAATGTCTTTCGACATTTCCGCATAAGCGTCCGTTTTGACCTTTCCGTTCCGGGGTCAGATTCGTGTCCAGTGCCATTGTTTATTCCTCCTTTCTGGGTTAGCCCGCCAGCGCGGTAGAAATCGCGTTGGGATCAAACTCCACAATTTCCTCGATGTCCTCCGCCGGATTAAACGGAGACATATACTTGTGGAACTTCACCGTGCCATTCAGCAGATCGGTCGTGGGGTTTTCGGATTCGATGTACTGCAGCTCATAGCGGGCGCAAATGCCACGGCTGACAAAGCTGTTGCCGCGCACGTTCTCGCTGTCAACCAGAGCCTCGATCAGGCGCTTGTTCAGCGGGTCGCTGACCTTCTGGAAATAGGTCTGGATGAAGGTGTTATCATCCCAGCAGAAGAACCTGCGGACGCTGAACCAGCGATCCTTCGGGTCAGTGTTGCCGGGATAACAGGCAGTGTTGTTGCCCCACAGACGGAAGCCGTTCATGTTCAGCCACGTTGCAACGCCGAAGGAGTTGACCACATTGGCCTGCTCCTGATCCAGCAGAACTTCCGTTCCATCTTTCAGGCAGGCAGCAGAAATAGAGATAGGCTTGTTATCCGGGCTTACGTTGGGAATATCGCCGTTGTTCGCATCGGTCGCCACGGTCGCCGCAGCAGCCATTGCCGAACCCGCATAGATCACGTCGCCAACCTTTGCGTACAGCCACACAGCGTAGCAATTCGCACTGGTCACAG
>OMBT01000859.1_pt1 | contig 6922 bp, 8 predicted proteins | sample 1644941 | NCBI WGS metagenome assembly OMBT01 (sample SAMEA103958156, study PRJEB25191) | human gut metagenome
ATTCATACTGATTCCCTCTCTCTGAGAATGTTCTGCCAGTAGTCTATGCAGGCTTCTTGGAATTCTCAGTTTAAACTGTCCGGAATAATCTTCAAGGCTATCCGGCTCATGGATTTCTACTCCTTCTTCTAATGCAGCTTCAAGCCATGCTTTTTTTGCATCCAGGGCATTTGAAATTGCACTTTCCACTGTTTCTCCGCAGGTAATGCAACCAGGGAGATCCGGATACGAAACTACGAATCCTCCTTCGGTTTTATCTTCTACAACTTCCATACGATAGGACATTGCCATATAATCATTCAGCGTCTTCATGATTCTTCGCCTCACTTTCTACTATTTCCCTTACCATTTCTACATATACTTTCTTTATCGGCTCATGTTTTGGTATTGTAATAGGCATACATCCAGACTTTCTAAATGTATAATGACTGCTTCCACTTCTCGGAACATTCATTTCATATCCATAACTTTCCAATACTTTTCGCAATTCATCAAATCGAAGATCTTTTGATAAATTACATATACGTGTTATCAGTTTATCCCATTTTGACATTCTTATATCTCCTATTTACATTATATGTGGTATCGTATATGGTGTCAATCAATTTTTCTATGCCAAATTTGAAAAGGTTTCCGTATTCTCCGAAAGAAAAATACGCAAAATACAAATTCAAAAATACTGTCTTTTGTACTTAATCATAAAGGGAAATGGATGAGCCGAATGGTTCAAAAATTATTTTAGATATGTAGATATGCAAATTTAATGTAACAAAAGTATTATTTGCTGTGGATAATAGCAATATGTTCCGACTCAAATTATAAGCGGTTTTGCTTAGAAAATCAATAATCTTATTGTTAAAAAAACATCTACCATACTCTCATAGATAACAATGACAAAATATAAAATGGAAGTATATATAGTAACCTTTGCAGCCGGTTCTTTGCTGTATATATTATAATACTCTGAATCGGCATCCATATCCAAAGGAGAATACTAAATAATTCAAATTTATACGCTATCCAATAACAGAGCATCGGGAGTAACAACAAGAACATTCCAATAACTGACTTGCATTGTAATTTTTCTTTTAAAGAATATCTGAGCGGAAATCCTTTTTTAACTAAACGTAATTCATTTTGCACATTATAGCTGACAACATTCTGTCCTAATATCAATATAGAAAACAATAATACATACTCAATATATTTTCCCTCTATCTGCGATAATAACATTGTGATTAAAACAATCGCAAAATACTGATACATAATCTGTTTCTTTCTTCTAATAACACTAACCACCTCATAAACCATCAAAAAACGGTAGCGGTTGCCATAATATTTCTTCATCAGTCCCTTCATTTCTCTCTGATTATTTTGGAAAAACACTTCATCCTGTGTTTGCAAGACTGTATCATATTCCCTATTCAAAAAACCATATAACATCTGATTATATTGTTGAAAGAACGGGATAATTGCTTGATAGCTAAAATAAGGATATAAAATGAAATATAATCCGTAAATGATCAATAGTACACTGGCAACAAATACACTTCTATTAAAAAAGCAAATCATTACTACTGCTAACATACATATATTCGTAATATCCCGATATTTATATTGCGTCGATAAAACCGTATGCATATTGACGATTGGGTTACAGATCATAACCACAATAAACTGTCTCAAAACTATTCCCTCCATTGGGAAAGCCCAAAATAAAATCAACGCAACACACAACGTCAGTACCGTGCTTTTTCCTATCTTCTTCACTCGCCAAATATATGTTTTTTCTATTTTCCAAATATAAGTTTCAGGAAAAATACGCATTCTTGGTATTGTTCCAAACAAATTCATAAACAAGAAGCAGAGAATACCATACGGTATAAAAACAGCAATATCCATTCCATGGGTTGTCTGAATCATAGATTGTAATATAAGAATACATGGCACAATAGCAATCAGTATAAGATAAGCACCTATATTTCGTTTAATCATTCTAACTGCAAATTTGAATCTCTGTTTCAAAAGCAACTGATACATACTTTATTCCCCTTCAGATAAAATCTTTGCGATTTTCTCTCTATCAACTTCCTCCGTATTGATTTCTCTAATTTGTCCGTTATGTAACAAAAGACACTTGTCACAAACATTTTGTAAACACTCTATATCATGGCTTGAAATAATGTAAATTCCTTTTTCTTTCTTGTGAAACTCTACTATTACATTTTCTAAAAGTTTCATTTGGACAGGATCAAGCCCTGAGAATGGTTCATCAAAAATAGTAATTTTTTCTTCTTGTATCATTGCACAAGCATTATTTAGTCGTTGCATTGTACCTTTTGAAAGTTCTGACGGAGAATAGTTCTCATACTTTTTTAATCCCAACCCATCTAAAATCCTCTCGATTTTATCAAATGCCTCTTGCTTTTTTATCTTTCTACTCGAAGCAATTAAAAGAAGATTTTCATATATTGTCAGCTCATTAAAAAAACTTGGTTGATCCATTGCATAGGCAACCGGCATATCAAGATAATCAACCTTGTTCATTTTTTCTCCGTCGATAGAAATTACTCCCGTATAATTTTTATCATAATTCGAAAGTATATTCAAAAGGGTAGTCTTTCCAGCTCCATTTCTTCCAACAAGTCCATAAATACAAGTATTTTCAAATGTATAGTTTAAGTTCGAAAAAACGACTGTTTCACCATATTTTTTAGTTAAATTTGAAATCTGAATCATAAAATTTCTTTTCCTCTCAAATCCATTTTCGTCAATCCGACTACTAACAATCCCATAAAGACTGCCGTGTTCACAAATAAAAGTACAACAACACTTTTTACCACTCCGAAAGTAAAAAGTATTGAGAAAACTTCTACTGACAATACAATAAAACACATATAATTTGTCAAATACTCTGTTATAATTTCTCCATAATAATTGTTCATCTGCAATTTCGCATAGATAAAAGGTTTTAATAAATAACGGATTATGATACATATAACAGGACAAATAAAAATCCAGTTTTTATTAACTAGGGATGTTGCCACTCCTTTACTCCATTGTACTGGAATTTCTGTCGGCAACTTAGAATAAGACAAAGCCCCAATAATCAAGCATAGTGCGGTAATCATAGTCCAGGTAAGCATACTTCCCCATATATACAAAAAGCTGACGGAATCCAGTTTGAAAACAGTTCGATTATCTTTCCAATAGTCATGCAAATCTGTTACATATTGTTCTACCTGTAATTTTTCATAACTAATACTTTCTTCATCCGGCATTTTTTCGCACATGAGTTTCGCCTTATTCAAATCAGTAATCTGATTTTTTAATACTTCCTTTTGCTTCTCAAGCATTTCCTGCAATGTTACTTTTTCGGATATAATACTTCGTATATCTTCAATAGAAATTCCCAATGTACGTAGATATGCAATCTTCTTTATATTTTCCACATCATTTTCAGAATAATCTCTATAACCATTACTTTCATTTCTCGAAGGCTCAATAAGTTTTTCCTTTTCATAAAAACGGATATTAGAACGGGATAAACCTGTTCGCTCTTCTACGTCTTTTATAGTCATATTATGCTCTCCTTTCGAGCAACTCTATTTTACTTAATAATAAGCTATAAACAAGGTTTACAGTCAAGCATTTATCCAAAATCTCTTCTCTTTTAGTTATAAATCAATTCAGCATTCACAACCTCTCTTGCTCTACTCCAAATATTATTCATTTCTACTACCCAAGCCACCTGATCAGTTGCTTTAAGTTGTTCGGTAATACCTTCACTCTCTGCCATCTGCTCTACAATCCTTTCAAAGTGTTTCTGTGCCTGTTCTTCTATATCAGCCAAATAATCATTCAACCTTCCACTTGTAAGCAGATTCAGATATACACCTCTACGATATTCTTTGTGACCGTAAAGATTCGGTCTTTCTTCTTCAATCCGTAAAGCATCTGCAAATATTCCTGCATTTCTTCACAGAGGAACTTCGGCATTTTGATCACACGGTTACTTTTCTTTGTTTTCGGTGTGGTAATCACATCTTCGCCGTGTAATCGCTGATAGGACTTATTGATTCTGACCGTTTCTTTCTCAAAATTGAAGTCAGCGGCGGTCAGTGCCAACAATTCTCCCTCACGGATACCGCACCAGTAGAGCATTTCAAAAACGTAAAAGGAAACAGGAACAAGAAAACCGAAAGCGGAACTTATTGCTGCACTGGCACAGACTTTGGATGTTTCCCCTCATGCCCTCGATGTGCCTGACATTGACAGCTATATCGGACTGATACACACTTTATTTACCCTTGAAGATTTGTACGGTCTAACAGTCAGTGAATCAGACGAAGATATCTGCCTGAAAGTCGATACTTTCAAAGGCAAGGACGCTCACGAACTCTGGAAAATGCTGTATGCCTGGAAAGAGCAGGCTGACAAGCTATCTTCTGAAGAAATCAGCAAGGACAAATACGATGAGTGGCGTTACCACTACCCGGAATTTGATACTACGCAAACATGGGCAAAAGTTCCGTCACAGAAACTTAGCAACGCTCTGGTCGGAATATTCCAAGACCGACTCAAACCAGATAAATATGGATTTATTTGTTGCACAACCACCTATTAATCATTCTCTAACCCTAAAACCACTGGATTACGAGAATAATTGCTCTTATACAACCGTTATCAATTTGTTATCAAAAGACTTTTAAAAATGCTGCAAACCCGTATAAACGCTGGGTTTACTAAGTATTTTTGTTTATTCAAACTAAACTACAATTATTGTAATACCCGAAACACCCGAAAATCATTTCAAAAAACAAAGGTGCTACTTCCTGACGTCTTTTTCCGTCAGACAATAGCACCTTTCTCATATTTTATCTTATTTTTACAGATAGGAATATCCCATCAGTGATTCATCCACTGCTTTCGCAGCTTCTCTGCCTTCACGTATTGCCCATACTACCAGGGACTGGCCTCTGTGCATGTCTCCTGCTGTGAAGACTTTGTCTACGGAGGTCTGATACTGCTCTGGTTTTGTATCTACATTGGTTCTTCCATTGATGGCTACCTTAAATGCGTCTGTTACATATTTCTCACTGCCAAGGAATCCGGCTGCGATAAGGACTACATCTACAGGGATGACTTCTTCGCTTCCTTCTACAGGAACCATCATCATACGTCCTGTCTTTGGATCTTTTTCCACACGGATATTTCCTCCGAAACGCACCTCTTTTGCGTATTCTTCACGTCGGATTTCAAATGGATTTCCTTCTTTTAACCAGTTATCCGGTGTCTCGACCTGATATCCATTCTCTATTTTTTGTTTGAACATACCGTAATGATAGCGGATTCCGCAGCCATAGGCTGCGTATCCCAAGGTTGCAAGTGAGTCAAGAAAGCATGCTGCCAGACGCCCGAGTCCGCCATTTCCAAGTGCCGCATCTGGTTCTTGATCTTCAATCACATTCAGATTGATTCCCATCTCCTCCAATGCTTCCTGCACTTCTTTATAGTCAGTCAAATTGATCAGGTTGTTACCCAAAGCTCTTCCCATCAAAAATTCCATAGACATATAATATACAGTTTTTGGGTCATCTTTTTTATATTGTTCCTGTGTCATCAGCCATCTGTCGATGATATCATCTTTTACAGCATAAGACACTGCCTGAAACAATTGCTGCTGTGTTGCTTCCTCTACTGTCTTTCGATACAGTCTTTTTACATTGCTTTTTACAGTTTTTTGGAATTCCACCTTATCAAATTTTTCACGGTACATAATCACAACCTCCTATTTTTCTACTCCCATAGTCATAGTTTCACCGTTGATGTTCCATTCTTTTTTGTATCCGCCAGGTGTTCCTTTGATTACTTCTGTAGCCAAAACTTCTCCGCCAATTTCAGTTTCATATTTTTCAAATACAGCCTCTGCCTTTTCTGTTCCCTGATAATATAGTTTAATCTTATCTGTCACTTCAAAGTCTGCTTCTTTTCTCATTGTCTGAATCTTGCTGATCAGCTCTCTGACAAACCCCTCTTCCAGCAATTCTTCTGTCAGGTTTGTGTCTAAGACAACTGTGATTCCATTATCACTCTCAGATACATAGCCTTCCATCTGAGCTGTATCGATCAAAAGATCCTCTCTGAACAATGTCACTTCCTGTCCATTTACGTCCAATTTCAAAGCTTCTGTCGCATTCAGTTCATCCATTGCCTGATTTCCGTCTAAGTTTGCTAAAGCTTCTTTGATTCCGCCCAGTAATTTACCGTATTTCGGTCCTACTGTTCTCATCTGTGGTTTAAATGTATAAGAAGTAAAGTTTCTCACATCATCTGTGAATTCCATCTCTTTTACGTTCAACTCTTCTTCCACGATTTCCTGATAAAATTCAGGTAATACTACATTTGATTTTACAAACATCTTTCCAATTGGCTGACGGTTCTTGATATTTGCTGTATTACGGCACGCACGTCCCATAACAACCAGTTTCAGAACTTCGTCCATGTTTGCTTCCAAATCTTTATCGATATAAGCCTCGTTTGCAGCTGGATAATCACATAAGTGAATACTTTCCGGAGCATTTGCATCAATGCTTCTTACAAGATTCTGGTAAATGTCTTCTGTCATAAACGGAATCATCGGTGCAGCCACTTTTGCCACTGTCACAAGTGCTGTGTAAAGTGTCATATATGCGTTGATCTTATCCTGCTCCATTCCTTTTGCCCAAAAACGTTCACGGCTTCTTCTTACATACCAATTACTCATATCATCTACAAAATCCTGCAATGCTCTTGCACTTTCCGGAATTCTGTAGTTTGCAAGATTATCATCTACTGTCTTGATCAGTGTGTTCAGTTTTGACAGTAACCATTTATCCATAACAGATAATTTATCATATTCCAAATTGTATTTTGTTGCGTC
>OMBT01000888.1_pt1 | contig 6692 bp, 5 predicted proteins | sample 1644941 | NCBI WGS metagenome assembly OMBT01 (sample SAMEA103958156, study PRJEB25191) | human gut metagenome
GGGCAGCACCCTCATCAGCGAAAGCGCAAAGCTGTTTGAGCGCATCACCGACCCGGCGCTGACGGTGCGGCGCATCACCATCAACGCCAACAAGGTCACGCCGGACGAGGGCTTCTATCAGGTGGACTTTTTCACCGACACCAAGAAGCTGGAAAAGGAGAAAAAACTCCAGCAAGCCATGCTGGGCATCAAGAACAAGTACGGCAAAAACGCCGTGCTGAAAGCCAGCAGCTATGAGGAAGGTGCCACCATGCGCCAGCGCAACGCACAAATCGGCGGGCACAGTGCAGGAGATTCGGCGGGAGGTTCGGATGGAAAACTACAAAAATAGTAAGATCGGACTGGAGACTGCCAAAAAGTACGGGGATATCCTAGAGATGGAACGCCCCCAGACCGAAGAATCCCTCCGCAAGCACCCCCGCATGACCCTTCAGAACCGTGCCAAGATCTTCTCGCCCTTCTCTCCGCTGCGGGGCTATGACGAGCAGCTTGCCGCAGAAAAGCAGCGCACCGAGCGGGTGACCAAGCGCATTTTGACCAAGGAAGAAATGCCATCATCCGTTCCTTTATCGACTATGCCGGCAGTACGATCACAAAAAAACTGGAAACGCTGATGGCGGGTGGTTGCATCGTTGAGCGTGTGGATGAAAACCTGACCTATGATTATCTGCACGCCTCGGAAGATAACCTCTGGAGTACGCTGTATCTGACAGGGTATGGTCACGCATGCCGCCATAGCAGTCATATTGAAAGACATCCCGCCTGAAAGTGAAGGCTTTACTTTCAGGCGGGACTTTTTGTTTTTTATTATAAAGGCTAGTTCCTGTTCTTTGCGGAGATGGCCACACATTAAAGAACTTTGGCCCCATTGGCCGTCAACTTGAAGGTTGCTCCCAGCATATCGGCAGCCCCGCGGCACATCAGCATCCGCTGCAGGAAAATCTCAAAATATTCGTACATGCTGCAAATATCGGTGTCGATTTGCAGATTCAGCGAGATGACTTTTTTCTCGGTGTTGATCTTCAGGGTCTGGTCTGTGACCGCATAGTTGACCCGGTCATGGATGTCGAAGGATGCTTTGGGCTTTTCCCGCACACGGCTGCGGCGCACATCAGTCTTGTCGCCGATGATGAGTGCTGCCGAGATGGGATCCACGGCCCCGCCGGTGGATTCATCGTGGTTGGAAATGGCGGACACGATGGTGATGCGGTCCGGGACGCTCAGGTCATATTGCTTCAGAATCTCGTTGGCCAGTAGCCCGCCGTATTCGGCGTGACGGCTGCGGTTGATGGCGTTTCCGATGTCGTGCATATAGCCTGCGATCCGGGCAAGCTCGATGTCGTGCTCCGGATAGCCGAATTTTTTCAGGATGTGGGCGGCGGTCTCTGCCACCCGGACACAATGGGCTTGTGAGTGCTCGGTGTAGCCCAGCAGGCCTAGATTCTGGTTGCCTTTTTTCAGCAGTTCGTTGACTTCCTCATTGTGTTTGATGTCTTTATACGTCATGGTTCTCTGCCCCCGATTCATATATTAAAAGAAAGTATCTACTATTGTAAGATGATTTCGAGGCGGTTGCAATCAAATTGCGGTAAAATCTGTGTGCAGAAGCGATTTTACATATTCCAGACACATTCCTGATTTCTGATTTTACATTTGCACGGTACAATAAAAACGTTTGTATCATGCAATCCGAAGCATTCCGGTCAGAGAAAAGGAAGAGGAATATGGAAAACACCTATCATTGCTATGCAAACCGTGAGCTTTCGTGGCTGCGGTTCAACGAACGCGTTCTGGAGGAGGCAGAGGATTCCCGTCTGCCGTTGTGTGAACGGCTGAGTTTTTTGTCGATTTTCCAGAGCAATCTGGATGAATTTTTCATGGTGCGCATCGGCAGCTTGCAAGACCAGATGCTGCTGGACAAAAACGCACGGGAAAATAAGACGAATATGACCAGCGGCGAACAGATCGATGCAGCGCTGGCTTTTATCCACAAGCTGACAGCCCGCCGGGACGCTGCTTATAATGGTCTGCTGGAACAGCTTGCAGAGCAGGGGATCCGTCTGCTGGACTTTGCCCATATGGAGGAAGAAAGCCGTACCGAACTGGAAAAGCTGTTCCGGCAGGACTACCTGCCGCTGCTGTCCAGTTTCATCATCAGCAAAAAGCAGGCATTTCCGTTCCTGAAAAACAAGGGCATCTATGCGGTTGCGGTGCTGAGCACCAAGGCAGAAAAGAAGAAGATCGGCATTGTGCCCTGCGGCAATGAGATCTTCCCCCGGCTGGTGCCGGTGCCGGGCCGTACTGGCTGCTTTATCCTGTCGGAAGAACTGATCCTGCACTTCCTGCCACTGCTCTACAAGGGCTATAAGGTCACCAGCAAAACGCTGGCCCGCATCACCCGCAATGCGGATATTGACGCCGACCTGATCTATGACGAAGACCTGAACTACCGGGATCACATGGCCGAAGTGGTCAAGAAGCGCAAAAAGCTGGCACCTGTCCGTCTGGAACTGAGCCGTGAGATCGACGAAGAAATTATCCAGTCCCTGTGCAAAAACCTGAAACTGGACCCCAAGCGGGTGTTTGAATACGATTCTCCGCTGGATCACTCTTTCCTGTTCCAGATCGAGGATCAGCTGCGCAGCCACACCGACCTGTTCTTTGCGCCCCGCCACCCGCAGCCCAGCCCTGCACTGGACGAGCGCAAGCCCATCATTCCGCAGATCCTGGAAGAGGACAAGTTGATTCACTATCCGTATGAGAGCATCCGTCCCTTCCTGCAGCTGCTGCACGAGGCCGCCTGCGACCCGGACGTGGTCTCCATCAAGATGACTCTTTATCGTCTGGCCAACCACAGCAAGGTGGTGGATGCACTGGTGGAAGCCGCCGAAAACGGCAAGCAGGTGGATGTTCTGGTGGAGCTGAAAGCCCGCTTTGATGAGGAAAACAACATCGAGTGGTCCCGCCTGCTGGAACGTGCCGGCTGTCATGTGGTGTATGGCATTGAAGGGCTGAAAGTCCACTCCAAGCTCTGCCTGATCACCCGCAAAACGAAGGAGGGTATTTCCTTCATCACCCAGATCGGCACCGGCAACTACAACGAAAAGACCAGCCGCCTGTACACCGACCTTTCTTTCCTGACCGCATCCAAGGAAATCGGTCTGGAAGCCACCGAAGTGTTCCGCGCACTGGATCAGGGCGAAACGGTGGATTCGGTCAAGAACCTGCTGGTGGCGCCTCATTGCTTACAGAACCGTCTGCTGAATCGGATAGACGGTGAGATCAAAGCTGCCGCCCGCGGCGAGGGCGGCTACATCGGCATCAAGATCAACAGCCTGACCGACAAAGTGCTCATCAACAAGCTCATCGAGGCAAGTCAGGCGGGCGTCTACATCGATATGGTGGTGCGCGGCATCTGCTGCCTGCGTGCCGGTGTCCCGGATGAGACCGAGAATATCCATATCATCAGCATCGTGGGCCGCTATCTGGAGCATTCCCGCATCTACATTTTCGGACAGGGAGAGCGTGCCCGGTACTACATCGGCTCGGCAGACTGGATGACCCGCTCTACGCTCCGCCGCGTGGAAATCGCGGCTCCGGTCACGGCTCCGGCTCTGAAGGCACGTTTGCAGCACATCTTTGACACGATGCTGGCCGACAACTGCAACGCCCGCGTGCAGCAGCCGGACGGCAGCTATGTCCGCCGGATGCCCGGTGCCGATGCCGTGGATTGTCAGGCACAGTTCTACGAGGAAGCCTATCAGGCCAACGTGCACTCCAGTCTGAAGTGAGATGCACTCGGATTTCACACAGATTTGACCGCAGCACGGTTTCTTCGACTGGATTTCGATGATACAATTTTATTGTAGAATGAAATCGCAGAAAGGGAGAATCCTATGGAAGATTTCTGGAAATCCGTGCAGACGATACAGGCAGAACGCGGGGCGGATTACCGCGCCTTCTCTTTGTTCAGTGCAACGCATTGGGCAGAATTGCTGGGAGCAGCGGCGGTCATTTTTCTCTGTGCGGTGATCTACTACCGCTGCAGGGAAGTGACCCGGCATCAGATCCTTCGCGCTGTGTTTGTCCTGATGCTGGCCGATGAGTTTATGAAGCAGACCGTCCTGCTGTACACCGGTCAATGGAACGTGACCTATCTGCCTCTCCACCTGTGCAGCATCAACATCTTTGTCTGCTGGTACGATGCCATACACCAGAGCCGTTGGAGCAAGGAAATCCTTTATGCGCTCTGTATTCCGGGAGCAGTGGTCGCAATGTTGAGCCCCTCATGGCAGCGGCTCCCGGTCTGGAACCTGCTGCATCTGCATTCCTATAGCATTCACGTTCTGCTGATCCTCTATCCGGTCCTTCTGCTTGCTGGCGGATTTCGCCCGCAGGTGCATCATATCCGCTGGGTACTGGCGTTTCTGTGTGCAATCGCAACGCCGATCTTTTTCCTGAATCGGCTGCTGAAAACAAACTTTTTCTTTCTCAATGATCCGCAGGGCAATGCGATTACTGCCTTTTTCGCCCACTGCTTTGGAGAACGTTTTTATCTACTGGGCTTTCTGCCGGTTCTTGCTGCAGTCCTGTTGCTTCTTTATCTGCCATGGTACAGGGCAGAGCGGCATCAACGTATGCTCTGTGCAAGAGATCAGGTTATAGCTTGAATGGCTCTGTGCATCAATTGAGTATCTTTCTTTTCTTCTTTCGTCCCGTCAAAGTCTGCTGCTTTGACGGGAATTTTTTATATCTGATTTTACAAAGGGTTTACACCGGAATGGTGGCTGTCACAGGACGGACGTGCTATGATATTCTGGAATATCCGTAGGGAAACGTACACTTCCCAGCTAATGAAAGGTGGGCATTTTACAATGAACCTTCCACTTTTCATTAGCTCTGCTAATTTTCTGCTAATGAAAAGCCTTTTACTCGTTTTATTTCGGGGTTTGTGTTCTTTACTCAGATTGACAGCGCAACAAAAAATCAATTGATAAAACGTTACTTGTTTTACCTACTTTTGCCTAGGATTTATGGCTTCAGCCCCTACTCCTAAGCCTGAGGCCCCCGGTTCGAATCCGGGCGGGGACGCCATTTTAAGAAAATGCGAAGGTCATTTTTCCATGTGAAAGACGATCTTCGCATTTTTCATTTTGAACCTATCACCAAAATTAGCCAGCGAATGCCATTAGCAGAATTTTCGGTTTCAGCTAATAAAATCAGGCTTCCAGCTAATTGAGGCCAAAATCGCCGTTTTCTATGCTTTATGCAACTTCACAGCATAAGAAAACCTTTTGGACATACAAAAAAGCGCAGAAGGCTTCCTTTGAGAAACACCTTCTGCGCTTTTTTGTTTTTACATTGCGATCCAGCCCAGAGCATTTGCCACAGAGCTGATCAGGATAATGGCCGCAAAGATGGGGCACAGATACTGGATCATGAAGTTGAAGATCTTTTTACGGCGGAAGGGCTTGCCGCCCAGCGTCACCTCTTCTTCGATCTTCTGCACGCCGATCACGCGGGACACCAGCAGGCAGATAGCAATGGCTGCAATGGGCATCATGACAGAGTTGGTGAGGAAATCGAAGAAATCCAGAAACTGCATTCCGAACACCGTCACGCCCGCCAGCGGGCCATAGCCCAGTGCCGAAAGGCTGCCCAGCGCCACCATGATCAGGCCGATCAGTGCCGTTGCGCGCTCGCGGCTCCAGCCCAGCTCGTCCTCAAAGGTGGAGACAGCGCTCTCGGTCAGGGCAATGGAGCTGGTCACGGCTGCAAACAGCACCAGCAAAAAGAACAGGATGCCCACCACATGGCCAAAGCCCATGCTCTCGAACACCTTGGGGATGGTAATGAACATCAGCGCCGGGCCGGCCTGCAGGGTGTCCGGGTCGCCGCCGGAGAAGGAGAACACCGCTGGAATGATCATCAGGCCCGCCATGATGGCAATGGCCGTGTCGAACAGTTCCACGTTCTCGGTGGAATCCTCAATGGAGACATCCTTCTTCATATAGGAGCCAAAGGTGACCAGAATGCCCATAGCGATGGACAGCGAATAGAACATCTGGCCCATGGCCGTGACCACCGTCATCCAGGAAAAATTTGCCACGTTCGGCACCAGAAAATACTTCACGCCTGCCAACGCACCCGGGCGCGTGACCGCGTAGCCTGCAATGACCACCGAAAGTACCACCAGCACCGGCATCATCACCTTGGAAACACGCTCCACGCCGTTGCGCACACCGGCAAAGATGATGGCCAGCGTAAAGGCCGTGAAGATCAGAAAGCACACCTCTGCCGACAGTCCGCTGGAAATGAAATTGGAAAAATAACCGTCCTGCGAAAGCTCACTGCCATGGCCGCTGATATACTCCGACAGATAGCGGATGACCCAGCCGCCGATGACCGAATAGTACGGCACGATCAGAATAGGGATGACCGCATTGATCCAGCCGCCGAACCGCAGGCCGCCCTTTTTGCCAAAGGCGCCAAAGGCACCCACCGGGCTTTTGTGGGTCATGCGGCCCAGTGCCGTTTCGGCCACGATCATCGTGTAGCCAAAGGTGACAGCCAGCACGATGTACACCAGCAGAAAAATGCCGCCGCCGTATTTCGCGGCGAGGTACGGAAACCGCCAGATGTTGCCCAGACCCACTGAAGCGCCTGCGGCCGACAGCACAAAGCCGATCTTG
>OMBT01000902.1_pt1 | contig 6637 bp, 9 predicted proteins | sample 1644941 | NCBI WGS metagenome assembly OMBT01 (sample SAMEA103958156, study PRJEB25191) | human gut metagenome
GTGAAACAGAATGATATCATCTAGCGGTACTTCGTACCGTTAAAAATGGAATAGCCGTTCCGCAGTAGCGGAACTGGCATTCCGTTTGAGCGTAATTTGCAGCTTAAATATTTTTTTATGTGTATTATTATAGATATAGGAATATGGATGTATATGCTAGTTTATGATTTTGGTGTTCTGGAAATAAATGCTTTAAAGTATGAAGATGAGATGCAATTTTTGGAAAAAGTACGTATTGCTCAAAATTTTAATAATACTGTATTGTTAGATCAATATGCAAAAGAAAAAATGGTGAGATATTTACAGAGAAAAAATAAAGTATCCAATTTTTTATACTACTTTCCATTGATATGGAAAGCTCAAATATCTATTTATAGATTAGGCAGAAATTGGATAATAATGGGAATGATTTTGTTTACGATATGTCTAGGAATTTATAAAATGCCTTTTTATTGGACGCTGCCATTTTTACAGCAAGAAGAAATACGTTATATGTTGTTGTTAGGCAGTATATTTGCCGTTTTTCGATTGACTTTACGGAGTATGGTTCAACAGTTGGATAGTATTCTTGAAAAAGCCACAGATGGTCTATTTATTCCTATATCGGAAAATCGAATTGTGAAACAGTTTATGGTGATACCAATTACAATTGTTTGTGGCGAAGGAATTATAATGGCTTTTGTTGTAAACAGCAGTATAGCGCAAATACTGTTAGGGTGTGCAATACTTATATGTGCGACAGTCCTGAATCTCTGGCTAGAAGTGAAATATAAAAATTTTCTGGTGAAAAAGGATTTTATTTTAAGTATTGCTGTTTTCTTAGGAGCATTGATACTTACCAAATAGATAAGAGATATTATAGTGAGAAATGAAGTCGCTGTGATACCATTTTGATACTAAAAAATGCAGAGAATAGAAATATAGCCTGGAAAATCCACAACACAAGAAAATATGGACACGGAAATCACAGAAAATAATGGAATTTTAAGAACCTCACAAACGTGAAGGTGGACGTACTGTTGGATCAGGACGTGTTGCTACAGTTATCGAATAATTTTAGCATAACATCTTAATTATATATATTGAGTACCGCAAGGTACATTGTGTCCAAACGTAAGATACCCCGGAACCGCAAGGTTTCCGGGGTTTTTCTGTTGCCTGGAAACATAAAAATTATGAAAAATAATTCTATATTAAAATATGGATATTTGATGAAATCTTTGCTGTTGAATGAAGAAGAACCGATATATGGAAAATATGGAATGTTGTGAAAACAGTTCCTGAAGGAACACAGATCAGCAAAATATCAATACTTGCTATTGACTGGAAAGCTGACGGAACACCTGAATCAGATTGATCAGGAAGCCAGAAAGCAGGTGGAAATACTTATGGAACAGATGGTGAAAAAACAGGGTGCGACGGAAGAATTAAAGGCACAGGATCAGATGAAGTGGGTTAGATTAATGATTAATATAAAATCCAGTGCAGAAGAAATTGTAGTGAAAAATACGATATATATGTAGGTGGAAATAGGCGGTCGAAAAGGATCGCTTTTTTCTGTTTTGTGTGTATTGGAATAGTATTTTAAAATGAACTATGGTAGAATAAAGTAAAGACAAATCGAGAGCTTTTGGATAAAATTTTGAAAATTATCGAGGAAGTTACTATGAAAAAATGTAGATATTGTGGCAAAGAATTAGATAGTAATTTGGAATTTTGTAGCAGTGAGTGCGAAAACAGCTATAGAAAGATAATTGAAAAAGATAGACATAAAATTAAGTATTTCATTTCGGGCATTATTTTAGGGTTTTTAGCTATGTTTTATGGTGTTGTGTCAAGCCGCAATTGCATGATTGGAAGTGGAATTATAGTAATGGGGGTCACTGTTGTTTTGCTTCCATTTACTACTTCAGAAACAACTGCTTTATTTGGAAATAAAAAGGCGAGATTTGTTGGAAGAATACTAGGCATGATACTTATAGCGGTTGGAATATGGGTAGGGTTTATTTGATGACAACTTTAGTCTTTAGAGCAAATTAATCAGAAGTTGAGAGGAGATCTCTGTAATGTTTATATTTTTATCTGCGTGTTCACTTTTAGTACCGTTATCTATGATTATATTGGGATATACGTGGAAAGATAAGCCTCCTAAAGATTGGCAGGGGAGTTCGGGATATCGAACTACTATGTCAAGGATGAATGATGAAACATGGAGATATGCACACAGGTGTTGGGGCTGGATAAACTTTGTTTTAGGAATCATCCTGGTGATACTATCGATTTTTATTTTGATTTTAACGAAAGATGATACAAACTTTGAAATGATTTCTGTTTATTTGGTGTTTTTACAATTAGGAATTATGGTGCTTACAATTATTCCGACAGAATTTTTGTTGCATAAACATTTTACAAAGCAAGGAATGAAAAAATAGCTAATTTCCAATTGGCGGAAATGAAAATCGGAAGTTGGAGGATTGAATTATGTGGAATGAATTAGGTATAAGCGGTGGAACCGCAATTGTTATTTTGATTGCACTGTATTTCGTTATCAAATGGGCAGTGAAGAATGGAATCAAAGAAGCCTACAGTGCTATCACTGGAAAGAAAACTGATGAAGATATCCAAAACGAAAAAGAGTTGAAAGAACTTGGATTGGATTCAGAAGATCAATAACTTCAAGTTTGTGGAATCGACTGAAAGGAAGCATTATATGTTCTATATTATTTTTGACTTTGCAATGGCAGTGATTATGCTTTTATTTGGAATATGGTTTTATAGGTCAAAAGGACAAGCATCCAAATTCTTGTCTGGTTATAATATGAAATCAGCAGAAGAACGAAAAAAATATGATGAAAATGCTATGTGTAAGGCATATGGGAAGAGAATGATGTTTATGTCAATTCCTTTTATTGCTGGAATGATTATAGATATTTGGCATATAGGAATCGGTTGTTTAATTGCATGGGTGATATGGTTTGTTATGTTTATTCTGCTGCTTATGGATAGACATAAAAGAGAAGGTTAATTTATAGAGGAATAGAATGCTTTTGGGGTGAAAATACCGTTTATTTGTTTTAGACATACGATGTCCGGTTGAAAATTAGCGGATTCTCGTTTTATGTCGTGGTAATTTGGGTACATATTGGTAAGCTGTAAGTGGAAGAGAGGTAGAGACATGGACACAAAAAAGATTGGAGCTTTTTTAAAGCAATGTCGTAAAGAAAAGAATCTTACGCAAGAGCAGCTTGCCGAGAAGTTTGAGGTATCTGCAAGAACAGTTTCCAGATGGGAAACAGGAATAAATATGCCAGATCTCAGTATACTTGTTCAACTTGCTGAATATTACGATGTTGAGATGAGAGAGCTCCTGGATGGAGAAAGGAGCCAGACTATGAATAAAGAGATGAAAGAAACACTGGACAAAGTTGCGGTGTATGAAGGATGGGTGAAACAAAAAGCATTAAAGGCTGGAAATCTTGCATTTGCATCAATGTTTGTGATTAGTGTGTTAGCGATTATTATTCAGATGTTATTAACTGTGGATATTCGCTTGGTTTTAGGAGAGACAGCAACTGCTTTGGTAGGAGGAATCCTGTACGCCTCTATTATGGTGTATAATGGAATATGGGATAAATGTTTGCCAAAAAGTGCTACTATATGGCGAGATTTTCTCACCAGTGTGATATGTGCAGGAATTTTTACAGTCATCTATGGCATATGTTTATTTAGAATGGGAGCTACAGAAACACAGGTAACACGATTAGCATTGGGATTTCTGATTGGTATTATTATTGTGGCATTTATTATTCTTAGGCTCTTGGCATTTATTAATCGAAAAAGAAACCAGAATTCGTCAAATGTTCAGGAGAAAAAGGAAACTTCTCTATCTAAGGCAGAATGGACAAAAATTTATAATGCACAGAATATAGTAGAGACAGAACAACTTGTAGAAATGTTAAAGCAAAATGGAATAGTAGCTTTTTCTCAGGAAGCAGGTGCGAATGTTGCAATGCATGGGGCACCAGGATTTGGAATATATGGTGTGGATATATTTGTGAAAACCGATGATGCAGAGAAGGCAGTACAGTTGATCAAGGAGATTAATAACCAAGAATGAAGAAAATTTTTGACATTTTCACACATGCGTGCTAATATGATTATAGAAAAAGAGTGCTACCGATAGACGGTTAGTCCGATATATGTTTTGACAAAAATTGCCGCTTAGTTTACCAGACCAGGGCGGCTATTTTTGTGGTTTATTATTATCCTTGCCAAAGGTATATCCAAGACCAAAGCAGGTTAAGCCGAAGCTCACTACTGCTATAAAATCAACAATACTCATGGCTTAGCCCTCCTTTCCAGTGGATTCTCTTTCGAGTTTCTATGTAATCAGAGGGTCACAGTCCCTCTGCTGAAGGACTAACCGCCTACCGTTATGATAGCACCCATGATGTAAATTATAGCAGTTAGGGACATTGTATGCAATAAAAAAATACGAAACATAAAAGAGGCTATAATGAAGATAAAAGATGTTGAAAAACGAACTGGAATTACAAGTTATAATATCAGATTTTATGAGAAAGAAAATTTATTAATTCCGAAAAGAAATCCTGTAAATGGATATCGTGAATATACAGAGGAAGATATTCTTTTGTTAAATCGTATAAAAATGTTAAGGATGTTAGATATTCCGGTTTCAGATATTAGAAAAATTTTATATGAAAAGGAAGCATTAACCAGTGTTTTAAATACACATTTGCTTAAAATTAAAGAAGAAGAAAATAGACTTAGGCAGAATTATTTTTTATGCGAAGAGTTGATAAAAATGGATATGAGTGTGACTGATTTATCAGAAGAGATGTTAGATAAAATGATATCAGGAAAAGAGGAATATATTTACCAATTGGAGAGAATAAAACGGCAGGACAGGATACAAAAAATTTTCGATATTTCTAAATTAATTGTTTGTATTGTAGGGGGAGTAATTGCTGTCATTATGTGCGTGCAATTATATTTGGAATTATGTAATACATATATGAGTGCTCCGTTTAAAGTAATAACTTTTGTTTTGGGTTTGATTTTGGTTGTTTCAATATTACGGATTATAGTGTGTAATGAAACAAAATAAGAATGCGAAGATATTTTTGAGAAAAAGAGGACAAATAGAAAATGTTCTCTTTTTTTCTTGACCTTAAACTTCCTCTAAGGTGTATATATAAGAAAAACAGGGAGGCGAGAGATATGTATGTAAATGTAGAAAATGTAAATTTTGCTTATGATAAGAAGCCAATATTACATGATATTAATTTTGGAATGAATAAGGGAGAGATAACAGGCTTAATTGGTCCTAATGGCGCAGGAAAATCAACAATGCTAAAACTCATGATAAAAAAAATGAAACCTAATAATGGTAAAATTATTATTGGTGATAATGATATATTTTCTATTAAAAGAGAGAATAATCCTGTGACGTTCATTCCAGATATTCCAGTGTACTATGAAGAATTGACTGTTTGGGAGCATCTTCAGTTTATTAAAGCACTGTACCCTGAGAACTCAGTGACAGTTGATTCATTAATTCGAGAATTTAATCTTAATCAGCACCTTAACAAAATTCCATCAGCGCTTTCAAAAGGAACGTTGCAGAAACTTATGATTGCACTTGCATTGTTGCGGCAATACGATGTGCTGCTGGCAGATGAACCGTTTAATGGGTTGGATCCAGCACAAACATATAAATTCAAAAATACTTTAAAAAATTTGAAGAAACAAGATAAAACGATACTCATATCTACACATTTACTAAGTTTGGCTGAAGATTTTTGTGACAGATATATTTTTTTATATGATGGAAGAATAGTCGAACAAGGAACAAAGACAGAAATATTACAAAAGCAGCAGATGAATAAGGAAACTTCGTTGGAACAAATATATATGTCCTTAATTGGTGAGGGAGAGCATTATGCAGGAGTACAGAAAACTGTTATGTGTGAATAAGATTAGAGAAACTAAAAGATTAATAGAAAATATGCTGATACCTATATTGTCTTTGGTAGTTGCGGCAGCTGTTGTTGGATATCAAATTGTGATTAATTTTTTTCCAATAATTCGGAAAATAAATGCATGTAATCTTCGAATATGTTATCTGGTATTTGGATTTTTGATATTATACTCGTTTGGCGTTTGTTTTATTAATGTTAAACCGGCAATTATAATAAAACCGGCATCATTGTTTTTCATTCAAGAGAAAAGGATAAGACAAATGATATCAATAAAATATATAGGGTTAACCTTAAAGGACATTATATTTTCAATCATTCTTTCAGCTTGTATTAATGGAATCCATTTGAATAGAAATTTTCTATTTATATTACTCATAATATTTTTGTTATTAAATACAACTAATTTAATGAGATGGAAAATATATCATGCAAATCAAAGAAGAGATATTGGAATATGGATGTTATTTAGTATAATCTTGGTAATATCGCTTAAATTGCAAATTCTGCTCGAACGGTACGCCTATTCTGAAATCAGCGGTACATTCATTCTGATTTAGCGGTACGCGTTTTCTGCTCAAAACGGTACGTTTTTCCTTTATTATTGTGATGTAACTATTATTCATCACAGTGCAAAG